>Ga0214543_1008783_pt1 | contig 16263 bp, 9 predicted proteins | sample CNSS2metaG_FD_160094 | JGI IMG/M metagenome (GOLD analysis project Ga0214543, IMG submission 160094) | Root nodule microbial communities from cowpea collected in UCLA plant growth center, Los Angeles, California, USA - CNSS2 | ecosystem: Host-associated > Plants > Roots > Nodule | place: USA... | reverse complement strand
GGTCAAAGGTCAACTTTGGATCAAAGTCAACAAGTCAACCAAAATAAATCAACTAGAAACCAACTTAGGGAATTCAAACTAAAGTAATGCAAAACAAAGATAAAGGTGATGGAATAGAAGACTCTCCCTAGACATGCTTCTAGTGATCCTTCTTGATGGAGCTTCTAAGGAGGTGGTCATGCCTTCATCACCAAGGCTAACCAATTGTGTGATTTGAAGGCTATAAAGCCTTGGGGTTAAGATCTTGGCCAAGAACTATGTAGAAGGAATAAGATGGGTGTATGATTTATCTTGTGTATTATATATCTGTTATTTTATTTTTCTCAACTCACCCTTTCTGTTTGTGTATGGCGATGATCGTGTGATTCGTTACACGGGAGCAGATGTTGATACAGGTGGCGCTAAGGATGTCCAGGCGACGGAGTGAGGGCTAGCTTTGGGATTAGAGCTAAGGTTTTTCTCACATGTATTTTGTTATGCTTTTATTTATGAACACAGATTTTGAGAACTTGTAACACTTTATTGTTTAAGTTATGAATTATGGCGCGTGATTTCATAAATTTAAATTTTCCTGCGTTGGGATTATAATTAAGACGACTTTTGATGGAATTTATTTCTTTTATTAATTATTTTTAAGTAATATTCCTTAGGGATGTTACACATAAAGGAGTGAACAAGGTGATGTGGAGTGATAAAGAACATGCTTTAGTTTGAGACTTGAAGTCATTTGAGACTTTGATAAAAACCTACAAGAGGTAGTGGAGAACATATGGTAGGTGAGTCAGTATATCAGATACAAAATAGTTGAACAACTATGAAGGAACATTCCAGTTTTAAGGTTGCAGGTTGGAAGCTACTTCCAGTGTAGTAACTACACAAATCTACACAGCTGAACACATATCGCTTAGCATAGAGGAAAAGTTTCCGGTGACTATAGGTGTGAGAGTCGTCATATCAGTTGTGTCCGAGTGGTGGTTGTCAAAGAAATGAGGAAAACATAGTTTTCTTCCTATCTCGTCAGTGAATTTTCGAGGTCAAAAAGTTTTGTTGTTGGGGAGAATGTAAGACCCACTTTTTTTCAGCCCTAATGTTTAAGGGCCTACTTTAATCAGTTGGGCCTAAGGCTGGCCGATAGGGAGTCCAAAGCCCCTAAACCAGCCTAACACTCTCACTTTCTGCTCACTTTCAGAAAATCAGTTTCTCAAACACTCCCTTTTTCTCTCAACAGAAGCTCTGCTAGGGTTTGGTTCCTCTTTGGTCACACCAGCTCAAAAGCTCACTCCCGTCTCGCGTAAGTCAGTTCTTGAACCATACTCTCTCCATTTTAAGATTGTTTTCGTGGTTCCTGTTAGGGTTCACCATAGTAACCCTGTTTTCTTTCTATGCCGCTGTTCTCAGCTCTCGAGTCTGCTCCTGGAGTTGTTGGGTTCGTTGGCTTAGGCGTCGAAGTCTTTTACTAGCTCTTTCTAGGTAAGGGAAGCTAGGGTTTCGTTTGTTCTTTCGATTCTCTACTAGTTTTGGTTCTATTTTGTGATTGTATGGCTTGGTTGCTGCTCTATTCAATTGGAAATCTGTTAGTATATCATTTGGTTCAAATGGCTGGCAGTTGCACGCGTGAACAATGGGGAATTCTGGTATTTCCACCCAGGCGAGCTAGTCTCGCCCAAGTGAGAGTACAAAAGTTTCTCGCTGGAACTTGCACGAGCTATCGCTCAGGCGGTGAGCTCCTGTTTTGAGCGAGAGTCCATATCGGTTAAGCGAGGATGTCTTGCGTAAGTGAGAGAACGCGAAGGCCACTGTTCCCACTTTTCGAGCTCTCGCCTAGGCGAAAGGAGCTCGCTTGAGCGAGGCCTTTTAGCTTGAGTGAGAACTGGGCGAGAGTGTGCCCATGATATGTTTTCTTCTCTATTCTTGGGTGTTTGCCACATGATTGGTTGGATTGCTATGTTAAAGCATGAGATGAGTGAATATGCATGAGTAAAATGGTTTATGGGTTGTAATTGATAAGTTTTACATGATCTTGGCATGTGACATGTATGAGATGGTTGGTTATGAAAGAGGCATGGAATTAGTATGAGCAATGACTTTATATTGATTGATGGAACATGATATTGGTGTGGTCAGGACGTAATTCAACGATTGTTTCGTGGTGGTGCCTGATTGGTCAAGGCGTAATTCCATGGAAACTCTAGGTGAGATCTCCTGGTGGTGCCTCATTGGTCAAGACGTAATTCCACGTTTGTTGTGTGATGGTGCCTTATTGGTCAGGACGTAATTCCATAACCCTTGTTAGTGGAAGTTTCATGGTGGTGCCTCATTATATAATTTAGTAAGGATTCAAGGTAAGGATTGCATCCTGACACTCTAAAGAGTCAGTTAGTCTCATTTAGAGCGTACTGACTCCAGTGGTGAGAGTAGTAGGAGGCTTGGGACACTTTAAGGCTAACCTTATGAGTGGCAGGATGAGACCAATTGACAATTAGCACGGTAGAGCAGTAGAGGCCACCATAAGTGCAAGCATCCGGTGAATCTGACTAATTATATGTATTCGAATAAGTCGTGTCTTGAGTCTTAGTGTATTAGTTGCGAGTCATCACATGATTAGTTGATGTATGTATCTTGGACTATGAAAATATATGCAATTGTATAATAAAATCATTTTCTACTCTATCTTACCCTTTATGCTTGTTTGTATGTGCTTTGTGTGGTTTCTCTTTTTGCGATGATCATCAATTTATTGATGTGAGCAGATGTGAGAACTTCTCGTGGTCGTCAGGGTGATGGAGACTCCGCTGCTTAGCTTTGGGTTGGATTTCGCTGTCCAAGTTTCTTTTAGGGCTGTAGCCCATGTATTTGTCTGTGTCTTGGGCAATTATTTTGAATACTATTGATCCTTGTACTCTTTCCTATATTGACATCGTGGTGTGCCTTAGTATTCCCTTTCAGTACCTTGGATATTTGTAAGGAATAACGTTTATACTCCACGACTTGTTTCTTATATTATTTTGTGTGATATTTCATTTAATTAAGTTTATCTATTAAATGAATGTTACAATAAAAATATTTAAATTTACTTCATCATGTTTTATATCAAGATTTTTACGTAAAAAGTCAAAAAAACCTTTTTTTATATAAATAATATAGTTTAAAAGGAATTATTGTTTTCAAAGTAAATATTGAGAAGAATTTTTAAATATACATTACTGATTTGAAATATTTTATTACAAAACAATTATGTTATTTTAAAATTATTTTCTACATTATTATTTTTCATTAATTTATAATATTACTTATATTTTAAATTTGGAGTTAAATTTAGGTATAAACACAATGATAATGAAAAACAAAATTAGTTAAAACTTATAATTTTTAATAGATATAATAATTAACTTTAAATTATATATATATATATATATATATATATATATATATATAATAAATGACAATAAATATAATAAATAGTAACAAAATGTTTTATAATAAATAATAATAAATGATAATATTTATATATATATATATATATATATATTCTTTAGTTATATTATTAATTTCTATTTAATATAAAATGGAAAAGTAAATTCTACGAAATTAAAAAGTAAAATTTAAATTTAATTTATTAAATAATATATCCTACTTAAAATATACAAATATCAAATTTATTTTCTTATAATAAAATAAGAATGTAACACCCCACGTTAGTAGACTCGTTCTACTAATATAAAGTATTTCGAATTTTATATTAAGTTCACAATTACGTAATAAAGTATGTCCGTGTATTACAATATTCTTCGTAGGTTATAATATAAATTTTCACAAACATGAATGTATTCTAAATTTAGAGGAAATTTGTAAAATATACATATTAATGTCTAGTTTCATGTATAAAATGTATATATTTCGGTGTGGGATGAGAGGGTTGGAAGTCCTACATCGATTAGAAATAAGACAATTTCATATTATATAAGTGAGTGCAAACTTTACCTTAAAATCCGGTTTTGTGGAGCTAATTTAAACTTAAAGTCCACCAAGGTATCACCACAAAAACAAGGAAACACTAGAAGGAACGAGTTAATAGTAACAATTAATTTATATATACAACTTAAAGTTCACTTTAAATTGCATCAAATGGATGTGGAAAGTGTATTCTTGAATGGTTTCCTAAATGAAGAAGTGTATGTATCACAACCTCCTGGATTTGAGGATCATCTCTATCCTAACCACATGTTTTCAAATTGAAAAAGGCCTTATATGGTTGAAACATCAACTTTTGGACTATGGTGTAAGGCTAAGCAAGGTACCTTTGTATTGTAATAATTCTAGTGCAATCAACTTAACCAAGAATCCAATACAACATTCTAAAACCATGCATATAGAGATTAGGCATCATTTCATTCGTTATCATGTTCAAAAGGGTGATTGTGAAATCAAATTTGTTAAAACTGAAAATCAATTGGCAGATTTGTTCACAAAACCATTGGCTAGAGATAGGATTAACAAGCTAAGAACTGAACTAGGTATTTTAGACATCAAGAATGTGGTCTGATGTGTTTGTAGCATTTAATCTTATGTACTCATTCATTGGTTTCACAAAAATCTGCTGCTGTATGCAAAAGTTGAAAATTGTCATATTCAACCTGTTGATTTTGCATTTCAATGTGTTGATTTCACTTAAATCTGCCTCTGTTTGCACAATTCATGATCTGTCAACCTGTTGATTCTGTTTTCAACATGTTTATTTCACTTAAACTACCACTAAATGATGAAAAACTGATCTACTGTGATATTTAAATTGCTATTTTCACAATTCAGTATGTTGATTTCATTAAAACTGAATCTGGAGAAATGAAGTTCAATTTCACGATTTTCAATTGATTGATTTTCAAAATCAGTCAGCTGATTTCACTTAACTAGATTCTGTTTTTAATCTCTGATGCTCTGATGCTGTTTTAATCGACTGATTTTGTTTTTCAACGTGTTGATTTTACTTAAACTATGCATTTACTCACGAATTGAATTGTTAAGTTGACCCAGTCAAAGAAAGCATCTTTTTGTCAGGTATTATTTGCTCTTAACTGCTCATTTCATCAACCATGTGTTACTTTTACTGATTTGTTTGACCAAAAAGCATTTTAGTGTACAATTCCAATGTGCATGCAACTGACATGATCTGAATTGATTGATTCTCTCATAAAAACACATTGAAAACATCATGAATGCATAAGATACTGTTTTGGACTGCATTAAACTGATTTGGGTAACCTAAAACAAATTAAATAGAAAAATCTGCACCATTTAATCAACTATTTCTGAAAATCAGCTGGTTCAATTATAAATACTGCACTTGTATTGCTGCATTTGCATCATACATCTCTTAGAAACAGCCATACCAACACTCATCATGCCTCATCGTTTCCAAAAAGCTATCCAATCTGATGATGAGCACTCCACTCCTCCTACCCCAAGGTCTCCAAATCATGAAAGCCATGGAAGAATTGAAGCATGGTTTGAGGATCATGAGGACAACATTCAAGTGTTCCTCATTGAGATGAATAGGAAACATATCAACATTCCTAAGGTGCTGAGGTTCTCATGGCTAAGGGCTGAAGGCTTTAAGAGTCTATTCCAAGAACTAAAGCATCAAAAGTTGAAGTCCTTCCTTGAACTTTCAGGGGAAATCTATCCAGACTTGGTGAAGGTGTTTTTCACCAACTTGGAGTTCAAAAATGATGTCCTACTGTCCAGTATCAAGGGTGTTGAAATGGAGATCAACAAGAGAGCTTGGAAAGTTGTGGTTGGACTCAAACCAAGGGGTGTGTATGTGAGAAAAGGTGAAACTAGGGCTGTTCCAGAATTCAACAAGATGCAATACTATGGCTAATGCTTGAGGAATCCTGTTGCTGAAATAAAAAACTTCCATGTTGGTGGTCTCAAGGTGGATCAAAGGCTTCTTGCTATGATAGTCACAAAAATCATAGTTCCACGTGGTAGCAACCATTCAACATTGAATGAGGGAGATTTGATACTCATGTACTGCATTCAAAAAAACATCCAAGTGGATTGGATCTATGTGTTTCGTGATCACATGCTCAAGGCCAAGAGGCTCATGGATTTTAGGCTACCATATGTGGTTTTGGTGTCTAAATTCATTGAATACTTTGGAATTGATGTAGAAGATGAGCTAGAAGAGTCAATTGGATTGTTGAACCATATCTCCAACCAAAATCTGCACAAAATGGGCTTTCTCAAGGTGGGAAATGGATGGACAATTGCTGGAGTTGTTGTTGGTGGTGCACATGACCATGAAGCTGGTCCAAGTAGTGTAAATCAAGAGGAAGAACCAACTGCTGGACCTATGGACTTGATTCCCTACAACCCGCTAGAGGATAGAGGCTCTGTGTACTCACATTTTGAGAGGATGGTGCTGAACCAACTGCATAAGCTCAATGTATCTCAACATGCACATCACAACTTTTGCAATGAGAGGTTCAATGCATTGGATGACCAAATCCATGATATCCATGATATGCTCCACTCATTCCAGACCAGAAATTTTCCTCAGGATGACTGAGTGTGGTGGTTGTTTAGGATCATGCATTGCATCCTTGTGTTTGTGATTTTTCAGTTTGAGTTCTGTCTATTTCAGTTGGTTGTTTTTCATTTTAGTCGGCTGATTATATTAGCTTTATGCATCTGAATATTATTGATCACATTTGTATACTTGCTTGCTTGTGTGTATTGCTACTGTAAAATGTTTTTCAGGTTCACAAGCTTCAGACTAAGGTATCACTTCATCAATTGGTATCCAAAAACTGGAAGCATTTTTGAAATGGGGGATAGAAGAAAATAGATGAAAGGAAATAGAGGTTGGCTTAATCAAATCAGGGGGAGATTGTTGACATGAGAAGTCAAGGTGGTTTGCTTCTTGTAGGTTTGATGAAGATTGAATGAAGCTCTTTCGAACTATTTTGAAGCCATTACCATTGGAATGAAGCCTACATTGATGAAAGAAAGGAGATTTGATATTAACCATGATTGATCAAGGCTAGAACGTGTGCTCTCCATGTAGTTATATCATTTAGAAAGTGTATTTTAAGTTTGTAATTCATGTTGTAGACCTTATAGCATTAATTAGATGTTTTTGGTCTTAGGTGTGTTTTTTTATCTGTTGAATGGTTTTTCAACAGGTTAAAATGTCTCTTTTAGTTTGTTGAATGGTTTTTCAACAGGTAATTGATAATGTTAATTTTTACCATTATCCAAGCTATATTTCATTAGCAAAATCATCTCTTCCAAAGCTTTTAACCTACTTAATCCTCAATTTTACCTTACTTTTGTAAATAAATACATTTTGGGTTACATTGATCTAAATATACCATTAATCCCCATTTTTGTGTCCTTTTTGTAGATTGGAAGCTTTGCTCCAAAAGTTCAAACAAATGAGTGACCCGAAATAGCAAGGAGAAGAGCAAAAATGTCAACAGGAAGCGCCCGGTGACACAAGGCCAACGCCAGGCGCAATAGGCCGCCAACGCTAGGCGCCAAACTAGCGCGAACCAGGAACCATTGTTGGTCACCACCTAGCGGCACTTGGACACCGCCGGGCGGTAGCGGGAAGAATTGCCCACTGTTTTTTGGTTAGCGCCTGACGGTGAGACCCTTCCGCCAGGCACTAGTGTTTGCTGATGTGGCAAGTTGGCTCTTTTTCTTCTGTTTTCGCGAGGGGAAACAGATCTTTGGCATTTTGGAGGCACGAAGAACACATTTGGAGAGCTTGGAGGAGTGCTAGGGCTTGTGGGAACAACTCCATCTTCCTCTTTGTATCTCTTTCTCTTCCATCTCTTTCATTTGCAAGCTTGAGCTCTCCATGACAATGAAGAGCTAAACCCATTTTTGTTGGGGTTAGATGTAGCCACTATAGTTTATACAGGGTAGGATCCGTACAAGGAGGACTGCATCTTAAAAACCACTCCTTACCGATCCCGAGATAGAGAAAACTGCCCACAGAAATAATAGTGCCACAAGGAGAAGACGAGCTCAAGCACAACAAGTTGCCCATCACTCTTCTGCTTCAAACACTCTCCCATCTATTTCTCAGAATCTCGATTCTTTTCCTGAAGAAGAAATGGCCGAAAACCCATTGAGCATTGAGCATGTTTGTATAATCATTTGGAACTAGTCTTGATCATTCTTGAGCATTGTTTCTGGTTTAAAATTCAAATTCGCATTTCTGCATTTTTCCCAGTATTTCAGTCGACTGTGATGTGACCCCAATAAGGCTTATAGCATTGGGCGAACGCCTAGGCTCATTCTTTTTAATTTCTTTTAATTTCCTTTATTTTTAATTAAATAAATGTGTTCTAATTGGGTTTGTTTGCTAAATGCAGCCTATTTTCTATGTTGCCAATTATCGAAGAATTGGCATTGGGCCTGCAGCCCAACTCTCATCTACATCAAATACTACATTTTCTCCATGTACAGCAGTCTGTCACCTGTTTGGGTTTGCAAATAGCAATCGATCCAAGAACCATCAACTTAATTAGGCCCGAGCCCAATTCTTCCAAACATCCTGCATCCGTAAATCATTCACGTGCAGCTTGCTTCTTCATCTTCACACCTCCACGCGTCAGTAGGACAACTCCTCTGTTTGGGCTTGCAACGAGTGATTCAGCCCATTGCCACCAAACCCAGCAATGCGTCGAGCCAACCCTTTTCCTCTTCTTTGCTAACGGTTCACACCTTCATGCTTCGTCTTCAATTAGCGTTGTTGGGCTTCCTTTATCACACCATCCGTTGCTCATGAATCAACGTTATTGGGCTTAAGCCTAATCTACATCAACGGGTCCAACACTCACCGCTTCCAACCAATTTTCCAATGTGCATCCATATTGAAGATAGGTGCAGTTAGGGTTCTTGCTCGCCCAACTTTCTTCTAGCCTTCACGCATCCAATTCCCTTTCACCCGTGCAGCCCAATAACATTCTGCAATTAGGGTTCTGTCTCGTGAATCCATTCCTTTCGCCTAAGGTACACCCATGCCGCAGCTAGGTTTCTACATCACCAGCCGCTAGGGTTCTTGAGAGGGTTGTGCCCTTTAGGGTTCAGTTCCGTTAGATAGGAATGCTTGTCCCGTTTCTCCCTTTTTTTTGCCGTTAGGAATCTGTTAGTTGGCTTCCTCTTTCTCTTTGCTTCTCGGCTGCCTTTGCACCTATATAAAGGCAGGCCAACCTCATGTATGGGAGCTTTGATGAATGATAGTTTTTTTTAGAGTACTCCCACCTTTCATTTCTGCTCCAATCCGAACCCTAGATTAGGTTTTTACCTCTTAGGGTTTCAGAAACTAGTGAGATTCGAGCTTAAACACCATACACGAACCATTCTGCTGCGTTTCCCTCGCTCTCTGCGAGATTCGATTGGTAGAACACCGATTGGGAGAGGTTTTCCGGTGAACACCGCGACGGAGGAGCCTCATCAAGTGGTATTCAGAGCCACTCCTACTGGATCGGGATGAGATAAGCTTCTTCTTTATCTCTGTAATTTTTTTATTATTTTTGTTTATCTGTTTGATTCCGTATTGTTCCTGCTTTGGTTGCGTCTTTTCTGATTTTTGGAGTTTCCTTGCTTCTCTGTTTGAATAAGTGTTACTGATGTGTTTTCGTGCTAAAATTGATTCTTTATTATTGTTCAGATTGCCTTGAATCAATAATTGTGCTGTTGAAATGTTTAGCTCTCTCAATTTGCCACTTAATGCATCTCTCTTAGGTTTTAATTTCAATTTTGATTACCTAGCTTTCAATTTTATAATCTCGTGTATTTGTCTTAGGTTTTGTTAATTCATTTTCTATGTTAATGATTCCATAGATGTGTGCCTAATTTTTTTTTCTGTTGATCTGTGTTGCACATCTGTTTTTGTCCCTACTGTGTATCACATGCTTAGTTTTCTGTGTTTTGTGGAGTTTACATATTGCTAGTAGATCAATAGCAATTTTCTGTAGTGTATTTTTCACTCTTTCATGTTTAATTCGTGCTGAGTTCTTGCATTGTTTGTCCAATTGCTTTCTAGTTTTGTTTGGTTCCTGTGTTGTTTCCACATTTGCATTTCTTGCCAAGGATTGTGCTGACAAAACTGTAGTGTTCCACTTACCTAATTCTATATCTGACTTTGTTCAGATTGTTCAAATGGACATTCAATATTGATTAAATCAATGCATAGGCTGTGTTCGCATCTGTCTTGCACAATTTAGTATTCTTTGATTGCGTTTGATTCTATTATGACGCAGTTCTTATATGGCTCAAATTGTTGTTGGAATTCAGTATCTGCAGTTATATCTGTATGAATCAGTGTTGGACCTGTGTTACACTTGAGCATCAATGATTCCTGTTTGCTCAATTCAGTACCGTGTTTTTTAATTTCAGTACTATTGGTGTATCTATTATGCAAAAAGTTATTTTCCTTACATTTTGGTGTCTAATCTAAAGTATCTTTGCACTCTGATTCATAACTGCTATGACAAAATACTTGAACCTGTTGGATTGAAATAGAGTGTTGGCGCCTCAGTTCCTTAGCAGTTTTCAACAAATGTTTGACCTGCTTTCATTTTTTTTGTTGACTCTTGATTCATGATTGATTCAGTTGGTGTTGTGACGCTGTCATACTATATGCATCAGTCTGGAAACAACAACAACCACAAATTTATTCACTTCATTCAGTTATGTTTTGTTTAGCGTCACGACCATGTCCTTGTGTTCCACTATGTTGATGGCTTACCGTCATTGTAGTATGATATTTTGATGCATTGTTTCAAACTGATTGAGTGCAAGCTGATGCATCACTCTGTTATTTCTTTGCATTATTTGAACATTTTCTGTCTTGTCTTTGTTTCCAACTTATTTTTGAGTTGAATCGTTTGTCCTCTATCATATGTTTTTGATTACTGAATTGGAAGTGGCATATTCAATCTGTTGCGAGCTGTTGTTGATGCTCTTTGAGAGTTAAAAGCAAAAGAAAGAAATCAGTGAAAAGAAAGGGCAATAAGATGACAAAAACAAATTACATGAAAGGTAATTCTGGTTTGCAAAGTGATATTTTGATAACGTGGTTTGAGTAAACAGCGTGCTACAACATCACATATTTTGCTACTTTCTTTTTCAATGTCTTTTGCATATGCTCTTGATTCAACTTGTTTTGTATCTTTTTTATTTTAGTTTTGCTACTCTTGTTCTAGACACATTCCTTAGGTTCTCTATTGAGTGCCATCCCTTTCTTGCTTTGCCTTGTTTCTTGCTTGTCTTTGTTGGCTATCCTTTGATTTTGTCTATTAAATCTTTCAATTGATGTTGTTCCATTCTTTCATTTGAGCTTTTCTTGTTTTCCTGATTTTTTTTACTCTTACGCAACATGCTTTCCTTGGATCTAGTTTAGCTTCTTTGCATCTCATTGTTTTGGCAGCCTTTGTAGGTCAAGCCTCTTCTGGTGGGGTGAGTGAATTTGTTGGGAAGTAAACTGCCGAGCGGAATTGTTGGCGTAAGCTGGGACTTGAGAGCACCAAAGTGGAAGAAACACTTGAGGGAGATACATCTTTGAAGGCTGGCGACATAGCATAGCATTCTTTTATTTTGTGATTTGTTGTTTCCATATCACGGTATTTTGGGTGTATTTTGTTTTAGTTTGCTGTTTCAGTTTCTCCTTTTATTTGGCTTAGGTGGGAAAATGCTTTAGAGCAATCCCATCCTTAGCAGGTTTGTAATAGTTTTTAAAGCGTGTAGTGTAAGGTTCAAGGGGTTCCAACGACCACTTGAATTTTCACTTAGGATTTTTTTCGTCTAGTTTATGTTTTTTTTCGCCTTTATGTTTTCCGTTTTTATGCTTTCAATATCCAGGTTTTGTGTGTTTTGTATGTTTGCCATTTATGTTTTAGGTCACCGTGATATCTAGGTGCAATGTGTTTAACACCTAGTTGACCTTCTTTTGGTCTTTAAGTTTGCACTCTCTTCACACACTTTGTCAATTTATTTTTCATACAATATGCTTTTATTTGTATTTTTAATGAGAAATTTTGTGAAAGCATTTTAGAGATCTCTGGCTAGGAAAGGCTTGGTTCCTAAGTTTGTCCATGTGACTCACCTCCCTTTCCTGGGAGTATCTCTAGAACTCTTTTCCACTACTTTCTCTTTAGAAATTCATCAACTTTGTGAAAAATTGTTTTGTCAAAAGTGTTTCAAAATGAGTTTTTCTTCTTCTAGCCGTATGCATGTAGATAAGCATAATAGTGTGCATTTAGATAGGCATAATAGTCATGAGTTGCATCATACCATTCATAGTGACATTCCATTCTTTGGAGAAGATATAGGACCAATATCATTTAAAGATTGGATGTGGGATACTGAGAAGTTGGTGCAACCAATGTTTAGTAAATATAATCATATAGATATTCTTCGGCATGTTACATCTAGGTTTGTAGGACGTGCATTTGATTGGTGACAAGAGAGACAATATAATGTGAAAAAGGGGAGAAAATCATGCATCAATATATTTTATGAATTAAAAACATGCATGTGGAAACATTTCATTCCCCCTTCATTTAGGATCACTAAAGCACAACAAGCTAGGATAATAGACTTCATTGACATTGGGGATGTATTCATCCAAAACATTGTTAAGTTTTCTAGACTAGAAAAAGATTTTAAGCACAATTTAGACTTGCTCTTGAGTGAACAAAGAAAGAGAGAAAAATACAAGAGAGAGCAAGCTAAACATCAAAAGCTTCTAGAGTTTGAAAAGAAGCGAGAAAAAGAAGAGTTTGAGATGTTTTGTGCTCAACGAGAACAAGAGGAAAAAGAGATACAAGAGCAGATAAAAAAGAGGAAGAAGAAAAGGCTAAAGAGGAGAGTCTAAGAATAGAAAAAGAAGAGAATGAGAGAAAAGAATTAGAGGAAAGAGAGAAAATAAAACAAGAGAGCAATCTTGAAATCCAATCACAAGTGGTAGAGTTAAAGATCATTTTAAATGCAAAAAGGGAACTCATTGTTAAGGATTTGGTGTTAGCTTTTCACTAATCCCTTCCATTCAATTCCAATTTTCAAAGGAAGTTCTTACATCTTTAAATTCTATTCACTTTGTCAGTAAATCTTTTGTTTTGTTTCCATCTCAAACATTTTGTTTTCAATCTCATTCCCTTATTTCATCCTCCTCAACATCTTGTGTAAAAACAGACTTTGACTCTAAATTCTTTTCAAAAATCATCATAGTAAAAGTGTAAAACATTCTTTTTGTGAAGTGGGTCTCATACCAACTTTTTCAAAATTTATAAGCCCATTTTAACATAGCCCCCACTCAATTTTACTGCATGGTCATTATGATTTTAATTCACTTTTATTTGATGACTACTGCAAATTTGTTTTTAATCCTGGTGGTACTATAATTTTTGTTGTTGTGGGCCTTTAATCACCCTCTAGATCTGAGGACAGATCCTCTTCAAGGGGGAGGGGATGATGTGACCCCAATAAGGCTTATAGCATTGGGCTAACGCCTAGGCTCATTCTTTTTAATTTCTTTTAATTTCTTTTATTTTTAATTAAATAAATGTGTTCTAATTGGGTTTGTTTGCTAAATGCAGCCTATTTTCTATGCTACCAATTATTGAAGAATTGGCATTGGGCCTGCGACCCAACTCTCATCTACATCAAATACTACATTTTCTCCATGTACAGTAGTCTGTCACCTGTTTGGGTTTGCAAATAGCAATCGATCCAAGAACCATCAACTTAATTGGGCCCGAGCCCAATTCTTCCAAACATCCTACATCCGTGAATCATTCACGCGCGGCTTGCTTCTTCATCTTCACACCTTCACACGTTAGCAGGACATCGATTGGTAGAACACCGATTGGGAGAGGTTTTCCGGTGAACACCGCGACGGAGGAGCCTCATCAGACTGTTTTTCTGTTTCAATCAATTGATTATACCAGAACATAATCTATTTAGTAAAATCAATCTGTTAACTCTATTTTTGATCGATTGAAAGTTTATAGTTCAGTACTATTTGCATCCTAACTTGGTGATCTAGTTGATTCAATTAAAGGTGGTTTTTAGCTTGTAAAGATAGCCTAAATTTTTTTAACTAACCAATTCAACCCCCCTTTCTTGGCTTTTCAACCATTTCAAAATTAACAAAAGGAAGTGAGGAAGCAAACCTATGCCTCATGGCCAGATATGAATCATCCTCCTCAAGACAAGTAAGTTCCTTGTCATCCAAAGATAAGAATGACTATTACCAATTATTGCATGACTTTGAAGAGTTGCATAGTGAGGCAAACAAAATTGTTGTCATGAACAATCGGCTAAAAGGATTAAATAGCTAGCTAGAAAAAAGAGTTAGCCAACTAGAATTAGAAATAGTTGACTTAAAAACTGATTTCGAACATTTTAAAATGATTTACAGTAATTCAGTCGATTGTTCTGAAAAACAGCTGGCTATAAAACCTTGTGAAAACTGCACTACTTTGAAAAATCAAGTGAAATATCTTTTGAAAACATGCGCAAAGTTCACAAGAGGAGAAGCAAACTTGGAAGCTGTTCTTGGCTCTCAAAATTGTGTTTTTGGAAAGGCTGGACTTGGTTATACACCTATCCATGAAAAGAAAGCCAAGAAGTTCTCTAGTTTCTTTTCCAAGAGTGAGCCAAATGCTATGCCCTTCATTTCTTGCAACTACTGTATGAAGAAAGGTCATATTCTTAAGAATTGTCATGTTAGAAAGTATGATGTACCTTAGGGATTTATGAAATGGATCCCAAAAGGATCTAGAAAGGCATAACCATGTTGGACCCAAACTATCAAAGGGTACCATGTAATACTATGTTGTTTTGCAAGTCATAAAACAGGAAAAGAAGGACCTATGGTACCTAGATAGTGTCTGCTCAAGGCATATGACAAGAGATAAGACCAAATTTGCAAAGTTGAAATTGAAAGAATAAGGATTTGTAACCTATGGAGATAACAACAAAGGAAGAATCCTTGGAACTAAAATTGACAAAAAGAGAGCCTAATTTGGTTCTACCAAGGTTCGAACCCATAACCATGCCAATGTTCAATTCAATACACAACCCCATTCAACCAATTCATGTTTCATGATGATTAATATTATTCTATGATTATATTATTTCACAACATAATTATACATATTATTAAAACAATAATAAATGTTCTTGAACCCAAGTCCTCTCACACAATTAAAGTACTCTCAACCACTTGAGCTAATACTTTTCCACGTCATACAAACCAGAATTAAATATCATAAATGTTCTTCCTACCCGCATTTATTAATTAATTATTTATTTAATTATTTAATTTTCACGGGTCATACAACTATTGTACATTTGAATAATGAATTTTGCACATGCTATCCTACCAAACTTTATGGACTTCACGGGAATTGGCAAAGGACTCTTGAATGTCTGCAAAATAAGACATTAAGTTAGTATATAGAAAGACAACTTTAGTATACCAAACTTTAGAATATTGCCAAGTAATTGTTTTAATTCAAAAATATATTATCGTTTCTCAATTAGTTGTAATACGAGCACGCACAATTGTTATCATCCATTGCATTATATAGTAACCGCACTCATATGAGTCGGTTTGTCTATTACACTACATTATATCAACAACATTAAAATCAATTAATGAAGAAATATCATGCAAGACATTTTGCCTTAATCGTTGATCTCCTTGACAACATGTTATGTCCAATAATTGAACTATGATAAAGGGAATAAGTTAGGATACTTTTATATAACATGTCATTTTCATATGATTTAAGATTATGTTTCTTACCATTGTCTAAGATGGTTGGGGGGAGGGCGGTGCAATGAGCAAAACCACACAGCAAGGTTCTCCCTTAGGGAAACCACAAGTAATTGGCAATGATGTCTGAGAAGAAAAGAAATTTATTGTTAAGCATTAAAATGATAGATTATATTCATAAGTTAACAAAAATGACTTACCCAGCAATATAAGGGACAAAATAAATTTCTATTCTGCGTTGAAAGCATCCAATCACATATGATTAGATGTCATCAAACTTGTTGCCTTCATGAGTGAGTTGGGGGTCTACAAACCCATATACATCATTCAGTCCCATAGTTTCAGTGACACCAGACAAATACCTAAACATAAAATTGATTTGATATAAGTAAATAGATAAATATATCATATAACTATATATAATGATTGAAAGACTTACATCATCCATAACTGAATAATGGTAA
>Ga0214543_1008782_pt1 | contig 16264 bp, 11 predicted proteins | sample CNSS2metaG_FD_160094 | JGI IMG/M metagenome (GOLD analysis project Ga0214543, IMG submission 160094) | Root nodule microbial communities from cowpea collected in UCLA plant growth center, Los Angeles, California, USA - CNSS2 | ecosystem: Host-associated > Plants > Roots > Nodule | place: USA... | reverse complement strand
TTATTTTGTTTGAAAATGTGATTGAAAAAATTGTTTCTGGTTTTTTAAAGTATGATTAGATTTTAGGTTTATTTATAAAGATGACAATGTGGGACGAGCTAGCATTCAGACCCGTAAGAAAATGTGCGGGATGGACTAAGTATTTAAGTCTATCGGTCCGCTTAAGCCCCTCTCACATAATTTGTAGTTCATGTGGCTTATAAGCAAGTTGCTCATTAAAGTTTTTCTCTGGTCAATCCAAAAACAACTTTACTCTTTACATTTCTTCTCTTATTTTAATCCAATTCAAAGTCATTTCTATTTTCAATATACTTGTACTTAAAAATTTGGAATTATAAAATTATGAACGTTACTTTTTGTTTGGGAAATAGACTTATAAAATTTATTACTTTTTCTAATTTAATTAAATAAAAATAAGGTTATTAAAATACTACACCTTGGTAAAAAAATACAAAATAAATAATTTCTCATGCGGGTCGCGGGACAGCCAGCAAACCCCACGGACCAAACATTATGCGGGACATGCCAACTACAGGGCGGGCCAAAACGAGATAGGCCGACTTGTATTGTCATCCCTATTTAATTATTCTTTTGGTCTTTATTTTTGTTGAAAAATGTCAAGTTGGTCTTCCAGATTTTTTTTTTTTTCGTTTTAATTAAAGACCAAAAGTGATTTTTTTGTTCTTTACTTTTGTTGATAAAGTTTTTTTTTTTAATCTAATTCAACTTGGTTAAGATTTTTTTAAAAGTGACTCAATTTAGTCCTTATCGTCAATTTTTTACAAACGGTAATAATGTTAGTATCACGTGTCAATTTGTGATTTTTTTGAATTTTAAAAAAAATATTTTTAATTTTTAATTTTTTTTTTTAATTTTATTTGTTACATGTGTCACTCAACACTTGTACCATGTGGCACTGTCAATGTGGTGTGACAGTTCTACGTGGGTAGAGTCTCAATTTGGTCCCTACATTTATTTTTTAAATTCAATTCTCAATTTTTGTAAAACTTAAGCAATATTGACCTTTTAAATTGGGACAAAATTCATTTTTTTTATAAATCTTGTGTTGATATTTTTACTAAAATTAACATTTTTATTCAATAAATTAACTTTAAAATATACACAAAATTGAAATTAATAAATAATATTTAAAGGGACAAAAATTATAAAAAAAGTAAATTAAATATTTAATTTATGACAAGTAATGTGTTTGTGTGTATGTGAAGTTAATACTTGAATTTTAAGAAATTATACTATTTTAATTTGTACATGTATTTTTTGGTTTCATCATTTGTGTTCCCTTTCACATTATTAGATTTAATAATCACATTCAAACTCTAACTAACATGATTTCAAATAAATTTCTATAAATTTTAAAGTTAGTTTAAAAATATTTTCAAAAATATTTAATAAAAATGTCAATTTTAATAAAAATAACAGTATAAAATTAATACAATAAAAATGTCAAAGAAAGACAATATTGCTATATTTTTTTACAAAAGATGAGACTAAATTGAATCTGAAAAATAATTGTAAAAACCAAATTGAGACTTTGTCCATGTGACACTATCATATCATAGTGTCACACTAACCATACCACAACTATAAAGTAACACATAAAAAAAAGTTAAAAGATAAAAATAAAATTAGATAAAAAAAAGAAATTGATATATAAAATTGAAACACTTTTAAAAAATTTAAGACCAACTTGAACCAGATTAAAAGAAGTCATGAACAAATTGAGATGTAAAGAAAATATATAATTATCACTCAAAAAAACTAAAAGAATAATTAAACTTACATTTTAAAAAATGTTATCTGAGCACAACTTTTTAATTTTTTTTAACTAGTGAGAAAAAAATAAAACGTTTTTGCCACCTTCATGTTTTAACTTCAAAAGCTATAATACTCTATTTTTTTCTTCAGATTTCCTCTTTTTTTAGATTATGCATTGGCCATTAAGTTCGAATTCTAGCTTGAAAATAAAATCCATCATCACCAAAAATATAACACTTCAATTTGAATGCAATATCAAATATAAATTAAACGAATCCAATTTTCTTCAGTAAATCTGGTTCAGTTTTGTCAATTACCTAAAATTATTATGACTTCCGAAAATTACACCTTTATTCGGAAACTAATAAATAAATAATTCTAATAATAAAATGAAGACACCTATTTTATCGCTAACTTTTTTAGCTCTGGAAATTTTATATATATATATATATATATATATATATATATATATAATACACACTCGTCATTAGATGTAAGATAAAATAGTATAACAAATATTTAATTATCAAATATTATGATTGAATGAATAATATTTTTAAATAAGTGATCAATTATCCAATTTTCTAACATTATGTTACCAGGAAATTAAGTAAAAACATTATTGAAAGGAATATAGAAAAAAGTTTGGTATTGAGACATTATGTCCAAAAATATTTTAAACAGTCAAGAGCAACACAATACAAGAACCACATAGAAAACTATTTGAAGCCAATTAGTTAATACTTAAACTACAGTAAACTCATTTCAACATTAACAAATGAAGAAAAAATTAGTTTTAGATATACACAACACAACTACTAAAATAGGTGGAAATCTAATTTTCCTAAGAAAAAAAATTACTGAATATACTAGATTTGTATTTAAATCGTTCCATTGAATTTACTTAATTAAAGACCTACATTGGTTTTCAAATTTGAAAAACACACGTGAAAACAAGATAGAAATTTTTGCACCAAAAAAGAAACATTCTAATTCGACAATTCTGTTCTTAAAGCCATTTCTATTGAGACGCTCGGTGGGGATAAAGCAAAAGCACACTTACGTAATTTAGCTGGATCAATTAAATAAAGTAGACTATTGTACTCAAAACTGCAGTCAATTAAAACATGAAAACAATGAAAATGCAGAGTAACATGGTGTCCCTCAAAACCAAAAATAAAGCAAGCAAAAACATATATAAGTAATGGTTCCTAAAAGATGCATAAAATTAACAACTGGTAAATCAAGCATCCACCCTTTCCTCCTCCAAGATAAGGGTCTTCCCTGTTGGTTTTGCCAACAGATCTGTGTACTCTTGGAATGGGGATTTGGTAAAGCGAGTCTCCTTCCAGAATTCTGGTGTCAGGAATCCATATGTTTTCATCAAGCAATCAAAAGTGGCCTGTAAGAAAAATCACGGTGCATTAATCATTATGGGTAATTAGACAACATAAGAACAATTCATGCATGATAATTGCAACTCTAGCATGGGATCCCATTTTGCATTCTAGTGTCTTTAATTGCAGCAAAGACAAATTGACTATTACTTCCATACATCAAACCAAATAGTCTTAGAAAAATGATACTCAAACAGGCCCCCAAATAATAAAAAGATCTTTCATTAACACTGCATTAATCGATGAATGTTCAATACTTTGAAAATCAGTTAAATAATTTTACTGCTCCAAGACTACAAGTGTTGACAAAGTAGGTAATTAGTTCCAATACATTCATACACAATGAAGCTACTCCACTTGCAAAGTGCACAGACCACATCTAAGTTGCAAAAAAAAAATGTAGATTTATACATGATGATGATAGATTCGAACATTATACAAACAGAAATAGTCCAACTAGATTCACAACACACCTTAATATTTAAGTGATAATAGATGATGATGAATAGATGATAATGAACATGAGACAGTTATTTCAAAACACTCCTCATAAATAATCACAGAATGATAACAAACATCCAACCAAAAACGAAAATAATCAATGTTAGCTACCCTTTATCCAAAGGCACTGAGCGAATCCAAACAAACACATCATCAACACTTAATTACGAAAAAATAGGACAAAATAAGTCACAGTTCTCCCCAGTTTCCACAATTTCATCGCAAAACAACTCACAAGAAGCATAGATTATCAGTCATATTCAAGACACGCGATCAACTAGTACTCAAAATTTTCCAATTTAAAAAATGAAAGAGACTAGCTTGCAAGAGAAAACAACACAAACCTTAACGAAGTTGCCAAGGGTCTTGGTGGATCCTCTGGAGGAGGTGAAAACATCATCAATTCCAGCGAACTGCAGCACCTTCTTGGGAACCCTAGCCGCCACGATTCCGGAACCCCGAGGGGCGGGAACCATCCTCACGGTAACGGACCCACACTTGCCCGTAACCTTGCACGGAACAGTGTGGGGCTTACCGATCTTGTTCCCCCAGTACCCTCTCCTAACAGGGATAACGGAAAGCTTCGCCAGAATGATGGCGCCGCGAATCGCGGTGGCCACCTCCTTGCTGCACTTAACGCCAAGACCCACGTGGCCATTACCGTCGCCGACAACGACGAAGGCCTTGAAACGGGTTCGCTGACCGGCCCTGGTCTGTTTCTGGACCGGCGTGATTTTCATGACCTCGTCCTTGAGGGTGGGACCCACGAGGGTGTCAATGATTTGGTGTTCCTTGATGGGAAGGGAGTGCAGGTAGATCTGCTCCAAGCTTCGGATTCTGCCCTCTTTCACCAGACGACCGAGCTTCGTAACAGGGACCCACTTCTCCTCCTCTTCACGGCGAGGACCTCGGCGGCGTCCACGACCCCTGTCACCGCCACGCCCGCGCCCGCCGAAGCCACGCCCGAAACCGCCGCGGTCACCACCTCCACGTTCTGCCATTGTGGATTGAGAGAGAAAGAGTCTGGGAGAAAGTGTGTATGTGTGCGGCTACTTCGCAGATGAGGTTTGTGGGTGAATTTTAGGGTTTATGTAAAAAGAGAGTTATGGGCCAGATCGTAATGGGCTTACATTTAGATGATTTAAAATTTTGATTTTTTTCAGTATGTAAAAGGATTTTGCTTCCTGGACCTTGACTATCCGGTGTATGCACGTTTTTTTTATTTTTATTATTATTTTATTTTTAAATTTAGATACAAAAATTAATATAATTATTATTATATTTAAATAAATAATTTATTTATATAATTAAATTTAATTGTTATAATAATTATAATTATATATATAATATCTGAATTTGATAATATCACAAAAATTAAATAATTAATTATTAGTAATTTTTATAACAGTGTAATTAAAAATAAGGATTAAGTATATTTTTTTTTATGAACTTTGATCTAAAATTGGAATTCGTCCATGTTCAAAAGTATATTTTTGTTCCTAAATTTTAAAAAGACTATATATTCATTTATTATCAAAATTTCGGACAGGAACAAAATCTAATTTTTGGTCAAAATTTAGAAGTAAAAACATGTTTAACCCTAAAAATAAATAGTAATATTTTTATTTTATTTTCTTTATGTTAAAGTAATATATTATAAAAAATATAGTTAATAATACTAATAATAATAATAATAATAACAATGAAGTATACTAATAATAATTAAAATAATAATATTAATAATACTAATAATAGGATTAAAAAATAATATTTAAATATGAATTTGTTTTTTATAAATTATAAAATCAACATTAATTGAGTAGTGACGTGTAATTAAACAATATCGTTATATGATTAAAATATAAAATTAAATTTTTAAGTTATATATTATATTAAAATAAAATATGTATCATTGAATAATTGTTTAAATAAAACGTAGGCGGTAGTATGTAATATGATCTTTACAAAATAAATAAACATGAAGGTAACAAGTGTCAAATTGATCTTCCAATTTTTTTATCTCAAATTGATCTTGGTGTTGTTTAGAAGTGATAAAATTTAATCATTGCCGTTAGTTTTTCACACACAGTGTTAAATTAAACAAAAATTGTAAAACCAATTTGACATTTATTAACAAAAATAAAGACCAAAATAGTAATTTAGTCTAAAATTTTCAAATAAAAGCACATGTAGATATAAAATGTAGACATATTATAAGATGTAATCTCTAACATGGAATTGGGGTTAAAAATTTGAAACACAAATACATGGAGATATTATTATCAATATAGACATTAAATTTTTAATAATTAATTATCGATGGATACATAAAGATTTATTTATTTTTTGTATGAAATGACAATATTCAAATTAAAAAATAATAATTTTGATATAAATTTGTTTGTGTTAAATAACAAAAGAGCTATAATAATTTAGAAATGTATACATATATGCATATTTATTATATTTATTTTGTTATAACCAGCGGAAAAGGAAACACAAAACACAAAATGAGAACAAATACGATAAAAATAATAGAAAATAAAACTCAACATTTATATACATATATATAAAAGTAATAATAATAATAATAACCTTATTACCATTAATTATAAAACTTATAACAATAATAATAATAATTTTACTAAAATTATTACTATTAATGCTAAAAAATAAATAATTGTACTCTAAAAATAATTATAATATTAATAATAATAATTTTACTAATACTACTAATACTAATAATACTAAAATGTTAATTAAAATAATAATAGTAATTTGAATACGACATCATGTAATGTATATAACTATATATAAGGGGATTCCCTCCTTTGTGTCCACATTTCATAATTTCAACTTTACCCTTTACAATGTAATTATTTATTAATTTTTTTAAAATTAATGGTTACTTTTACAAATTTTTATAAAACTATTTACTTATGTCCTTTTTTTTTCTCCTATTCATCAACATTTATCTTCTCATATTTTCTCCATAAATTTAACTTTACTTTTGATAAATATAATTTTATTTTTTTTATATTTTAACATTATAATATTATCAATTACTAATATAATATCATGCATATTAACAAAATGCGTACACACAGGCGCGATAGCGCCTGTGTATACGCTAGTAATAATAATAATAATAATAATAATAATAATAATAATAATAATAATATAATAATAATAATAATAATAATAATAATAATACTTCTAATACTACTCTTAATAATAACAATAATAACAACAACAATAATAATAATACTACTAATAATAATAATATGATGCACAAATATGATACGTGTATCGGATACGACACGTATCTGATACGTCGATACGTATATGAATATTGAAAAATATACAATAACTCTTAAAAACATAATAAATATACAATTATTTTTGTGTGAATCAAAATTAAAACTATATGTACTAAAGTTTTCAACATAAAAATATAAATTATTGTCATCATAGAAGTACTATTTAAAGAAAACTCTTAAATAATGACCAATTTTAGTAACCAAAAATATGTTAGAGACAAATTTAGAGACTAATTATTTTGGTAACCAAAACTTGACAACTAATTTTAATGACCAATTTAGAAACCAATTCATAATTGAAACTATTTTAATTATAAATTTAGAGACCAATTATAATTTTTTGGAACTAGTTTAGTTGTCAATTTGATAACTATATTGACTAATTATTTTTTATCACTAAAATTGATTATTATTCAAAGATTTACTTGTAGTGTACTACGACTATATAAATTAGATATTTCATTGATAAGTATGATAAAGTATTCTAAAGTATCGGACACGATACGTGTCGGATACGGATACGTGACCCAAGTTGAAGTATTGGTGCATCATTACTACTACTACTACTACTACTACTACTACTACTACTACTACTACTACTACTACTACTACTACTACTACCACTACTACCACTACTACTACTACCACTACTACCACTACCACTACTACCACTACTACCACTACTACCACTACTACCACTACTACCACTACTACCACTACTACCACTACTACCACTACTACCACTCTACTACTACCACTACTACCACTCTACTACCACCACTACTACCACTCTACTACCACCACTACTACCACTACTACCACCACTACCACCACTACCACCACTACCACCACTACCACCACTACCACCACTACCACCACTACTACCACTACTACCACTACTACCACTACTACCACTACTACCACTACTACCACTACTACCACTACTACTACTACTACTACTACTACTACTACTACTACTACTACTACTACTACTACTACTACTACTACTACTACTAATAATAATAATAATAAATGATCTAGTTCACGTCATAATTGTTTCTAATTAATTATGTTGTGATTAAATTGATTTTAAGGATTATCTAGCTTTACTTAGAACATATGTAGACACATATTTATATCCTATTAAAATCTACCTATTCTAAACCTTTTTTTGCATATGAACATCATAAAAAACAACAACTTAATATCCTTTGACACACTAAGAACAATCTTCCTTTCTTTATGATCGTTAAACCTACATACAACAACAAAACCTTTCTCCCCCTTTGGACATGATAAAAACCATGGATAAAAATGGAGAGAAAAGAATGCAAAAAATAATGAATCACATGCCTTTGCCACTACTGTAAGACCCAAGAAATTTAAATAATTAAATAAATAAATATTTAATAAATGTGGGTAGTAGGAGCCTTTATGTCATTTAATGCAAATTGTTGTGATGTGGATGTGGAATAGTACTAGCTTAAATGGTTGAGAGTACTTAATTATGTAAGAGAACTTGGGTTTGAGTCCTATGTATGCCAATTGTATGTTTTTTAAATGGTGCATTTCTTTTTGTTATACTTGAATGTGATTAGTGATCATGTAATCGTAAAATTATAGGAATTATCAGGAAATAGGTATTGGTTGAAATGGTTATGTATTAGCTTTGTAATTGAGTGGTTGTGTGTTCAAATCTTGCTAAGAACAAATTTAACTTCCTTTTTGCGATTTTCTATTGACTTTATGAGTAAATAATATAAATTGAATGGAATTGGATTGTGAGATGAATCCCTATGGGTGCCATAAAATTAGCAAAAATTTGTGCTACTTGTGTGGCGCCTCGCGGCCTACGGGTGTTCATAAAGAAACAAAATATTCTTCTCTCATAAGTATTTATTTTTTTTATTTTTTGTTGCTAAAAAAAAAAATTAGACAGAAACTCATTATTTTTGTCCTTATTTTTTCATATCTTCTCTTACATTAATAAATAAATAAATAAAATTTAACTTTCTCTTGTCTCACTTGATAGTGAACTATTTGTTTAACAATTAGCATTATTTTTTTATCTCATGACTTTTTGTATATTTTTTTATTAATATAGAAGAAGAAACAATGTATTATGTGATTTTTCATAGTTGATTTTTAATTGTAACTTGATTATCATAGTTTTTTTTAGTAATTATGTCTTCAACTTTTGATTATATTATGATAAATTAATTTTTAGTCTCAAACTTATTTTTTAAATTTTTATATTGATGAAAAACAAAAAAATAAACTTATTTTTTAAATAGGTATATGCATATTCATTCTTCATCATCAATAAAAACCATCCATTGATTCTATTACAATCCCATTTCTGCAATTCAAGTTAACATCAAACCAAAACCCCATTCCAGCACCAAACATTCAAATCTCATCTTCCCCAATCACCCACATCTAATCGGAGCTTGGAACAAAGGACTTGCACTAATGGTAGTGGCCCTAGGTGTTCGCGTGGTGGCAGTTCGAGCCGCGCTTGGGAGGAGGAAGAGTGAAGGTCGCATGTCTCTAGGCTCTCGTTGTCAAGGTCAATGATGGACACTAGTGTCGTTGACGACGTCTTTGGCTAGTTGCGACGAGGTGGTGATCTCTTGGGGTTAGGTTTCGATGCGTGTGCGAGAACGATGTCATTGAGTATAGCAAAGGATGTCAACGTCTTCGACATTGATTGGCATTGCCGACAAGCCAGCGTGGTAGCATTGTGAAGTAAAGATAGAGGTGGTGTTTTGGTGGACAATGATGAGAGAAAAGGTCTCGTGCGTTGGGGAAGAAGGAAGAAATAGACGTGTTGCTCCACGGGTGAAACTTCTAGTGGTGATCGACATTGTCGTTGGCGTCCCTATCCCGCCGAAATGGTGCAAGTTTTGGTTTGTTCCGCACGTGAGAGGGGGAACAAGAAACCCTTGTGGTTTCTATTTTGAAGAGGAAGGGGGTTAGGGTTGCCCCTGACCATTATTTGTGCTGCCACCCTTTGTTATTTTAGTGTTGGACTTTGTTGCTTGCAAACACCACGTTTTTTGCTGTTTACACTCACGCCACACTTGTTTAGTTTAACTTCGTACAACCCCATAATTGTTACCTCAACACATCATGTTTTGGGTTTTTCTTCCTGCACCCCCAGTTTTTCTTCCTACACCTCCAACTTTTTTATAATTCCACTGTGACCCTTTTGGTTTGTAGTTACCGGCTTTCAGAAATCGAAGTTACCAACTTTTAGAACCTAGTGTTACCGACTTTTAGAACTTGGTGTTACCGACGTTCAGAAACCGATATTACCGACTTTCAGAGTCCGATTTTATCGATTTTCAAGATACGAACAGTAGCGAAACATGAATAAAAATTTTAGAGGTGTCAAATTTAATTTTTTATATATAAATTAATTTTCTAGTTAAATAAAAAAATCTTCATTTTCTTTACTTAAACCATTTTCATAGAGTGATTTACGTATGCACTTTTTAATTTGTAATATTTCTAAATCATTGAATTCATGCAACAGAGGTATTCTAATTTCTATTCCAAATCAAAGTTATCCAACTAATTCATTATGTGTAGTAGAACTTGTAATGCAACCCAAGATATATCCATAAATTTTACCATTTCAGCATAAAACACAACAACCTTTAAATTTCATAATTTAAGGTTGTACTAATTTGGGTAAAAATATAAGTAAGGTTCATGCTAATTTGATAAAACATTACCTAAAACCATAATTAGGATTCATACTAATTTGGGTAAAACTTAATTTGGAAGAAACATCATAGGATAATCATAAATTTACCGGCTTTCAGAATCTGGTGTTATCGACTTTAGAAACCTGTGTTACCGGCTTTCATAATCTGGTGTTACTAGCTTTCAGAATCCGGTGTTACCGGCTTTCAGAATCCGGTGTTACCGGCTTTCAGAAACTGGTGTTACCGGTTTTCAGAAACTGGTGTTACCGACTTTCAAAAACCGGAGTACCGAATTTCATTATTGGGGTGCGGGCTACGGAGATATTTAGTTTATAATTTATTTTTATTTTTTTAAGGATATAATGGTTCATAGTCAAAATTATTAAGATATTTTTTATTTTCTCTCCAATTGTCTTTTGAGTTTTTCTTCTCTCAAAAGAAACAAAACATAACTTGCTTCACATAAAATGTGCATTTTTCATGTTCTTGCACAAACTAATCGATTAGAATATTTTTATAATTGATTAAAATCCTGATTTCTCTACATTGTTATGCTTATGTTTTTTCTTTGTTACAATTGTTTATGCCAAGTTCCAAATCAACTAATCTTCTGCTAAATTGGTTATATGATGCTTTGGTAAACCATCTCTAACCAATACTTTTTACATTACAATATTTAGAAAGCTATGGTGAGAAAGTGACTATAGGTGTTGGGTGCTATGTTTCTAGGTGGAATAATCATGCATCCAGCTTCTAGGATCAAGATTATTCTTCTGTGATTGGTTGCACTTTGAGATAATATGATATGCTTTGTTGTATTTGGTTTACCCATTAAGTCAATGATGTTATTTAGTTGTCCCACACCATAGTTAAATTCAATGAATGCCTTTTCGGCACTTTTATTCATACACAATAGTTGTGGGATGTGAAACATTGAGATGATGAATATCACACTCTATATTTTTGATATTGCATAATTTTTCATCCACAAACACAAGCACCATCTTTGCAAATCGCATTTGATCCCTTGCAACTCATAAAGGGACTATAAGGAATGCAATCTTGATTGGTAAAACATTGAGATGAGTCTACCACTCCACCTTTCTCTATTTCTATCCTTGAGAATGAAAGACCTACAAAAAATATTTTATATGATTTTAATATAAGAATATATGAGGAAAATATTACATGTAACATGGAAGAGATAAACATAAAATAAATACACACCATGAGTGGCTTCCATAGCAAAAATGATGGCGAACAAAAAAGCGATTTTGAACCAAACCTTTGACATATCGGATGATGAAATTTAAAACCTTATTTGTGTAAATAGAGAAAGATCGTTTGAATATTTATAACAGAGGCTGGACTTGAAATTAATGTTAGGAAACATTATTTTTTCCATAATTCAAATTCCAAATGATTTCGTATATACAATTTCTTATTTTCTAGATTTTCAACTTTAATTGAATATGATTTTAATGCATTTAATTTAGTCTGTGGAAGTTGTAATACGTGATTCATATTTAATATATAAAGTTTTAATATGTAACTTACATTTAATGTATGTATGTATATCAAATAAAGGAAAATGATTTATTCTGTATTTTATTTATTTTATTTTATTTTAAATTCATTCTTCAAATTATCTTCAAATTAATTAATAAAATTTACATTTATTTTTTTTTTAAATTCACTGCTTTTTACTAATATGTATTTAATAGTTAATCATGTTTCTTTTTTTAGTAATTTTTCAAATTAAACTCTCTGTTTTATTAATATGTATTTAATAATTAATCATGTTTCTTTTTAGTAATTGTGAAGTGTATTTACTAAACTATTATTAATATTATTATTACGAATATTATTATAATAATTATTATCAATATTATTCTTATTATTATCTTTAATATTAATACTAATATTATTATTATATTTATAATTATTGTTTAATAATAATACATTGTAATTATTGTGAATATTATTAATAATATTATTATAATTTTTATTTTGATTGTTATATTTAATATAATTATAATAATAAATATTATTAATATTATTCTTATTGTTATTAATGTTATTAATAATATTAATATATTTATTATTATAATTAATATTATATTATTATGATTATATTTACTACCGGTCTTATTTCAAATAATATATTAATCTTATTATTATTATTATTATTATTATTATTATTATTATTTCATTTATATTAATATATTTACTACCCATTTTATTTCAATTAATTGCAATTATTTTATTTATCTTTATATTTGAGTAATAACTTGAATTCAATACGTAGTTATAAAATAAGTAAAATAATAAAATTGAAAAATAACTTTTTTTATTATAAATAATTATTTAAATTTAAAAGATATTAATTAAGAGGATAAAATTCTAAAAACAAAAGAGAACATTAAAGATGTGTATCTCCATACATATATGTAGTGTATCTCCTTATATATATGTGGTTATTGTATTATTATTTTTATCATGGGATATTATTATAGTAGTATTATTGTTATTATTAGTATTATTGCGTATGCACAGAATATTATTATAGGTAACTGTTGTATTATTATTATTATTATTATTATTATTATTATTATTATTATTATTATTATAGTGATATTATTATTTATCACGTATTATTATTGTGATATTATTATTATTAGTATTATTGTGTATGCCCAAAATATTATTATATGTAGTTGTTGTATTATTATTATTATTGTTATTATTATTATTATTATAGTGATGTTATTATTTATCATGAGATATTATTATAATGGTATTAATTTTTTTTATCATTACTATTATTAGTTGTATTGTATTTTTATTATTTTTATCATCATACAAAATATTATATTATTATTATTATAATAGTTAAACACATATTTTATTTTTGTTTATTATAAGATCATACTTCAATTACTTGCACTTTTAATTTGTTTTGTTGTTATCTTTACATCGAAATAATTATTTAAATTAAAAAAGTAATTATTAGGAAAAATTTGTAAAAACAAAAGAAAACAAATATATGTATCTTTTTACATATAATTATAAATTATTATCGTTAACATTAACATTAATATTAATATTAACATTAATTATTTTGGTATAAACATTATTAATATTATCATTAGTTTATTATTATATTATTATTGTTTTTATTATTATTATTTTGATGATGTTATTATTATTATAAGTGTTTTTTTAATCATAAAAATATTATTATACTAAATATTTTTGATAAATAAATTTTTAATCTCTTAATTCTATAATTTATAAATATTATCAATATTTTTAATAGTTAAATATATATTTTTTAAATTTATTTACATAAATATAATAGTAATTATATTATTATTTTATGAAAAAAAATAATAACCCAAGCACGGGTCAAAGACTAGTTTTCTTAATAATATACAGTTCAATTTTTTAATAATATATAATTTAATTATTTAATAATATAAATTTTAATTCTTTCAAAAGCATTAATTAAAGTATGTACATAATCATAAAATAAATAATAAGATATATATTTATACCATTAATGTTTAAATGTATAATTATAATCTCTATTCACCATTTTTTTCTAAATAATATAACTATATATAAATATTTATTCAAAACGTAACATTAATCAAAATATAATTTTTTTAGTATTTGTTTTATACTATCAAAATTACAATAGAAATACATTTAAGTTTTCATTTATTTTATACTTTAATTAACAATATATGCTATTATTAGTTTTATTAATATTTTATAATATTTATTCATTGTTTTTTTAAAAGAAATATATTAACAAGAGTTTAATAAATATATTTATATATATATTACATTTACTTATATTTTAATTAATTTTTTAATAATCTAAAATTCAATTATTTACAATATTAATTAGTCTTTAATAGATAGTTATATAACAAATAAATAACATTTTAAGTATTCACGTCCTCATCACAAATAACTCCCTTTTTTGCCTATATTCTTCTACAAACATGTTCATTTGTTGGTGTCTTTCGAGCTTGTTCATAAGCTCTCTATTGAAATAGGAAGGAATATGTCTTCTCCTAAAGACTAACTTCAAATCATTCTAATATTCAATTGGAGGCCCATTACTTATAAGCCTATCTTGGACTATAGTCCACCAACACATTGCATACCTTTGAAAGCAAAGGGTTGCTAGAGGCACTTTCCTCTCTTCACCGACTTAAGGGCAAACATATAATTGTTCAACCTTCATCTCCCAATCCAAATAAGCTTCAACATCATTAAAGTTGTCAAAACGGGTAAGTTGGCCTGGCCTGACCCAACTCGACCTACCACGGGTTGGCCACTTAGTGAGCTAACTCAATTCGGCTCACATATTAGTGAGCCAAAAAAATTTGAACCCAGTCTGACCCACATCGGGTTGGTGGGTTAAACAGGTTGGCTCACTGGCTCACTTAATTAAAAAAAATACATTATTTTTCTTCAATCTTAAAAAAACTAAATTATGATTATGATTAAAATCTAAATAAACTTCAATAGAATCCAAATGCAATACAAAAGGATGTTAAACTCCAACTACAAACCAAAATCACAAAAATACCAATGTGTTGGCTACAAAAAACAATCTAACCTGACCCAAATGCAAAGTCCAACATAATAAAAATATACTTGTACGAACTTTTATTTGTGGGTTGGTGAGCCAATTCAGCTTACAATGTGTAACATCCCTAAGGAATAATACTAATATTTAATAAATAAATTCCATAATAAAATAAGACCGCATTTAATATAAAACCATTTCCCAAAAACACGGGAAATTTAAAACTGTAATACAATGTAATGAATACCGGAGTCCATCATTTATAAAACTGAAATAAAATTCAAATGGCTCCGAAAAGATTACAAAATTATCTCAAAACCAAAATAATAAACATATATACAAAAATCCCCAAGCCATCCCTCGCTCCGAGTCTATGCATCTCCTGGCCCACCTGTCAAATCATCTACTCCCAGATAACGAATCATCTGATCATCGCCACACACATAGAGAAAGGGTGAGCTATGCACAATAATCAAACAAAATACATGAGATAAATATGCCACCCATCCCAAAATAACATAATTAAATGTCTCATTATCAAATTACCCAACAATGACCTCATAGTCCTTCATGAGTCATATGCATGAACTAGGTCTTGGGACTTCACTGTACACCCACGAAACTAACTCATTCGTGGTCCGACCCTATGAGCTTATCCCGCTCATAGTCCTGCCCTACAGACTCCTCGTCTGTAGTAAAACATCGAAGTCTCCTCAACTTGGACTTTGGCACGCATGCAATCACCATACTAAGGACTCTTCGCCCAATAGTAGTCGACGAGAACATAACAGTTCCTTGCCCATCGTGCGCCCGACACATGTAATCACCATACTAAGGACTCCTCGCCCATTAGTAGCCGACGGGAACTCAACCAGTTCCATGCCCATCATGTGTCCAACCACCAAGCACATCCCAAACCCCTATTGGACTTAGTCCTTCAAGCCCAAACAC
>Ga0214543_1008780_pt1 | contig 16266 bp, 17 predicted proteins | sample CNSS2metaG_FD_160094 | JGI IMG/M metagenome (GOLD analysis project Ga0214543, IMG submission 160094) | Root nodule microbial communities from cowpea collected in UCLA plant growth center, Los Angeles, California, USA - CNSS2 | ecosystem: Host-associated > Plants > Roots > Nodule | place: USA... | reverse complement strand
AGAAAGAAGGAATCTTGGGGAGGAGATGAAACATACTAATGAGATGATGTCCAGAAATTGGCAGCCATATTTCTTCAGAGATGAGCGAAACTCAGCCAAAGAGAAACCAGAAAACGGTGGACAATCACAGTGCAACTGCAGAGTGAAGCAACCCCGTTTAGAAGAGGAACCCCATTAAAGATTGATTCAAGATTAAATGTTCTACCTTTCAACGAAGGATGAAAAATGAACGACAATTGCACAAAACAAGAAGGCTGGAACATGAATGTGCGAGCAGAAAAATACTCAATCCGTTCAGTTTTAGCTCGAAGGATTAAGTATCAGACTTCAAAATCTTAAACGTGAAAAATTCAAAATAAAGAGTATAATTAAGAAGGAAAAAAAAAAGCTAAAAAAACAGTAAATTTGACAAGGGAAGAAAATGGGTACAACAAATCCAAACTTAATCCTTTTTACCTAATATTTTTATAATATTAGTAAACATAAAAAGACAACGCCAGGTTTATAACAAAGGCAGTGTGGGATTTCACTTTGATGTTTGGAATGACAATAGGTCCAGCTGCCGCTTTGGAAATGTGGGCTGTATATTCTTGTCCTCTTGATGAAGAACTGAAGTCTAAAATTTATTCTTGTAAAAGACAGTGGGAGCAAGTTAGTTTGAGAAATGATCTAGACTGTTTTCAAGAGTATTTAAAGAGGGGAAGCATGACTATTTAATCTGGTTGAGGATTACCCCAGTTTTTCCACCGCGGTCATCTTATTACTTTGGTGGCAAGCAGATGCTAACAACCCACAAGATCAGGTAAACCATTTCCGTCAAAAACCTAAATCCCTACTCTTGGATGATAGGGAAGCGTGAAAAATTCATAAAGAAAAAACAAACCCTTCCACTGGCTGGGAGACAGGGAGGGAGGAAGCGTCGCGCCACTGGCTGGGGAGTGAGGGAAGCGCCGCGCCGCTGAGGAGGATCGCAGCTACTGCTAGGGTTGCGCTGTTGTTGGAGACCACCGCTTTAGGAGCGCCGCTGGTTGTGGACCGCCGCCGATGGGAGGGTCGCGCCGCTGGCTGGAACCGCCGTTGAGAGGAGCGTCGCTGCTGCCTTGGTGAAGATTCGCTTCGTGGTGCTGTAAAGAGAGAGAGTAGCACTTACGTTATGAACGGAAGAAATAAAAACAAGTGTAACAAAATGAAAAACATAAGAAGAGAGAGTTTATGGGAACAACCATCAATTTATGATTAAAATATAATATTAAATATAAATTTTTTTTAGTAAATGCTACCAGAAATTATGAATATTAAAAAGATACGTAGATATAAGCATAATAAATATTTGTACAAATACAGATATGAGAATGAGAAGAATATTTATTCATATAGTAAGATACACATATCTTATTTGTCTCTTTGACATCTTTAATGGTGTCTAACGAAATAGTTGTTAGTGCATTAAAATTTTGGTGAATATTAATGTGTATGTTTGATTTTAGTTTTCGATCATGCAATTTATAATTGTTTTGGATTACACACATTAATTTTATTTTAAAAGTTATGAAATGTACTATCTATCATACAATTATGTATTATAGATTGTGCATTTTGAAAAACAAATTCGTATTTTATAACGTATAATTTGGAATAGAAATTTTGTATTATGAAAAGTACAATTTGGAATAAAAAAAAGTCATAACATGTTATTAAATATTTGTTAACATTCTGATTTATTATATTTTGAACCTACATAATTGCAAAACCGTCTCTAGTATTACATTATGGTTATACTCATTGTTTTAGCAACGATCGTTAAATATAGAGATGAAATCTCAAATTTGGATCAAAATATCCAAAAAAGTAGTTAAATTGTCTATCATGAATAAGTTTAGTATAATGAAGTTCGTGATACATAAAGATGAACTGGTTGTAAGAGATTATGTTCGACTTTTTATAACGGTTAAGATAAGTAGAATTTCATGATTTGTGTACAAAATGTGACTTAAAATATATATTTATATTGTAATGTATGTGATATGATTTACTTGAATGTGTGCATAAACTTGATTCTGTAATTGTCAATTTGAAGTCTAACAAAGCAAATGGAAAAGGAAAAAGAAAGACACATGTATTATTGTTTGGTTGTGAAATAGGTGATAAATATAGGAAATAAAACCTAGATTAAGGGTCATTGTAATTGGTATAAGAAAATGTGATTGTCTTTTTTAATTGTGGGATAAACTTATTCAATATGGAAAATGATGAGTGTTGAAGGTAATATGTGAAAGTTGGAATCATGAATTGGTTGATACATTAGTAGGTCACTTTCATGTTGGAAGATTAAAATAATTTGAACTCAACATGGGTCAAACTATCCACACAACACCAAAAGGGCATATGTGTCTTCCAATGATATAATAGGTTGCCCGCATGTGAACCTCTTGATAAGTGCTCATGTATTAATGTATCTTACAATTTCAAGGCAACATCATTGGGAAGTGTAAGACCTGAAAAAAATTAATAAATAAATAAATATTTAATATAAATGCGGATAAAAATATCTTTATAATAATTAATGTGAGGAGTTATGACAAGGGATGTGGTGGAGAGTACTTTGCTATATTGAGAAGACTTGGGTTCAAGTCTTAAGTATGTCATTAGGGTGTTAATTTTAATTGTTTAATTATTTTGCATGTGTGCTTGACCATGGAGTGTGATAGAGAAGATCACCAAGATTTTGTGATTCGTTGTCAAACTTATTCCAATTCAATAAGAGATCTCAATATTATGCCTTGCAGATGACTCAAACCTCCACGCCATGCTCTTTACCACGAGATTTTGAGTCTAGTGTGATTTATGGAATATATGACAAAGGTAGAGTGTTAGAGTCTTTTTATTGATTGGTCATGTCATATAGGCCTGAGTCAGACATCCAATTGGTTCGATTTGAATTATCCAAAGGATATCTTATCTATCTATATACATAGATATAGATATTATATCAATGGACAAATTAAACCTATTGAATAAGGTTTTAAATAATGAGAGATATGTGAAAAATATGTATGATTATGCCTATTCCTAATCTTAAATAGAATGAACACAAATATTTATATGTAAACATAGTATATATTTAGATACGCTCAAATGAACTATTCTTATAATGAGAATGTATATCACTCCATTTCGGTTGGGTCTGGTAGAAAGATCGTTTGCCCAAATGCCGAAAGCAAATGAACCAATTCACTTGATGAAAAGGAGGACTTTTCCTTCTTTCATCTCAAGCTCCCGCATCACCCGATTTAGTCTTATCATCGGCAACAACCAAACCCATTTTGTTCAAGGGTTGGACAAAGCTCTAAAATACTCAAAATTGTCTCCTTCTAATTAAGGCAAGGATTTCATAAATGAAAAAGAAGTTTTTTTTCATGTTCTTGGCAGTTAACGAAATGTCATCTAAGAGCAGATTCCCTCTCCCGACCGACTCTTTCGCTCTAAGCTTATTACTAGACCAAATTTCATAATTATCTAAGATAGAAAAAAGTAGGTCTCATTTTCTGTGTATAAGTAACAAATTTTATTTGTTTATAAGTAACAAATTTTTTATTTATAGGGTTATGTGTTTTAGAAAAAAAATAAAATAAGATACGCATATTTTAGTTAATTATAAGATAAGATATTTATTCAAATTGGAATTTATTTATCACGTTGGATCTCTCTGGCAAACCAAGTTTATAAGTTACCTTTTAAGTGAGTTTAATTTATAATCGACATGCTAACTATTAAGTTACAAATTAACTTATACAATTAAAAGCAGTTGATAATGCAAAAAGACATAATTATATAAGTTTTAATATAAATGATTTTACAGTAGAATATAATTATACTTTTATATTTTTAAATAATAGAGTTCAAACTAAATATTTTAGTACTTTTATTTTTTTAAAGTTTAAATATCTTTTTTTTATTTGAAATTTTTGTTTCAATTAATTAAGTTTATCTAACTCATTAATTAAATTTAATTATTATTTTACTTGTAGCAATTTATTCATTTCTTTAATTTCTCAATTTAAATTACCATTATATGAGTTTTTTAGAATTTTCATTGTGTGTGTTTTAATATATAATTATTTAATAAAATATTAACTACTTTAATTTATAATATTAAATTTGTTTTAATTTGTATTGTATAAAAAAGTTAAAATAAATCAACAAATGCTAAAAATAGTATAATAATTAAAATATACTAAAATAAAAAAATAATAGATAAAAGTTAAACAAATTACAAATTTGAAATTAGTGAAAATTATAATTATAACCTTTGAACTTTTAAAGTAAACTAAGTTCAAAAAAACTTATTAAATAATTTTATTTTAAACACATTTATAAGTTAATTAAATAAACTATAATTATATCATTACTTTATCAACATATTCATTGTATAAGGTAATTAGTTGATATTTAGCATGACAACGCACATAAAGTATGTTAGGTAGCAAGTTTTGTGGAACCTGCAATAAATAATTTAGTTGGAGTGAAAAATATTGCAGGAGGATTACTGGTTTTGGAAAACAGATAATTATATATTCTCTGATAATTTCAATGCAAGAAATATTTATGAAATATATATTTTTTATAGCCTTTTTTAGAAAAAAATTATTTACTTTCCCAATCTAAGTGTTTTAAAGATTTTTACACGCAAACAGTGTCGTATTATACGTTAATTATTTTTTTGTATTGTTATTTCCATTGTAATATATATATATATATATATATATATATATATATATATATATATATATATATATATATAAATTAATTAACAGTTAAGCGAAAACAAGATATAGAAAATGCGATTTAATGAATTAGATAATAAAAGAAAGTGAAATGTAATTATGTCACGACATATTAAGAATCTGTAGAGATAATTATATTTTTAAAACATCGAAGAAATTTTGCAACCATCTTTTAACATCATGTAAAAAAGATTCTGATTTTAATATTTCTGATAAAATTGGTTTATTTTATTTTATAAATTAAAACATAATTAAGGAAAGGAATTGTCCTACTATTATTTTATTTTATTGTTATTTTAAATAACACTCTTATCTCTTGCAATCATTATTTTCATACCTCTAATAACACTCTTATCTATTGTTGCGATCATTATTTTCATCCGCATCCTTTATTAGATTACTTCTTTCTTTCTTTCTTGTGTTTTCTATATCTTTATATCTTTAAACTAAAATTGATAACATTTATTAATAAATGTTTTACTAATATTTTAGAATCATAGAATCATAACAAGAAAATATAATAATAATAGTAAATTACAAAAGAAAGAAAATCAAGAAAATATAATAAATGATGAAAGAAAGAAAATCAAAAGGATATAATAAATGATAAAAGATATATATATATATATATATATATATATATATATATATATATATATATATAAATTAATTAACAGTTAAGCGAAAACAAGATATAGAAAATGCGATTTAATGAATTAGATAATAAAAAAAAGTGGAATGTAATTATGTCACGATATATTTAGAATCTGTAGAGATAATTATATTTTTTAATTAAAAGACTTTTGAACATCGAAGAAGTTTTGCAACCATCATGTAAAAATGATTCTGATTTTAATATTTCTGATAAAATTGGTTTATTTTATTTTATAAATTAAAACATAATTACTTTAAGGAATGGAATTGTCCTACTTTTATTTTATTTTATTGTTATTTTAATTAACACTCTTATCTCTTGGAATCATTATTTTCATACCTCTAATAACACTCTTATCTATTGTTGCAATCATGATTTTCATCCACATTCTTTATTAGATTACTTCTTTCTTTCTTTAATTTTCTTGATCTTTAAACTAAAATTGATAAAATTTATTAATAAATGTTTTACTACCTACATATTTTAGAATCATAACAAGAAAATATAATAATAGTAAATTATAAAAGAAAGCAAATCCAGAAAATATAATAAATGATGAAAGAAAGAAAATCAAAAGGATATAATAAATGATAAAAAATATATATAAATATTATATATATATATATATATATATATATATATATATATATATATACACTAGCGTAACACAGACGTTATCGCGCCTGTGTGTATGTATTTTTTAAATATGTGTGATATTATATTAATAGATGATAATATTATAATGTTATTAAGTTAATATATAAATTAAAATTATATTTATTAAAAATAAAGTAAAATATATCAGAACAGATAAAAAAAACCATTGATAAATAAAAAAGAAGAGAAGAAGCAGAGACATCCGATTTTATAAAAAGTTTGTAAAAGTAACGGTCAATTTTTAAAAATTTAATAAATTATTATATTTGAAGGATAAAATCGATATTTTATAAAGTGGACACAAAAAAGAGAATCCCTTTATATATTGTTATAAATTAAAATTATATTTATTAAAAATAAAGTAAAATATATCAGAACAAATAAAAAAATAACCATTGATAAATAAAATAGAAAAGTAGAAACAGAGACATTCGATTTTATAAAAAAATTGTAAAAGTAACGGTCAATTTTTTAAAATTTAATAAATTATTATATTTAAAGAGTAAAATCGATATTTTAAAAAGTAAAAAAAAAAGAATCCTTTTATATATTGTTATAGATATAGATATAAATTAATTAATAAGCGATATAGAAAATGCGATTTAATGAATTAGATAATAGAAAAAAAGTGAAATGTAATTATGTCACGATATATTTAGAATCTGTAGAGATAATTATATTTTTAATTAAAAAAGACTTGAAAATCTAAGAAATTTTGCAACCATCTCATCATGTAAAAAAGATTCTGATTTTAATATTTCTGATAAAATTGGTTTATTTTATTTTATAAATTAAAACATAATTAAGGAAAGGAATTGTCCTACTTTTATTTTATTTTATTGTTATTTTAAATAACACTCTTATCTCTTGCAATCATTATTTTCATACCTCTAATAACACTCTTATCTATTATTGTTGCAATCATTATTTTCATCTACATTCTTTATTATATTACTCCTTTCTTTCTTGTGTTTTCGTGATCTTTAAACAAAAATTGATTATCTACATATTTTAGAATCATAACAAGAAAATATAATAATAAATTATAAAAGAAAGAAAATCAAGAAAATATAAGAATGATGAAAGAAAGAAAATCAAAAGGATATAATAAATGATAAAAGATATGAAGAGACATTTTTGGTGTGAAGGTTCAGACCCGTTATATATACCACGTCCCTGCGTTGAAAAAGGAGAAAAACATTACAATTACAAGTGTTCTTTCGCGTTCTCTATTTCTTTTCTCTCTAAATCGTACGTTGAAGTCTCTTTCTCTCTCTTCCCTGCAAGATCCCGCAGCCCAAACCCTAGCAAACCCCTATCGCAGAGGAAGCTGAGAAGAACACGCAGCGTCGCACACGCTACCCTTCTTCTCGCGCCTCGCTTCTTCCGATCCAGGTCAAAACTAAACCCTCTTCTGTTCTTCCGCTTTTTGCTTTTTCTTATAGGCTTTCAAATGGTTTTCATGGATACCTTCCGGATGGGAATTTAGGTTTGAGGAATGTTGCTTTTAGAATTTCGTTTTGGAGTTGAAGGTGGAAACTAATTGTCGGAAGTGGCTTGCCGTACTTGTTTTGGATCCGCAGTGAATGTAGAATCCTTATTTTTGTTTCTTTTGTATGATTGATAATGTATATTTTTAAGTCTTTTGGAGATATTTTATTGTTTTGATCCCCGAGTGTCTGTATCATTTACGCGTGGTTATTTTAGGTTAATCAGTGGAATTTCTTGTATTTGTTGTCATTTGCTTTGCTTTTCGGTGGGTTTGTGGGATGATGTAAACGTTTTTCAAGTTATTGGGTCTCACATTGTTTGCTCTGTTGCATTTGTTTAATTTTTATGACATAAAACGATTTTATCATGTAGGTTTTATTTTAGTTTTGGTTTGCTGTTGAAGAAAAATGGTTTAGGTTTACATTTTTTTTTTCAAAATTTCTTGATTTTTTGTATTCATCATAAATAACATTTCTTGAGATTTCAATCTTTTTGTTTCGGCCTGAATTTTTCTGTTATATGTTTGATAAGTTGGTGATTTTAATTTTTCAGTTAGACTGCTTTTGGAAACAATTATGGCAACTTCAGAACAACAAGCCACTCCCAAGACTCCTGATGCTGATATTGTATGTATATCCAATTTTTATTTCTGCTTTTCCCAGTTAATCTTTGCACGACTAAACTGACTGATTTTGAATAAAATTACAATGTAGGTTGGTAATGCCTTTGTTGATCAATACTATCATATGTTGCATGAAAGCCCTGAACTGGTGCATAGGTTTTACCAAGATGTCAGTAAGCTTGGTCGTCCTGAACAGAATGGTATAATGGGTATTACAACCACTATGTCTGTGAGTTTTCTCCTCCTTTTCTTCACTTTTTTTGGAACTTTTTGTAGATTTTTTTTTATTCTTGGCATTTGGTGTTCTTGCATGCAATTCTAACATGCCAAGACCTCTAAGATCACTCCTCACATTTATTGCCATATTTTATTACTTTTAGACATTCGACATTTTACTTTGTGCGTTTTGAAAACGGTTTTAAAATTTGTGCATTGAACTAGTAATTTATTTTTTCCATGGTCATTAGTAGATTTTTTGAAGTCCATATGTTTAATTTTTTTGTAAGCATATTTTTTTTCACAAAATTATTTTCGAATAATTGATTTTTTAAATTTTATTGTGCAGGAAATCAACAAGAAGATACTGTCGCTGGGTTATGGTGAGCTCAGTGCAGAGATCATATCTGTTGATTCACAAGAATCTTATGGTGGGGGAGTCATTGTATTGGTCACTGGGTTTATGATCGGAAAGGATGACAATAAACGGAAATTTAGTCAAAGTTTCTTTCTTGCTCCCCAAGAGAAAGGCTACTTTGTTCTTAATGATGCTTTCAGATATGTCGATGAAAAGGGGTTTGAAGTGCCTGCTCAGGATACTGTATCTCCTGTCCATCCTGACACTGGTAGTAGCTTAAGTAGTGATTTAATTTTATTTTTTTAGCATCTTTTGACTGTCTCTTAAAGTTACCACTTTCCCAATTGTTCAGTTGCAGATCCTGTTCTGCAGACCCATGTTTCTGAGCAAATACATGTGGCAGTTGAGGATCATGGCGAGGAAGTCTACAATCCAGAAAGTACTCAAGCTTCAATTGAAGAAGAGGAAGCACCTGTACCTGAGGTTGTTGATGAAATTCCTGATGCTTCTCAGATGGTGGCTGGGATTACATCTCAAATGGAAGATCTTCCAAAGAAGTCTTATGCCTCTATTGTTAGTATCCATACTAAAACTACTTCTGTCTTTGTCATTTTCAGCTTGTACTAATTTGCTAGTTGATATACCATTTTTTTAATTGTCTTTGATTCTATAATATGCAGTGAAATGTGAAAATTGACCACGATAATACTTTTACTTTCCTTTTACAGTTACTTTTTATTCTCCTTTCTAACTAGCTGATCCTTTTAGGTTAAGGTCATGAAAGAGGGTGTTGTGGCATCTTCCCCTCTGACATCTGTTTCTTTGAAACATGCACACAAGAATCATGAACCGAAGCAGGATGCTGTTGCATCACCACCCTCTATTATCTCAGATGTCAATGCTTCAACTATTCAAGAAGCTGAAGGTGCGGTATCTTGTCAGTTACAAAATGTAATGTACAAAGTTCATTATATATAACTTGGTGAGATGTTAAGTTGTTTACTTGATTTTGGACAGCTGAGGGCTATTCTATTTATGTCAAAGGTCTTTCTTCAAGTGCTACACCTTACCTCCTGGAAAATGAATTTAAGAAGTTTGGACCGATTAAGAGTGGTGGTATCCAAGTTAGGACTCAAAAGGTACAATTCTTGTTAATTGTATGCTCTTTCATGACAAGTTCTGTGAGCTAAGATGTTTATGCATGTCTTGAACAGGGATTTTCCTTTGGGTTTGTGGAGTTTGAAGTGGCAAGTGCCATGCAAGCTGCTCTTGAGGTATTGTTTTTATTCTAAATGCCATATTACTATTACTAATCCATATCTAATGTTCATCTTGAAGACATTTCAATACTTATAAATGATTTACTAGAATCTGATTTCAAACTGAGATTAACAAATTCGTTATTTTTTATCATTTAATTTTATGCCTCATTACACTGGTATATGTTGTTTTTCAGGCAACATGTTTTAAACATTTATTATGATGTGCTTCACTGTGTTATTAGTTTTATAATGTGCACTGCTGCTGTGTGGTTGAACAAAGGCATATGTTGGTTTTCTGGCAACATGTTTTAAACGTATATTATGATGGGCTTCACTTTGTGTTATTAATTTTATAATGTGCACTACTTGTGGGTTGATATTTGCTAAATGATTGTCAGCATTGAAATTTTCGTAGTTGTTATCTTTTCTTGTTTTGGGTTGAAGGGATGCTCTGTACGCAAGCTCCTGGTTTCTGTTGTAGTTACATATTTTAATCATAATTTTAATTAAAACTTCAGGCTTCTCCAATTATTGTTGGTGACCGCCATATTATTGTTGAAGAGAAGAGATCAACTAATCGAGGCAAGTGATTTTTGATTAAATCTTGGTTTAATTGACATCTTGATTTAATTGTGTTGCAATTATTCAGCCATTTGTTTGCTTTTCCGTTCAGGTAATACCAGAGGACGGTTCCCATCTGGTAGGGCTCCAAACTACAGGGGTGATGGTCTAAGAGGACGAGGAAATTACGGAAATGGCAGAAACTATGGCCGCAATGATTTCAATGGCCGCAATGACTTCAATGGCCGCAGTGACTTCAATGGTCGCAATGACTTAAATGGTCGCAACGAGTTCAATGGCAGGGGAGAATATGGTTATAGGAATGGCAATCGGGGATGGTGGTTATCAAACCGTGGAGGTGAAGGGTATCAGAGAAACGATCATATGGGACCCACTGGTGGACGCATGAATCGCCCAGGTGCTGCTGCTTCTGCTAATGCAGCAGTCAAAACCAATGGTGTTCGTGTTCCTATTTCTGCATGATCAACTCACTCAAATGCACTGGAGAATACATCAAGCAATTGGGATGATTGAGGACAGCCTTTTTTGGATAATCTACTTTTAAGTTTTAAGCTCTTTTTTCTTCTTCCCATTTTTTTATAATTGGTGGTCTTGGTAAAGGTAGTTTTCTAATTTTTTTATGATAGTGTCGTCGTAGTGGTAGTTTTTGTGTTTCCCCACCTTTTTTGAATATAGATATATATATTTGGGGTAACTCATTTTGTTTTGGGATCTCGATAGTATTTGGTAGGTTCGACATGAGGGGTTGCTATCAGCATGAATTTGCGGATCTGATTTTGTAAAACACTAAAGTTAGTGTTAAATATGATTTTATTGTTGGTTGCAATCTTTTGCTTTTTTATTAAGGTTAAACCTGGTTCGCTAAAATTGAATTGTTGTTGTTCCGCCCTAAACCCTAAATGACATTCTTACAACGAGAAATTCACACATTCTATATTGATGTATGGTTTTATGCGACGGGCTAACACATACTTACAATTTAATATGAAATAAGAAAAATCAGTACTCATCTCACCCGGTTAATCAATCACACACAATTCAAATAGTGGAAGTTTCAATTATTTTTCCTAATCTCACTTTAATTCCAATTAGCATAAAGGTGCAAAAGTGATTGATCCTCTAGCTAAACATTTCTAGAAATTTGATGTAAATTGACATAAAATTTGGGATTATCATCTGGAAAATAAGTAATCCATGGTTTCAAAACATTAGTTTTGACACCTAGACACCATTTTTTTTTCAAGCTTTTGGAACGATCAAAGCCAGGGATAGTTCCCTACTATAAAAACGTGGTTGGAATATCATATATGATAGGGTGCTACTTTCATGCCTTGGGACTCGATGATAAAGATTTCGAAATTTATTCAGCAAGGTTGGTACTTTTTGGTTTGTGTGAATTTTCCATAGGAAGATATTTTGGTGGAGTGAGTTCATTATCTTTATTGCTGGTTATGAAAAATGTTTCTGATCCTTTTTTTAGATTTTCTGAATGGATATGATAGGTAGACTTGAAAACTTGCACTACAAGTTGAGCTGAAATCTGTTAATTTCGGCTTAAAATAAGTTCAGTATGATGAAGTATCACAATCAGATGTCTACATGTGCATTTTTAATTTTTTAGCTCTTTTCTTCTTTGACCAAATTTGTGTTCATTTGTGAAAATTGATTTGGAAGAGAAGAAGATGGATTTGAATGGATTAGAGAGTGATGTTTGTATTACTTTTCTTTAAAGGATTTGTGGGTGAAACCAAATAAATTTCAAGATATGTAAAGTTTATGAAGGTGAGTGAGCGATTTGATTGATGTGATAGATTAAAAATTAAGTTTAATTAAAAAAAATTACCAAATTACCCTTGATGTTGAAATTAAAGTAAAATTATATTTAGAAGAGTTAGATTTATTTTATAAAAAATATTTAAATAAATAAATTGAAAAAATAATTATTTGAATAAAAAATAAGAAAAATACAATATATTTACATATTGATATTTTTTGGTAAACATTTTAGAAAATTGGGATATTAATTATTGTTGTAAGCATACTTTTAAAAGTGGAAATGAGTCGAGACTACAAGGGTATTTTACCATGAATCACCCTCAAATAATCTCATATCAGGAGAGATGGAAAAATAGCATAATCCTGCAATTCCTTCCTTTCAATTGCTCTCAAATTCTAGGAAGCGAACACCATGGTCACATTCAAATCATTCATCTCTAATCACTTTGAAGAGTAAATCCTTCTAAGTGATCACAACATAAATGTCTCATGAGAATCATTGGCTCATATCATGCAACCATTATGTGGCTTCATGTCCAAAGAGCAAACCATGCAACAATGTCATGATCCAGTGATAGGATAAGTAATTTTCATCTGCATTGAAAGATAATGGATTAAATATGTTTTTAGTCCCTCAACTTTGACGTGAAATTAAAATTTGTCTTTGTCCTAAACTTTGATACATTTTGGTCCCCAAACTTTAAAAATAATGTACATAGTCCTTTTGATCCAATTAAATTATTTTTTTTACGTGTCAAATACAATAGACACTAAAAACATATTTAACTCAAATAATTAGCGCAAGAAATGTAATTGATTAAATAAAACTTATCTATAAAATTGCACTTACTTGTGGATAAACTTCTTTACTCATTGACATTAAATGATGATGTGAATTTTGGATTAAACTTTTTCTTATTCCTTAAGTGTAAGAGTTGTGGAAATAGACAAATGCATACTTGTCATTTTCTCCTCATTCACACATAATCGAAATACATACTTAAAAAAAGTGGAGATAATGATTATCGAATTATTTAGCTAATATAATAGTAAACAAAAAATGTTGTAAATGTTACATAATCCACAATTGCATAAATGATGTGTTGAACTCTTGGTCGTATGTACAAATCTCTAATACATTAAACATGTATATCATATCGTCCAAAGTCGTCTAAGCTTAAGATCGAGGTCAACAACATCATTATATTTATGACCTCTCCAATGACCCCTAATTTTATGATTAAGGAATTGTTTGGACCGACATATAACCCAACAAACTTCATCATTGGTCGTTTATGGGCTGGGTTGGGATTATCAACATGTTGACTAAGAAGGAGGAGCTAGGACTTGGGCCGAGGTCCATGTTGAAATATTTTATCTTTGTAATCATTTTGTTATCATCTTTGCAGTCTTTTTGTTGATATCTTTGTAATCTTTCATATTTCTCTTGATTTGAGAAATAAAGACAATTTGTAATATTTTTGTTTATAAATAAAAATGCTAACTTTCATGGCCAAGGGATGGAACAATTTTGGTCTATGTGTTATTTACTTTTAGTCAATAAAATTCAATATATCTTGTCTTCGATTTATGGCTCTTAGCTTTTTACCGAAAAAAATTGGTATCCACTATAGAGCTCGATAAAACGTGATCTCAACCCCCATTGAAATAACAATTCGTTACACGAGGAATATAAGAGACAATCCCAACATGAATGAGGATGGTAACAATGGCAACAGGCCAACCATGCAATAAATTATGCAGAACATTGAGGCACTGCAAAGGGGAAAATGAGGAGGTACGTATGTATTCTGAGGAAGATCATGCTCGGGCTAAGGTCGAACAAGATCGGTTGCAAAGAGAGGTATAATCTGAACATGAACACCTTAAAAAAGGAGCAACAGTTAAGTGCGAGCGCTTATGGAAGGAAGCAAAGGAGTCTCGACAACGCATGAAGGAGGCACTGCAACAGGAAGAGAATTTGGGGAAATTGAACAAAGAGTTGTGTCAATGGATGAACAATCAAGAGCAAAAGGAGGGCCACCCATTCTCAAGGGAGATGATGGATGAAAAGGTTCCTCCCCACTTCATGGTCTCTAAGGTGCCCCCTTCTCTAGGAACTTTGATATGGCTTTCAAGGTTCAAATGTTGATATTTGGAGGCTCAATGATGTTCGGTTAAAAGTGTTTATTCGAACTCTAACAAACACAAGGTTAAAATGGTTTAGTAAGATCCCCAATGCCGTTATCATTTCATTTCTTGTTTTCTAACATATGTTTTTGAAATGGTTCGCTGTAAACTGAGCAAAGCCTCCTCAAATAACATGTATGTTCAATGTGAGGCAGCGTGTAGATGAGCCTTTAAATCATTACCTCAATTGGTTTTTTGATGTGAGCATGGGCTTCGTTAAGCCAAATGAGAAGATGCTTATAGGAGCCTTTATTAAAGGCTTGCACGACTCAATCTGGGTAATAGTGGACGGGTTGACAAAGTGTGCTCATTTCCTTGCTATTAATCAGAAGTGGTCAATGGACAGATTGGCTGAGTTATACATGAGGGAAGTGGTCAGGTTGCATGGTGTGCCGGCCAGTATAGTGTCAAATAGAGACCCGAGATTCACATCTCGTTTTTGGCAGTCTTTACAAGCAGCATTGGGGACTCAGTTGAGGATGAGTTCTGCATACCATCCTCAGACTGATGGGCAGTCGGAGCGTACCATTCAGTCCTTGGAGGATCTTTTGAGGGCGTGTGTGCTGGATCATATGGGTAGTTGGAGTGAGATGCTTCCATTAGTGGAGTTCACGTACAACAACAGTTATCACACCAGCATTAGTATGGCTCCATATGAGGCATTGTTGGGCGGCGGTGTAGGACTCCATTGTGTTGGAACCAGGATGGGGAATCATTGGTGTTAGGTCCCGAGTTTCTACAGTAAACTTCTGAGAAGGTTAGAGGAATTCAGGAGAGAATAAGAGCCACGCAGAGTAGGCAGAAGTCATATGTCGATAAGAGGAGGCGACCGTTGGAATTTGAAGCTGGGGATCATGTATTCCTCAGAGTGACCCCGACGGCAGGCATTGGGAGAGCCATCAAATCAAGGAAGTTAACTCCGAGGTTTGTTGGGCCTTACCAGATCTTAAGGAAAATTGGCGCTGCGGCTTATGAGATCGCTCTGCCACCACACCTAGCGAATTTGCATAATGTGTTCCAAGTTTCCCAGTTGAGGAAATACATTGCAAATCTGTCACACGTACTAGAGTCGGATGATATTCAGATTCGGGAGGATTTGACGGTGAGCACTGGACCAGTGCAAATTCTAGACTCACAGGTGAAACAACTGCGGGGGAAGGAAATTAAGACTGTGAAGGTGCTGTGGGATGAGACTACTCAGGAGATGACCTGGGAGATGGAGGATCGCATGAAGCAATCCTATCCGCACTTATTTCCTGGTAAGTCTTATTTTCGAGGACGAAAATCTTTAAAGGTGGGGGTAATGTAAAACCCGGGAAAATTAAATAGTTATTTAATTAATTATTTAATTAGGACGGGTAATGAGAACATTTAAACCAATAAATGTGAGGAGCTATGACGTGGAAAAGTGCCAGCTCATGTGGTTGAGAGTACTTTATTGTGTGTGAGGACTTAGGTTCGAGTCCTATGTGTGTCACTTGGATGTTATTTAAATTATGCGTTTTGTGTAATTATATATTGAATGCGTGGTGTGATGATAAATTCTTAGAATTGTAGGAGTTATCATGAAATATGGATTGGTTGAATGGTTTGGCCTTGGTTGGGTATGTGCATGAGTGTGGGTTCAAACCTTGTTGAGAACTAAATAATTTCTTTTTGCCAAATTTTTCCTT
>Ga0214543_1008779_pt1 | contig 16266 bp, 9 predicted proteins | sample CNSS2metaG_FD_160094 | JGI IMG/M metagenome (GOLD analysis project Ga0214543, IMG submission 160094) | Root nodule microbial communities from cowpea collected in UCLA plant growth center, Los Angeles, California, USA - CNSS2 | ecosystem: Host-associated > Plants > Roots > Nodule | place: USA... | reverse complement strand
ATATATTATTTTAATATTTAAAATTTATTGGCGGGTTAGTGAGTCAACTCGGCTCATCATGGGTTCAACTCGAATGAGTCGGGTTCTTAACGGATTGGGTTCAATTTTAACCCGTACTAAAATTTATAATTTTTTTTCAACTCAAATCGACCCGAACCCGTGATGAGCCGGGTTGACTTGCAAGTTATAACACATTTTAAGGGCTCTACATCCAATACTCGGTCCTCGTTTTCGTTTTAAATTACTAAAATCCTTTTAGTTTATAGGATAATCTAAAAAGTTTATATGAAATTTATGTGTTCTTTAATTTATAAACTTACTTTAAAGTCACACGCGGGATATCGTTACACTTTTCTATATATATTGACATCTATCTGATTATGTAATCCTCTCGTATATGTTGCATGGAATCCATTATCATTGGGTAATACAATAATATAAAGAATTTCACTTCACATCAAATTTATTCTTTACGTACATTACACCTATTTGCTGTAATTTTTTTTTCTTAAAATAAATTATTTTGTTAATATCTGAAAAAATTAAAGGGAAGAGTAAAGACACCATTATATATATACTCATGTTTTCATAGTCAGGATAAGGTGTGAGTATATCCGAATTAACGCTTTGAATCATTTTGCAAGATGAAAATGTTTAGTTATCACAAGAAACAATAATGGTTTGTGAGCCTAATTTCGTGTGAAATTGTCATATTACAATTTGACTTTATATTGAATTTATGGTCAAAATAAATTGTTATTTATCTTTGGATTTGACATCTTACATCTTACAGATATATTGTTTTATTCACTCTTAGAATTTGAGTTGAAATTGTGTCTCTAATGTTGAAAGTCCTATAACTTGAGTTGAGCATACACCCTAAATGGTACTGTCAAATTGCACTTTGTTTTTTTGGTTCACAGTGCAAGTTTCATAAGGGTATCATTTAAGTTGTCCCACCTGGAATTATTGAATCGCACTTTGATTTTCTTAGTTTACTGTGCAAATTCCATAGGGATATATCTTTAGTTTTCCTGTCATAAAAATAATCATCAAAGTGCACTTTGAATGTCTTTTCATATGAGAAAATTTTGAGTTGCCTCTTGTTATTCGGATTGCTGATTAACTCTTTAGCTATCTTTTGATGCGTTGTTGGCCCAAAGTGGAATGATTCTAGATTATAATCGTACTTTATGTTTATTTATTTTATAAGTATAAGTTACACGTGCATTGTAAATGTAGTTGACAGTTTTTTATTATTTTTGAAAATTTTGTATAACTATATCTAAGGTATTCCTGCAATCTGGTAATATGATATTTTTATCCAATGGGGTTAGAGTGTTGGTTATGACCCCTTTATTGAATATATCGAATTCAATTTTTTTTTTGTGTCTAGTTTAATTGAGTTGAGCTTGTACTTCAACTTTTGATATTTTGTATTGGTTAGAAAGCCAAATGAAATTTGGTTAGGTTGGTATCCAAGTTGCCCCTTTGAATTGTTTCATCAAACTTTTGGTATTGATCATGTGTAACTGTTGTGCCTCTAATTTTGAAAGTCTAATAACTTTAGTTGGTATAGGGCCTCCAATTTTGAAAGTCCTTTAACTTGGTTTGATATTGTGCCTCTAATATTTGAAAGCCCTATAAAATTGTTTTTATTCCCAATCCAAATTTCAAATGATTATATTTGATTTGTTTATCATAATTCAGTGGCGAGATGAAAATGTTTTGAATCATTTTGTAAGATGAAAATGTTTAGTTATCACAAGAAACAATGATGGTTTGTGAGCCTAATTTCGTGTGGAATTGTTAGATTACAGTTTGACTTTATATTAAATTTATGGCCAACATAAATTGTTATTGATCTTTGTATGGATTTGACCTCTTACAGATATATTATTTTATTCGCTCTTAGAATCTGAGTTGAAATTGTGTCTCCGATTTTGAAAGCCTTATAACTTGAATTAGGCATACACCCTAAATGAAATCGTCGAATTGCACTTTGCTTTTATGTTCACAGTGCAAGTTTCAAAAAGGTATATTTTAAGTTGTCCCACCTGAAATTATCGAATTGCAGTTTGATTTTCTTAATTCACTGTGCAAATATCATATTGGTATATTTTTAGTTGTTCTGTAATAAAAATAATTATCAAAGTGCACTTTAACTCTCTTTGTTCACATGAGAAAATTTTGAGTTGTCTTTTGTTATTCATACTGCCAATGAATTGTTTAGCTATCTTTTGATGCATTGTTGGCCCAAAGTGGAATGATTCCGGATTATAATTTTACTTCATATTTATTCATTTTGTAAGTATGAGTTACATGTGCATTCATACTAGAGTTGTGGCTGTGGTTGAGAAACCTTGAAAAATAAGAGACTTATTACATTATTATACATAAATTAGAGGATATTCTCTCATCTAAATCAAAGATTATATGCCTATATAATGCTATTATTGAAGTAAACACATAATATTGTATTCTGATTTTCTAAAGTTTTTTGTACTTAGAGTTGATTCATGTCAAATTTGCTGATGTCTTTGTAAGTCTTTTTGATGAGGGAACAATCTGCTTTGAATTGAACGTTCTTTGCCATTATATTGCAGAAATCTCTATAGTTGAAGGTGATTCAGTAGGAGGAAGTGCTAAGCAAGGGCGTGACAGGCGCTTCCAGGTAAAATATATGTGTTTCCATTCAAAGAACGAAATTGAAGGAATATTAATGAACTCATCGTATTTGATTATTCCACTACTTTATTAATCACTTATTTATTCAATGCACATACACCATTTAGCTATTTAGTTGTTTCATTTTCATTCTTTTAAAATAAAGGCTTCACAAAATCATATGACTAATAATTTTGTTTTGTAAGATTTTCCCTTAGTTTGTTTAATCTATGTCTCGTTTAATATGTTTACAGTGGATACGGTATATTATTTGTATGATGTATTTAAAGGTAAATTCCCGTTGCTTTTGAGTCTTACTACTCGATTCAAAAATTTGTTTGGCGATTTACAATTGAAATCTTAGTTTGATAACCTTGCCTAAAAGATTAAGTTCTTAAGCAGTGACAGATGAACACACTCATTGGTTTTGTTATGTCTATGGGCTGTGTTAGGAACACACTCATTAAAATTTATTAAGCTACTACTACAAAACTAGAACAGTATTGAATAAATTGTGAAACTCACCAAATTTAGTGATTTCCATTAAATTTCAACCAATGAGTGTTGAATAAAGTTTGTTCCTAACGTTTCTCATCACTTGCCCTAGTAAGAACTATTCAATCTATTACTTGATTTAGCCTTTAAAAGTTATAGTTTCACTTGAATTCTATTTACTGACTGGAGCACTTTGTTAGATTGGACTTCATTGTGTATAAAAGAATTATTTGGAGTTATGTAAGTACATGTATTTATAAGAGCATATTTGATGCAGGCCATTCTCCCTCTGATGGGTAAGATTCTGAATATTGAAAGGAGGGATGAAGCAACAGTGTACAAAAATGAAGAGATCCAAAATTTAATTCTCGGGCCTGGTCTTGGTGTGAAGGTTAAAATACTTCCTGTTTCATTAATTTGTTATTAATGACCGAGTTAAATTAAAGCACACAAATAAACTCATAAAAAAACACAAATGAATAATTAGTGAAAGTTCTGAAAGATAGGCCACGATTAAGTGTAAATAAATTATAGAATATTACTAAATTGAAATATCTTCAATTGCTAAATTGTAAGTATTTGTCTTTGTCATTTTCTTCTTAATTATATTGAAACAGAAGTAATTGGTAATGATATATGATCTAGAGTCCAGTGGAAAAGTAACTTGCATGAAGTTCAAATTTGAAAAAGTAAATACAATCTTTAAATTGCTGAGATTTCCAAATGGAGGCCAACAAAAGAACCAAGTTAACATCAATTAATGTGATTTTATTAAAATGAATTTAGAGTAACTTGGTAGAAGTTTGTGCTATGTTGTCATGGTATTATCTCAAGCTTTTTAAGTTGCTGGGTATATTCAATCACTCTTGATCATTGCAGCGGTGTTGTCTACGAGAAATTAGTATTTAAATTTTATAACTTGAGGACGATTGAAGTTCTGATATGAAATTCAACGTCATCATGATGGATTTTGAATGCTCAAAAGAAGGATGTGGTGGTAATGTCATAAAAAACCTAACACTCTTTGCTTGCTGCAAAAGATGGGATTTTGGTATTTCACTTTGAAATGTTCACCGGTTATCAACTATTAAAGTTGACAAAGATTGAGATGTCAAACTTGACTTAGCTTTGGTTTCTTGTTTATCAGCTATTATAATTGGTTGGGAATGATTTCACATTGTATGCATTTTTTTTTGAAGTATTTCAATTAGCTAAATTAGAAGGGATTCAAATAGTTTCAGAAAATGTAGAATTTAAAATTCTTCCCACTTAACCTCACATTCTTGACTCAACCCCAAACGAATCCGACAAACCAGACATCCATGACAGGCTGTGCTGGCCAGACACTCCAGATGGATTAAACCGACCTAACAACATAAACGAGTCGAGCAGGCCCAACGACGCACACGGATTTGGTAAGCCAAATGACTTTGAGAAAAGGTGTGATCAGTAATCACCAACCATACAATCTACTTATTTGAGTCATAAGTGAGTGTTTGGTAAATAATACTCAATTATTAACTAGAAGTAGTTATTGTCCAAAGAATACTTGCTTAACCCAGAAGTGGTTTGTGAAAGAATTACTTGTTTAAGTTAAAAATGACTTATTGGAAGAATACTTAATGGAGTGGTGGCTTGGGGAAAAAAAAATATTTGATCGAGCTAAGAGTGATTTGAAAAAGAATACCTGATTAAATTAGGAGTGATTTTGGAAAGAATACTTAATTCAATCAAAAATGACATGTTGAAAGAGTACTTATAGTCAGAAGCGACTAAGAACTCAAACAATATTGAAAAACAAATCCAAAAAATATTAGATCGTACGTTATAACATTAGTCTACTTAATAAAACTCAATTGATTTTATTGAGAACTCATAGATAAAGGAAACTAATAGAGAACCAATTAAATATACTTAAATTTATTTGATATAAAAGTATTATGTATACTTTTTATTTCTACGTACTTCTTTACGTTGCATATTATTTATATTTGTACTAACATAGAACAAGAGTCATTGTTTGAACACATAAATCTAAAACGTTTTAACGAGTAATTCAATTAAGAATCAAAAGTTGTGTCTACTTTCATTTGGTGAAATTGTTTTCCGTTGATGACATAAATATATAAAATCTTCATCTGAACATTCTTAATTAGGTAATATTCGCGATGTCAAAAAGTTTTAAAAATACAATTCAACATTTCCTTATAATTTTTTGTTTTCGCAATAAAATTTTGAATACTCGTAAGGAAAAGAAACTAATAAAGAATTTATTTGATAAACTTAAAACTTAATTAAGAATTTAGATTTTTGTAACATAAAGTAATCATATCACACCTTTTTAATAAAGTCCACCATAAAACATGCAAGAAGTAATTTAAGCTTGTTTTATATATACGATAACTCTTTCGATGGGATACTAAATTGTTAATGATTAATTTATTCAAACACAATAAAAGATAAAATTTATTATTTATCTATTTGTTTTATTTTTTTCATCTCATTTTAATATAATCATTTTAATAAATAAAACGTCGCATTATCATAATATAAAATAGAGTATCGACAAAAAATATATGAGGATTCACTATTACGATTATTCTACATATGAGTGATTATTAGAGTCCAGAATACTTTTCTTATTTAGACATCTCTTATATCAAGGCATACAGTAACCACACCATCACTAAGAATTTTTCTTGAAACTCTTTTACCATCAACATTTCACATGTTATCTTAGAATAATTATCATCCCCAGCTAAACACATCAAGTACAGGTCAAAAAAATGCCACATCATTCATGCATAGCTTCATACATCATATTTTTAACATTAACTCCATCAATCACAAGTTAAAGTAAGAAATTAAAATTTTGCAGCAATTCTCGCTTAAGCTAGACTAATCTCGCTTAAGCTAAAAATTCTCGCTTAAACTAGACTGGTCTCACTCAAGCTAAAATTCAAACAGAGAGCAAAGTGAAATTTTGGTGTTCTCACTTAAGCTAGATCTTGCTTAAGCTAGAAATTCTCACTTAAGCTAAACTAATCTCGCTTAAGCTAAGAATTCTCGCTTAAACTAGAATATCATATTTTCACAAATTTCACCATGCAAAAACACAAAATCCAAAACAATGAAACTAAAAAAACACAACCACGAACATCAAACCAGCATTTTAAGCACGATTTCAAAACAAAAAACATGCAAGACACTAAAAAAAAGTTTTAAAATCCTAGCTTTCCTTACCTTGACTAGGAGTTAAACTTGAGGGAGAAAAAACACTAACAGAAAGAGCAACAGCTCCAAAAGCAGCTAAAGGACTGGAAAAAAAAACAAACATGAACACAAGAACGAAGATAAGTTTCTAAGGAAGAACCCATGATAGGACCAATGCTTTAATTAATATATTTAATTGAATAAAAATAAAAGTTTAAAATTTGTCACTTCAAGAAAAGGATAAAATAAAATGTAATAAGGGCAATGTATAAATACAATAATAGGTTATAATACGTTATATATGCATACATAAAACTTGAACCCAAGTCCTCATACACAATTAAGTACTCTTAACCACTTGAACTAATACTTTTCCACATCACACATATCAGAATTAAATGTCATAAAGGCTCCCACTACCCGCATTTCTTAATTAATTAATTTTCACAGGTCTTATAGGAGATGCTTCCAAGGTGATGGTAAAAGGATGATGTACGATATGCTTTTCTTAGAAGAATGGATGGACGAATTGGGAAAATTCGAGGCGTGTACTACGTACCCGACCTCAAAAGTAACATATTGAGTATGTGGCAGTTAATGGAAAAAAGGTACTCGGTCATCATTTAAGACTGAGTACTAGAGTTGAGGAATAAACTCAGACACCTTATTACCCAAGTAGAAATGAAAGAAAATAGAATGTATAAACTAGAGTTGAGGTGTCCTTATGCAAAGCTCAATAGACAGACACCACATGAAGCATGGAGTGGAAAGAAACCATGTGTATCTCACTTGAAGGTATTTGGCAGTGTAGCATATGCTCAGATCCAATGCACCAAACCAAGCTCGAGGACAAAAATGAGGAGAATGAATGGAACAACTCAGCAAAAATAATTAAGAGCTCGACAATGACAAGTGAGAACTCAGAAACTACTTTTGGAAGCTCGGCAAGTGAAAGAAGAAGTTTGGCCAATGTTGTAGCAAGACAACAAGAGGTCTTTGATGAGGAAGAAGAACCATTGCATGCCAGAACTCAGTGCCTACAAGACATATATAATACAATTAACGAGATACATGTTGTGTGCCTTTTGGCAGATTCTGAAGATGTTAGTTTTGAAGAAGCCGTGGTGAATGAGAAATAGAAGAAAACAATGGACGAGGAGATTGCTGCTATAGAACGCAACAACACGTGGGAAATATCTATGTTAGTCACAAGGAAAGCGAAGTACAAGTCGACCAAAGTGAAAGCAAAGTCAGCCATGAAAAAAGCGAAGAACTTGACTATTCATGAAAGGGACAAGCACAATGTGAGAAAAGTTATTGCACGTGGGAAGCTGGGATGAAGAATAAAGGAACAAAGATGGAGAATAAAAGAAGCATTTAAGTTTACGGGGGAGTGTTGTTAGGTAAACTTAAATAAAATAAAGTTTATGTTATAGCCATTGATGGTAGTTAGTATACTAGCCATTTATAGTCGTTTGGTGGTTAATGTACTAGCTCTTGGATAATTAATGCACTAATTGTTGAGTAGTTAATGTACTAGTCGTTTATAGTCGTTAGGAGTACAATGAACGAAAATTGTAAGCCTATAAATTATATTGTTGGTGGCATAAATAAAAACAACAAAAAATGAATAAGTTTTTCATCCAAGAGTTTTTTTTTTTTTTCTTAACATTACGATCGTGGGCGAAGAGAACGGGTTTTGTGTCTGATTACTCAGGGAAGCAGGGGCAAGTGGGAGTGCAAAGTTTGAAGCTTTTGAGAGGAAGGGAGGAGGGTCATCCCCCGAGATAGAGATAGATCCAATGGTGGGGAGGACGAGATGAAACGATATTGAAATATAGTCTCGTAGAGTTAATAAGTACAAAGAGTTATGATTTGCCTAATAATTATAATTTTTGGTTAAGTACTAAGCGTTTGATACATCATAACATAATTGCTTTGATACCTGATAACATAATTCCTGAGAGATATTATTAGTGTGGCATCAATTAAAAATGCGACAAAAGTTATTAGTATTTCTTTTATGTTGTACATATTTTTATTTATTTCTGTATCTTGTTTTATAATCACTTTTTATTTTGCTGTGTTATATTTATTTTCATCTATTTTTATATCATTTTTCTCAAGACTTAAATTCTAAAGTCTATATAAGAGATCCCCAAAGACTTTTTATTTTATTTTATATTTCTCTCGACTTTCTTTTTGTGAGTTGGCCGACAACTAACCCAGTAGTTCTTGTTTTCAATTCAAATCAAATATTTTCTTTCTCATGTTTCTGGTCGTCTTTGGTACGTACAAGTCTTCTATTTTAAAATAAAAAATGAAAAATAAATGAGGAAACAATAAAAATAAAAATATCCAGTTTAGCTATTACCTTCATTGTCCTCTTTAATCAAAATTTAAAAAATGTAAATTTAGAGACTAAATATATTTAACGAAAAACTAAAAAAAAAAAGTTACTTTGTCTTGTAAGATTGGTTTATCCATGATTAATGTCTGGATACTTTCAATTATAATTTATCCCGATTCTTGTTTTTAATTCGTTATAAACTATTTTTAGCTCATAAAAAATATTTTAATTCTCCATTTTGTTTTTTTTCTTTTAATAGTGTTCGTAAAAGAAATTTGTCCAGAGTATACCAACAAAAACTTTTCCAAACCTACCCAAATGCGATACCATACATCAAAATCAATAATTAAGTAAAAATAACTTCATTATTTCATTGAATAAAAATGTGATAAAAGTTATTAGTATTTCTTTTATGTTTTACATATTTTTATTTATTTCTGTATTTTGTTTTATAATCACTTTTTATTTTACTCTGCGTTATATTTATTTTCATCTATTTTTATATCATTTTTCTCAAGATTTAAATTCTAAAGTTCCCGAAGACTTTTTATTTTATTTTATATTTCTCTCAGACTTTCTTTTTGTGAGTTGGTCGACAACTAACCCAATACATCTTGTTTTCCATTCAAGTCAAATATTTTCTATCTCAAATACTTTCTTTCTCATGTTTCTAGTGTTTGGGCACGTATAAGTCTCCTATTTCATAATAAAAAATGAAAAAAAAAATGTATAAATAACAAAAATAAAAATATCCAGTTTAGCTACCGTGTTCATTACTGTATTATTAAATTATTATGCGTCTTTTTATTTTTTCTTTTAAACTAGAAGCTACCTATAATTTAGGACAAAACTCTTGTGATATAGCATAAATTAAGTTGAATTGGTGTTTATTGTTCATTGGATACTTGACTTGACATGGAGAACATGTCACCACATTCAATTACCAAATTCTATATAACTTGCATAAGAACAGAGATACCATCATCTATTACCTTCCACTTCTTAATCAAAATGAAGTATTTTTGTCGTACACTACTTACATTTTGTTCTATACTCATTCATCTTTTCTCTCTCTTTATATTGAAATCAATATGGTTTACTCCAAACATCACTGTCTTTGCATTAGGAAATGAAACCGATCATCTTGCGTTGCTGAAGTTCAAGGAATCCATATCCAGTGATCCAAATAGAATCTTGTTTTCTTGGAATACATCTACACACTTCTGTAACTGGCATGGAATCACGTGCAATTCTATGCTTCAAAGAGTTACAGAGTTGAATTTGATAGAATACAAGTTGAAGGGATTCATATCTCCACACATAGGCAATCTATCTCACATGACATATTTCAACATTAGAAATAACAACTTCTACGGAGAAATCCCCCAAGAAATAGGTAAGTTGTCAAAACTCCAGTACCTTTCTGTTGCAAATAACTCATTCTTGGTAGGAAAATTTCCTTCAAACTTGACTGCTTGCACTGATCTCAAAATCTTGCACCTAAAGGGGAACAATCTGACTGGTGAAATACCAGTCGAAATTGTCTCACTTCAGAAGCTTCAACAACTGTTCGTTCACAAGAATAATTTATCTGGAACAATCCCATCCTTCATGGGGAATCTTTCATCCTTAAGCTATCTCTCCCTAAGAGTTAACAACTTTAATGGAAACATTCCACAAGAAATTTGTCATCTCAAACGTTTGACATTTCTAGCATTATCTATCAACAAACTGACAGGAGCATTTCCTTCTTGTTTTTATAATATGTCATCTCTTATTGGATTCGCTGTGACCCTAAATCAACTGAACGGCTCTTTGCCATCCAACATGTTCCACACCCTCTCCAATCTCCAAGTACTTTATATTGCTGGGAATCAATTCTCAGGACCAATCCCATCTTCCATAACCAATACATCCATCCTTTCAGTAATTGATCTGAGCGAAAACAATTTTTTCGAGCAAGTTCCGAGTTTGGGGAAGCAAATACATCTTCGGTTTCTAAGTTTAGGTGGAAACAATCTAGGTGAAAATTTACCCAACGATTTGGAGTTTTTAAAATCATTGACAAACTCTAGCGAGTTGCAAATTTTGTCTTTGGGTTACAATAATTTTGGAGGACGTTTGCCAAATTCTTTGGGCAATTTATCCACCAAACTCAGTGAATTGTATCTCGGGGGCAATCAAATATCAGGAGATATTCCAGCCACATGTGGAAATCTAATTGGCTTAATTCTTCTTACAATGGAACAGAATCTCATTCATGGAATTATTCCACCAACTTTTGCGAAGCTACAGAAGTTGCAACTATTGGTCTTAAGAGGAAACAAATTGTCAAGCTTAGGAACCTTCACAGGCAATCTCAGTCGACTGTATAAATTGGACGTGGCTGAAAACATGTTAGAAGGAAGTATTCCTCCAAATCTGGGAAATTGCCAAGATTTGCAACATTTAGACCTTTCCCAGAACAACCTCACGGGAACAATACCACTGCAGGTTTTTAATCTTTCATCTCTAGCTGATGGATTCTCATTGGCACAAAACTTGTTGAGTGGTAATATACCAGAAGAAGTGGGCAACCTGAAAAATCTCAACTTGTTATATTTGTTTGAGAATCGTCTCTCTGGTCACATTCCAGAAACTATTGGAGAATGCATAACGTTGGAGCAACTCTATTTGAATGGGAATTCTCTACAAGGAAGCATCCCTTCTTCTTTGGCATCACTCAGAGGTCTTCAAAGTTTAGACCTCTCGCGAAACCTCTTGTCTGGATCAATTCCTAGTGTTCTGCAGAGCATTTCTTTGTTGCAATATTTCAATGTATCATTTAACATGTTAGATGGTGAGGTACCAACTAAAGGCATATTTAGTAATGCAAGTGGGATAATTGTGACTGGAAATAGTAAGCTTTGTGGAGGTATTTCAAAGCTGCATCTACCATTATGTCCTGTCAAAGCCACCAAAAAAGAAAAGCATCACTCACTCCGATTAATAGCAATTATAGTAAGTGTAGTTGCTTCTCTTCTCATATTGTTGGTTATTCTAACAATCTACTGGATGAGGAAAAGGAGTAATAAACCATCTTTGGATTCACCAACAATAGACCAACTGCCTAAAGTTTCATACCAAAGCCTATACAATGCAACAAATGGGTTCTCATCTTCAAACTTGATCGGATCTGGAAGTTTTAGCTCTGTATATAAAGGAACTCTTGAGCAAGAAGACAAGATTGTTGCCATAAAGGTCCTAAACCTTCAAAAGGAAGGAGCTGACAAAAGTTTCATTGTTGAATGCAATGCACTTAAAAATATTAGACACAGAAATCTGGTTCCTACTTTGACTTGTTGCTCTAGCACAGATTACAAAGGTCAAGAATTCAAAGCTCTAATATTTGAGTATATGACAAATGGAAGCCTAGAACAGTGGATTCATCCTGGGACACCAAGTGCACAACACATGAGAAGATTGAGCCTTCATCAACGATTAAACATCACAATTGATGTTGCTTCTGCATTGCATTATCTTCACCATGAGTGTGAACAATTGATCATTCACTGCGATCTAAAACCAAGCAATGTTCTTCGTAATGATAGCATGGTTGCGCATGTGGGAGATTTTGGTATAGCAAGACTTTTGTCAACTTTCAATCACACCACTTCTGGGCAAACAAGTACAAATGGAATAAAGGGTACGATTGGCTATGCTCCTCCAGGTATTGTTTTCAAATTTTAATCGTTATTGTTTCTCTAAATTTTCACTTTGTTTTTGTATACTTGTTATTTATCATTATTATTTATTTCCAATTTTCTGTATATATTTTAGAGTACCGAGAGAGGTACAAGGTGTCAACTTACGGTGACGTGTATAGTTTTGGAATTCTTATATTGGAAATGCTGACCGGAAGAAGACCTACAGATGAAATGTTTAAAGATGGTCAAAATCTTCGTAACTTTGTTGCAATTTCATTTCCTAACAATCTTTTGCAGATTTTGGATCCAAGAATCATTTCAGAGTATGAAGCAACTGCAGTGGAGGGAAACTGTGGTAATCTTAATGCAGAGGCTGGAAAGTGTGTAGTTTCGCTTTTCAGAATCGGACTTGCTTGCTCGGTGGAATCACCAAAAGAAAGAATGAATTTGGTTGACGTTATCAGAGAGCTTAATCAAATCACCAAGGTTTCTTCTTTACTGGTGAGCAAAAGAGTTATACTAAACTCTTCCCGTATAATTACTGGACACAAAAATAGTTATTACATTAAGAAAATAATTTTGCGTTTCAATAAAATAAATATGATATCTCTTTTTACATGATTTCGCAAGTAGAATGAAGTTTTCCTTCTCAAAATACGTTATAAGCTTAAATAAGTTTTACATTTTTAGTATTAACTAACTTTTGTTTTCTTCCATTCCCATTTTATCATAGATGAAAATTACATTTTAAAATATCTAATTCAACAAATTTAATGAAATTATTGGTTTCAGCAGACAATCGAGTAGGATTAAAGTTGAAATCAAATTCTGCATGATGATGGAAACAGAGATTGCTGGATAAACCAAAGGAGAACAAATTGTCTGCTATACTTATTGTGCTTCTATATTTTACGTGATTCATTATATATATATATATATATATATATATATATATATATATATATATATATATATATATATATATATATATATGAGTACATGTTATCTATCAAAAATTAAAATTAAAATTTAATTTATATTTTATTGAGTTAAATTTAATTAAAATAAAATAAAATTTATATTTAATTTAATTTAATTTATATTATATTATTTTTTATATTTTTTATAATATTATTAAAATTTCATTTAAAATTTAAAATTTCTTTTTTAAATATTCACATGTATATTGATATTTACGAGTATCTACAAATTTTAAAAAAATATAAATATTTTTTAAACGGACATTCGATAAGATAAATAAACAGATAACTAAATGAATTTCTTTTTTAGATCGAATAAAAAATAAACACTATTTATATTCAACTACGATCCTAACTCGGATATTCCAACTCTTTAGGAAAAGAAAAAAAATAAATAAATAAATTCGGAAAAAGTACAAATAAACTTTCTCAAAAGATATTACACACTAAAGTGCCTATTACAAATTCTAGGAAGAAAAAATAAAGACGAACAGACAAAAGAAATAAAAATCCTAAAACTAAGATTTGATGTGACCAACATCACGTATAGATAAAAACAAGAGTGGACAGAGCTTTATTTGTGAAGCATATGGAATAACATCTATTATGAGTTAAAATAGTAAAAGAAAAGAATTTTTTTTTTTCCAAATTGTTTTTAAAATTTATACTTTGTTTCTAAAGAAAATTATTTATATATAAAAATTTAAAAGATTAAACTCTATTTAACAAAAGTATTTAGTATAACAACAGTTTTTATAATTAGAAAAAGCACACTTATAATAATAACACCATTATAAATAGTAATAATAATGATAAAAATAATAATGATACCAATAATAATAATAATACTTACGCTATAAATATTAATATTAATATTAATATTAATGCTAACACTAAGGCTAATGTCAATTATAATAATTTATAATTATATACAAAGATATACATTAACAACAAACAAATAAAAATGACAAGTAATTGAAATACGATCCCATAGTAAATTAATTTAAGATGTGTGTCTAACTATAATAATAATAATAATAATAATAATAATAACAATAATATCATTATAATAATATCTCGTAGTGATAAAAATAATAATAATACAATAACTACATATATATAAAGATATATACATTTTTTGTGTCCTCTTTTGTTTATATAATTTTATCCTTTTAATTATTATTTGTTAAATTAAAATAATTATTCATAACAAAAATTATTTTTATATTTTATCCTTTTAATAATTTTAGTAACTATTTTTATAATTCAAATAATTACACAAATATAAAAATAAAATGAACAACAAAATAAATAAAAAGTGCAAGTAATTGAGATATGATCCCGTAGTAAATAAATGTAAAATGTGTGTTTAACTATAATAATAATAATAGTAACAATAATAATAATAATAATAATAACACTAAAATAATATTGTGTAATGATAAAAAAAATAATAATACAGCTACATATATATAAAGAGATAAATAAATAAACAACAAAACAAATAAAAGGGTCAAGTAACTAAAAGATGATTCATAGATAGTAAGTAAAAGTAAAATATGTATGTAAACATAATAATAAAAGCTACTATAATAATTATAGTTCTAATTAATAATAATAGTAATAATAATAATAATAATCTATAACAATATATAAAGAGGATTTTCTCTTTTGTGTCCACATTTTAAATACCAATTTTACCCTTTAAAATATAATTATTTATAAAACTTTTGAAAATTGACCGTTACTTTTACAAACTTTTTTATAAAATCGTCTATCTCTGCTCTTCCCTTTTTCTCTATTTATCAACAGTTATTCTCACATCTTTTCTGATATATTTCACTTTATTTTTAATAAATATAATTTTTATTTTAGATATTATAACTTAATAACATTATATTATCATCACTTAATAATAATAATAATAATAATAATTAATTATTATTATAATTAGAGCTGATAATAATAATAGTAATAACTATAATTAGAGTTATAATTGATAATAATAACAATAATATAAAAATAAAATAATAAATATCATGAAAATTAGGTTATATTGTTTTAAATATTATTATCAATGAAATGAATTTGTAAATCCAATTTTAAATATAATAAATAAAATTAATATCACAATATGGTGTAGTTAATTGATTTTACAAAATAATTATAATAGTATATGACCCGTGCTTGTATGCACATTTTTTTATTTATTGCAAATATGTTTAGAATAATAATATAATTGTTATTATATTTATTTAACCATTAAAAGAATAATAATATAAATATAAATTATAAAAATTTTAAAAGATTAAAAATCTATTTAGCAAAAGTATTTAGTATAATAACATTTTTTATAATTAAAAAAAAGCACTTATACTAATAACATCACTATGAATAGTAATAATATTAATAATAAAAATAATAATGATACTAATAATAACAAACAAATGATAATAATAATGATAATGTTTATGTTATCTATAACTATATATAAAGGGGATTCCCTCTTTTGTGTCCACATTTCATAATTCCAACTTTACCCTTTATAATTTAATTATTTATTAAATTTTTAAAAATTAATGGTTATTTGTACAAGTTTTTATAAAATTATTTACTTATCTCATTTTTCTTTTTTCTGTCCACCATGGCTGAAGTAAAACTAGACTTTGAGTTCCTCTTTGAATAACATAAAAAAACTTTGTACAAGTTTTTACTATTCATCAACAGTTATTTTTCTCTTATTTTCTACGTACATTTTATTTTATTTTTTATAAATATACTTTTATTTTATTTATTAACTTAATAACATTACAACATCATCAATTATTAATATAATTCAAAAAAATGTGTACACACAGGCGCGATAGCGCCTGTG
>Ga0214543_1008777_pt1 | contig 16273 bp, 4 predicted proteins | sample CNSS2metaG_FD_160094 | JGI IMG/M metagenome (GOLD analysis project Ga0214543, IMG submission 160094) | Root nodule microbial communities from cowpea collected in UCLA plant growth center, Los Angeles, California, USA - CNSS2 | ecosystem: Host-associated > Plants > Roots > Nodule | place: USA... | reverse complement strand
TATATATATATATCGGTATGATGGATAACCTTTGATAGGCTTAACTTGTGGTTGTTTGTAATGTTATTTACTATACGTTTAATTCAATAGCTAATTCTTCTTGACTGTTTATGTTTTATAATCTTATTACAATTATGTTTTGATGTGTGGGATAGATAGATCTTGGAAAGTAGATTAAGAAACGCTAACATAGATATTTTACAACATAATTATGTATATATGCTTGTAATATTTTAAGTTGGCATGTATATATACTTGTTAAATAACTATATATATTAATATTAATAATATTTACTTATCTATTTATCTATTTATATGTATATAATATATATTATAAGAGTTAATTGAGGTTTTAGTTTCTAAAATTGGATTTAAAATTCGTTAATTTTTTAAATTTTAATAATTTAGTTCTCAAATTTTAAAATTTAATATATATATATATATATATATATATATTTTTTTTTTTTAATTTTTAATTTTTATTTTAACCTAACTGTTTTAATTTTTATTTTTTTTTGACGTGTCAAATGGTTAACACGTAAAAAAATTTAGCCTGAAACGTCGTTTAATACAAAAAAATTTAACATTGTTAGATTAAAAAAATTATATCTATTTATTTTTAAAGTTTGAGAACCAAAATATATTGATATTTGAAATAAAGATAAATTTCAGTTTCACCTTCAAATTTAAGAATTGTAAACATATTTAATCTTATATTATAAAATGTTTATGCTACATTAAACCGAATAATTTTGGAGTATTAAGAAAAAATATTTGCAAAACACTAAGATATACTTAAATTTGATAACTTCTAAGAACTTATAGTATTAGTGGTAGAGATATCATATAAAAATAAGGATTAAATATGTTTTTAGTCGTTTAATATTTATTGAAATTAAAATTAGTTCATTTTTGAAACTTTGGTGCATTTTAGTTTTTAAACTTTTGAAAATATATGGATTTAGTTCTTTTAACCATATTTTGTTATGTTTATTCAACGTTTTAACACGTTTTTCATCTAACATTGAAATAAAAATGTGTCAAACGATATAAAAAACTCAAATGTTATCCTGAAACGTGTTTGAAACGTCAAATAAACTTAATAAAATGTGGTTAAAAAGACTAAATCCATATATTTTCAAAAGTTGGAAGACTAAATTTAAGTAAAATTTCGAAGAGAGACTAATTTTATTTTCCACTGAAAGTTAAAGGATAAAAACATCTTTAACCTTAAAAATAACTTATATGATTTTGTTATTTTTTTCCTTGTTTTAAAGTAATTTATTTTAAAAGGCAAAACAATTAAAAATGCATTAGAATTTGATATTTATAAAAAAAATTATAATTCATGTTTCTTGTTATATCAAATTCATACTAGATTTTTTTGTGATGTCCGTATGTTATACTTCTAAAATACACTAACTTAATGTATTTATTCTAAAGATACCGTATAAGAATAACAAATAAATATATATATATACTAGCATAAATACAGACGCTATCGCGCCTGTGTGTATGTATTTTTTAAATATGCGTGATATTATATAAGTAGGTGATAATATTGTAATGTTATTAAGTTAATATATAAGTAAATGAAATATATCTGAACAGATGAAAGAATAACCATTGATAAATAAAGAAGAAGAAAAGAAACAAAGATAGCTGATTTTATCAAAAACTCGTATAAGTAAGTGAAATATATCTGAACAGATGAAAGAATAACCATTGATAAATAAAGAAGAAGAAAAGAAACAGAGATAGCTGATTTTATCAAAAACTTGTAAAAATAACAGTCAATTTTTAAAAATTTAATAAATTATTATATTTAAAGGGTAAAATTGATATTTTAAAATGTGGACACAAAAAGGAAAATCGCCTTTATATATTGTTATAGATATATATATATATATATATATATATATATATATATATATATATATATATATATATATATATATATATAGATATATATATATATATATATATATATATATATATATATATATATATATATATATATATATATATATATATATATAAATAAGAGAATCCAAATTCACTTTTACCTTTACAAATTTTGACTAATTAATAAGTTATATATGTATTGATAACAAACTATACAAATTCACTCATAGTAGAGTCTAGGGATGACAATTCGGGACGGGTCAGGCGAGGTGGCCTGCAGACCCGTACAAAAAAACACGGGACGGGGTGGGCTGGCCCGCTAGTCCGTTTATAAAATTATATGTTCTCTTTTTTTTAGTTCTCACATTATTTCTTTAAGTTCCTTTTATTAATATTAATATTATTATTATTATTATTATTATTATTATTATTATTATTATTATTATTATTATTATTATTATTATTATTATGTTTATGTTTATGTTTATGCATAATCATTGTATATAAGATAATGATTTTAGTTCTTGAATATGGAATATCTTTTTATGCATTTTTAGGTAATGTCTTGTAAGGTGATATGTTGCTTTTGTACTTTAGTTATAATCTTCGTTGTTATTTTTCTTGTATTTGATTAGGTAAATTAATTGAAATTATTTCAATAGAAAATGAATATCAATTATTATGAAAAAATAAAAAAGTTTTTATTTTGCTCACCATAAAAAAAAAATATTTCGCTCATCACAAATGCGGACTAGCCTGCAGACCTGCAAACCAACCCGTAAGCAGGGCGGGCCAGAAAAATGAACCTGATATTAAACTACGAGGCAGACCAACCTGACCCACACTTTGCGTGTCAAAAAGGACTAGACTGACCCATTTTCTCATTCATAGTATAGTTTTCCATAAATATTTATTTTATGTTTTTTCCTACCTCTATGCATGTATCCATTGAACACATTTTTTAATTTTTCAATATTCGAATGTATACATGTATTCAATAAAATATTTTTCAAATACACTTTGACCTTAGTTTTAAATTATTCATTTTTTTAAATGGTTTAAATACAAACAAATACGTTAGTGAAATATTCAACACAATCACACTAACCAAAATACAAATTTTTGAAACTAAATTTAATAAAATTCATTAAATTGTGTAATAACAACTACGTATAGGACAATTGTCTTGATTTAACAATGAGTAAAAAGATATTTATATATATTTAAATTATTCAGAAGTTGAACTTAATTTTAACTACAAATATTTGTGGGTACAATTTTTTTTATCCACTATGAATCACATCTACTGAACAACAAGGTCGATCCTTAGTCAACTTAAAATGATCAAAAGATTTAATGCATTTTTCAAACTAAAAATGATATAATTAATTTTCTCCCAGACTCCAAATTAATAGGAATATTTAATATATCAATTAATAATTACTACAAAGATCAAGGTTAAAAAGTCATGAATTGTTGATAATTCTTTTTTAGACTGTTTGTTATACATTCTTTTACATTAATGAGCTTATTAGTTTTCAATTATTCATTTTTTCTTTTTGTCAATGAGTTTTCAAAGTACTTTGAAATAAAACATGTCATACTTGTATTATTTTTCTAGTCAAAGTATAATTTAATGTTTGCATGAAGGAATGGCTACAAATGAAATGGATTCAAGACATGGATCATTATTAAATTAAACATGTAAAAAGAATTCTCAACAATTCAAACTTGACTTCTTATCACTTGTGTTTGTAGTAATAATTAATTGATATATTAAATATTCCTATTAATTTGAAATATTGGAAAAATTTAATTATATTGTATTATTTTTAGTTTGAAAAATGTATTAAATCTAAAGTTTGACTTTCAAATACCATTTAAATTATTTTTTTTCTTTTATAATTAAATATTTATTAATTTCCAATGTTATGTGATGCATTTACCAACACACAAATTTCTTTTTATACAAAATGCAATGTTTAATTATCTCTTAATAAATACCTCTTCTTTCAAATCACATAACACCAACCAAGATAAATATACATATTCTTAAGAAAGTACTTTATCAAAATAATGTCAGACGAATTCTTTGTTAGAGGTGATGAGAGTAGAAAACTCAAGCGTAAGATCGATGAAGCATCTTCTTCTGAAATTGTAGATTCAGAGTTATTACTATCTATGAGTCTTGGCAACAACAAAATGGTTGGTGAGCCTTCATCCATGTCCATTTACAAATCATTGAAAAACTCAATGGATTCACCAAATTCATCACCAAAACCAGTAGAAAACCCTAATCATCAATTGATTGTGCCTAAGCAACGACAATTCTCGTGCAAGTTTTGCAACAAAAAGTTTCCAAGCTCCCAAGCCCTAGGAGGGCATCAAAATGCTCATAGACGCGAAAGAGTTCTCTCAAGAATAGATAGAGAGATTGATATGGGAACTTTTGGACTTGGTGTTCATATGTACCCTTATTCAACCATGGCTCATCAACACCCTTTTCGTGGTCCAATACCCTTTTATTATGAGCCTAACATGCACCCTATGACTCAAATGTCAACCATGCCATGGCCACTTGTACCTAGCTATGGAAATCAAGGGTTACACAACACCTCCACTTCAGGGCAACGATTTGGGATGACAAACCTTGGAGGCATAAGTGTTGAAACTCCACAAAGTGTATATCAAAGAGGATTAGGGTTTGGTTTTGAACATAACCAAGTTCATTCATTTAATCCAACCAATGGAGCCACCATGGCTCGTCCAAGTCTTGGTAGCCTTATGAGAAATCAGTATAATATTGGGAACCAACCATTTTAAGTTTGAAGGTTAGATTTATCGATCAAATCTTAAATCATGGTTTAAATTTTGAATTATGTATTAGTAATTATGCTAGCAATATTGTTATCTTTCATGTCTATTCACAATAACAAGTGTAACAACAAGTATTTTCAATATAAGTAGGTGTCCACATTTGTTATTGTAAGGATTTAATATCATGTTTAATATAAATAATACTCCTTATCATTTACTTCATCATTTTCTTTTGTTCTTTGTCTATTTATTTTAAGAAAAGATCATTGAAATATATTTTATTACTATTGATTTTTTTTGTCAAAAATTATAATACAAATAGCTAATGCCGTGTTAGATACTATCATACTATCATAATGTATCAAATCTTATAAGAACTTTACAATTAGCGTACTAAATATTAGGATGAGTAATATTCTGCAAAATTAGATCGTGTTTCACTTTTTTTTTTCTTTTATAAAAGAAAAAAAAAGTGTCACTCCAACAATTTAAAAGTAGTTTAGTAAGTACTAAATGATTAATATTGGACTTTTCATATAATATAAAAAAAACAAGTTATTTTATAACAATTATACTTGCAATAAATTTCAAAATTGTACTTAAAAGAATAGTTTAAAAAACAAAAAGTAAAAAAAAACGTGTTTTTAATTTTTATAAAATGATTATACTTTTTTGTCATTGGTATTGTATTAAAAAAATCACAAATAAATTTTATAACTAACTAAAATTTAATGCCCTAAATAAACTATTTTGGAAATTTATTATAATGATATCATTCAAAAATTATAATTGTTCGTATATGTAGAAAGAGTTTCAAATATTTAAATTCAGATGTAGATAATTAAATTTTATTATTTTTAACGTTGTAATTGATATCATTGTTTAAAAAAAATACACTTTTATAACACATTATTTTTGAAATTAAATTATTTCTTTTACCAAATAAAAGGTAACTTCATTAATTAATAAAAATGCAGATTGATAACCACGTAATTAATCTCTTAAAATATAATTACATAATTTTTTAAATACATTTGAAATGATTTAGAAATATATTTAAATGGAGATTTTCATAAATTTATCCACTTTCAAATATATTTAAAAATTATACTATTTTAGTCTAACATAAAGGTACATATAACATAATTTATTTACAAAATATCATGTCATAAGTAAAGATTAGTAAGAAACTTATTAAACCTATAAATTAGTAAAGACAAACTTATTTTATCATTTGGTAAAATTAGTAAATTATTTTTTTATAGTTTTTACAAATCAATATTAAGCAAAGATTGATTAAAAAATTATACTGAAAAACGTAATAATATTTATATTTTCCCCTGAAAATTGTACTAAAATTTGATAATGACATAAATTATACTCCAAAATAGATTTTTTATAATTAATTATAATGATCTTACTAAAACAATTTGTATAAAATTGTGTATGTATAATGTATTTAGATTAGAAAAGAGATACCATGTGTAAAAATACGTTGGATCTGTGTTAATGTGTCACTAGAATATTGTACTATACAATTACTACCAATTGACTATTTATTCACTTAAATTAAATTCTAAATATAACTTTCAACCAGTTCATTTATATTGAAAATTTCTACACCGTAAGAATTTTTTAAAAATAAATCCATGAACTAATTTATAAAAGTTATTCTTATAAATTAATTTAACATTATATTTAAAATTTATAAGTAAACGGTTATATAACGTTATTCATCATATTTTTAAAAGGTTTATATAATTTTTTTTCAAATTTATACTTTATTATTGTCAGAGACATTGGTGGAAATAAATCAAACCAAGTCTGGTTTAAGAAAGTATATGAATGTACAAATAATCCGATAATTATGGAAATAGATAAAACCAAGTGAAGATTTATAAATTATTTGAAGATAAGTAGATGGATGAATTATCATAAAAAATCATTTTCTATTAATCAATAAGATAAATATTATTTGCATTTTTTTATTATAATAGATAATATTAATTTTTTTAGATTTAATAATGTGTTTGTCCTAGGAGAAAATAAGTTATTAAGACAAAATTACATGATTTTGATGACAATGGGTCGGGTTGAGTACGACTTACCCGCAATTTGATCTGTAATCAAAAAAATTTATCACTTGTTACTTGATGGATATTTGTGTAAAAAATATCCATGAGTTTTAAAAAACTCGCGAATATCCGTAGATACTCACATATATCTAAAAAAATATATTTTGTAAAACATTTAAAAAAAATTTAAATAAAATTACAAAATAATATAAATGAGTATAAATTAAATATAAATTAAAATTTAAGTTTAAATAAATTAAATCTAATAAAATATAAATTAATTTTACTTAATAAAATATAAATGAAATCTTAATTTTAATTTTTTGCGAGTAACATATATCAGGGATACGAATAGTGTGATATTGCATCCAACCCATTTATAAAATATTAAAATATCCCTACGCATAGGTAATCGGTAATCAATATTCGTGATTACTAACTATTCATTATAGATGTTATCTGTAGATGCTCGCGAATACATTGACTAGACGCTAACTTTCAAAGTCAATGATCAATAAGTAGACATTAAAGATACATGTAACTTAAATTTAATTTGTTATTCTACTCATATCACACATCAATTAATTTTAAAAGAATAGACTAATTCATCATGAGATTATATGTTGGTGTTATTAGTACTATAAAGGTATGTTTAGAAACAAATTGTTATTTGCATGCAAATTGAATACAATAGAAAAATGTATGGGTTAAAATACTACCAACTTGTTTTAAACACATTGACATACAAAATCTCTACGTTCAAACTCCAATTATCTTTTTTCAATATGTCATATATAAAAGCTCTCCATGTAGAAAATAACCAATGAATGAAGTGTATAGTAAGCAAGTGATTTCATGAGAATTAAAAGGTCTTTCCATTCAATGATAGTATGAAAATTCTCTTAGTGCAAGATTTATAGAACGATTAACAAGATGATAAAGAGAATATGTCATATTTGCAAAAAAAAATAAAAAATCCACCAACTATGTAACTTTACCTTTCTCTCCAACAAGGCGTACTTATAATCTATATCCTTTTTGTTGAGAGTTTTTCTATTAATTACGGATGACAATTAAACTCACATTGACAAGTATTCTTCAAAATTATATATGACTTTGATAGAGAATACTCACGTTGATTAGACTTACGTATGAGTATAAATAATACTAAAATAGTTAGAAAAATACTTGTAAACGTTCATTTTAGTAACATCATTTTTAATTTGAATGGAAGAATGGTGAATTGTTATAAAAAATAAAGTGTTCACCGTCTATTTTTATTACTTATGCATTGCTCCTATTCGATGTTTCTTTGTGTACTTTTTAAAAGGCCTTTACAATCCCTTACAAAATTCTAATAGGACGAATTGTGAAAATCTTCGACACATTTTCTTAACTCTATTTAGATTGTACTTTCTTAAGCTCATCTATATGTTTTAGGTATCTACAAAGAAGAGTATACGAAATCTATATAAAGCGTCATATTCACACACAGTGACGAAACTTTGACAAAAATTTTAGGGGTGCCAAATTAGATTTTTTATATATAATTTTTTTTAGTTAAAAAAAAAGTTCTTCATTTTTTCTCTTCATTTCTTCTTAAAACAAACACACATAATAGTAGAATTCAAAAAAATATGACTACCATTCGCTATTATATCATGATACAAAACCATGAATACCATCTTAGATAAGCCCTTCGTACATCATCAATTTGATATGGTGGGTATTGTGAAATTTGAGGACGTTTTTCCCGGATCGCGTTCTAATAAATTTTTTAAATTCATTATATGTAACTTTAGGAACTTTAGAGATTTGTTTTTCATAATCTTAAATTCTTAGTTCTCATGAAATTTCTCAAGTTTAGTCAACGTATATGCATTTTTTTTCATCATTATCACAAACCTTCCTCCTTAAAAAAAGAATCAATGTTTTTACTCTTTATCATAATCTTTCTAATATAAATTTATCACCTCTCACGTGTTTAGAAAAAGATAAAATCTATATTCACAAATCACAATTATCACATTGTAAAACATAACAAAACCCATACCACTTTAATTAAATAAGCAATACATTATAAATTTAAAACTTAAAAAAATTTACCATAGGCAGAAAAATACAAAATCCCTAAATTTCATAATTAAGGGTTATACTAATTTAGAAAAAATTATAATTAGGTTCATTCCAATTTCATAAAAGAATCCCTAAAATCATAATTAGGTTTATACTATTTTGGGATAAACATCCTAAGAAGAATCATAAATCTAACATACATAAATAATTATATGTGAGAGATCATGCAAAAATGTATATTTGAATTTCAATCTGTGTTCTCCAATCTCGATTTTCTAATCTATCTCTTGATATTTTTTTTCTCCTCACACACTTTCATAATAACTTACATGGTAGAAAAATCTTATAACAAAAACAAAACCTTAATCTTTTTATAAATTAATGTTTTCATAAAAATTTTTATTTTATTTATTATTATTTTTCATAATATAAATAATATATAATTATAATTTAAAAAATATATAAATATATATAAAAAAATTCCAAAATTTTTGGAACCGCGTGTCACTGTAAAGTTTCGCTGCTGTTCACGCAGATTCATTCAATATTATTGGCTTAAAATAGTTAAATAATATTAGTAGAAATATTTATTTATTGTATAATATATGATCAAATATAAGTAGTCTAATTATATCATAAATACCTTTTTAATACCATATATTAACACAATACAATACATGATTAATCTGGTTTAATAAGATTTATCATAAATGTAATTATTTTTTATTATCTTTTATTTTGTAACAAATTTCATATGATCCGAAAAGTTATAAATACACGTGTTATACAATAGAGTACAATCACTTACTCATTACTCACCTCACCTATATATTCATAGAGATCCAAAATTCTTCTTATCAACTTTAGCGTCACAATATTTTGCATAAGAAATTTTCTTTTTGGACAATGAATGTTTGGATTATGGTTATTAAGAACATTCAAACAACCACTTAAATTTTGTTATCTGTTCAAAGATACACGTTCAAGATTTTTTTTTCTAAGTATATACATAACTAATTTATTAGTGTTTCAAATGTTTAATTGTTATAATCACTACCTTTCTATAACATAGCTTCAATATAATACAAAGTAAATAATATATTTAATTGTTTATTTTCATAAAATAAACAAATCATATATATATATATATATATATATTTATATACATTTATCTATTTATGAAAAAATTATAAGAGTATAATAAAAAAAATATGGATATACACACGAGCCGATTATGTCTCTTTGCAGGTTTCAATAAACTTGATTCTAATTTTTATATTTTGATGTGATTTTCATCCTCTCCACTACCTCACTACCTGTAATGGTAGCACGATCACATTAAAAAAAACAAATATAATACAAATTTTATATATTTAAACATTTAATGATTAAAACCAAAGTTGAACAAAACACATTTTTTTTTCAATAAATAACACCGTAACATATTCATTAATATTAAATTTTTGAAAATATGTAAACGAGGACAAATAAAATTATAAAAGTATTTTTTGCTTAACAAATTATAAAGATCTAATTTAAAAATTTAATTAGATGAGAATTTTTTTTTTATAAACAAGTGTAAACTTGTTTTATACTATTATCGAATCAGAAATTTTCATTTATAATATATTTACTACTTTTTATAAAAAGTATTTAAAAGTCAAATAATCATTTGTTCTGTTCCTGTGAAATGATTTTAAGATGTAGGGTTTTGCCTTTAAACCCTAATGAGATTACATTGATATACAGATCAATTTAGTAGTTGAACCCATCCTTGTTTTCACAAACAGTGTTGGTTCAATTTGAACATGCCGCAAAATCAAAGGCGCATGTGAAACGCTATTAATCGAGGAATCCATAGATAAACGCCGCCATAGCCGCACCACACGTACCCTACTTCTCCACTGGTAGTAGCAATGGTGAAGGGTGAAGATGCTGTGCTTCGCAAGAAGAACAAAAAGCTTCGAAAGAAGAACAATAACAGTTCTTCCTCAGTCTCTGCCAAGGTCGCCGCCGTTATCGCCGCCAAGAAGCGCCGTAAGGCCGGCAAACGCCGCATGTGCCAGGTACAAAACCTACCACTTCTTTCTCTTCTCTAAAATGTTTATTTATTTAAGTTTTGGTTTTGGGGGTTTAGTGTCGTGTTTTTTGTTTGATCTATTCATTTACTCTGTATCGTTCTCATTAGAAAAATATCTTTATTCCCTCTCTTTATTTCCGCTGCCGTGTTCACATTTTCCTCATTTTTGGTTAATCTCTTTTGAACTGTCTGGTTTTATATGATTGCAATGCTTTCCTTGGTTGTGGTTATGTGTTTTATGGAAACATGTCAACTATGGTTTATGATGATTTTATTGGTTCGGTCTTAGTTTAACACTTTATGTTTAACGTAAGGTATGTTAGCGCGAGCACGGGCGCATTTGGAGTGTTATGGTTTGGAAAGTTTGAAATGCGGATGAATTCAAATTTCACCTGAGAATACCAAAATCAGAATCTACATGCATGACATACATGACATTGACCATAATTCATGTTATGTCTGAGGGACCGTTTAAGTTAAAAATCTGACTTTGTAGAAGTTAAACTAGAAAACTTCTACAGATTAACTTATATATGAATAAGAAAACAATGATGCTCTACTGTAGATTGTACCCTTACAGCCCCTTATCATCACCCACCATTTTTGGAAGATGAAGTACAATTTTTTTTCAGTTACTGTTGGTGCAATGGTTGAAAATTTCTTATTCTCCCTGATTTTAATGGACAACTTAGCATATTAGATTGAGTAAGTAACATTGGCAATTATAACTGTATTTATTGTGATTTCTTCTTGACTTAAGTAAAATGAGATTAAACCTGATTTTTTGATGATATTAAAGGGGATGTGTTTTAGTCTACCTACACCGGAGGATCCATTCAATGATCGAGGTGGGAAAGAGGAATTCAAAACAAAGGGTCCTAAAAAGAAAACACATTCAAAATCAAAACCAATAGATGAGATGGTTAACGAGAAGAGTGCAGATGGAAAGAAAGGTGCAGTTCCTGGGAGGAATATTGATCAAGAATTGCTTGATTTCCAAAGGAAAAAGGAGTTTGTCAAAGCCAACAATGATCTGGGTCAGAAACATATCATTAACTCAGAAAAGAAAAAATTTAAGGCGACTGAGACAGCTCATCATCCCAGCACCGAAAGGCATGATTGTGACATTTCAGAGTTCCCTTCTAAGTTTGTCTTCTGGTGTCTAAGTTCAATTGAAAATGCATTGCGACGTGGTGATGCCTACACTGATGGAGAGGGTAATTCGTTCTTTCTGAATCCATGGGGATTAGAGTTTTTAAAGTGTTATTCTACTGGAAAAGATCTGATGGAGACTAGTGGGACCTCTGCTACGACTGAGCAAATTGCGTGGATGGTTTCTAGTGCAGCTGATACATTTAGCAGAAATGAGAAAGAAGACTTGTCCTTTTCTGGACCTTTTCTTTTATTCCTTGTACCTTCTCAAGAAAAAGCTGTCCAGGTTAGTTAAATTCCATTCTCATGCTTAAAATTTTCTTGCTTATCTTTTTGGTTTTGCTCTCCTTAGATAAAAATCATTACTTACACATACACATGACTAGCTTGTCTTCACTCCTCCCCGATTTATTCTGAAAACAAATTGAGTCATGGGACCCTAGATGTCATTTTTGTCTTTAAATTCGATATTATATTCTGTGTTGTTTAAATTTGGCACTTGACCTTGTTTTCAGAGATTTACGTTTTTATTCTTTTAAATTTACGGTTATATATTGAGTGATATTGGATTTCACTTTCCTATAAACAACTAAATTTTCTATAATGAAAATGGTTGATGCACTTGGTCATCACAGTTTACAACATGACCTTTTTGTTGTCTATTTAATAAAAGTGAAGAGAGTTTCACTAATTTGCTTCATTGCTTGATCCTGGTGGGCTAAAGGCCTTTGTTGTTGTTGTTGCTATTTTATTCATTTCCTGTTACTGTGGACCTTTACAAACTATTGATCTGTCCTTTATAGCTTGTATTCTAAGATTAACAAAATGATGCATAGGTTCGGACAGTTTGCAAGCCTTTGAAATCTGTTGGAATACATACAGTGAGTATTCATCCAGGTGCTTCCTTAGATCATCAAATTCAAGGGTAATTGTTGAAACTTCAATATTTTCATTGCATAAAATATTATGTGGGTGTGATGAAAAGGCATGCTATACTTCGTAAATAGGGAATCTTCTGTATTGGTCATTTTTTGTTTTTAAGGCATGCTCCTCATTTATTCAAGTTTATTGGTAAGTAAGTCATTTGATATTTTGTAAAATTTCTACAGTGTTTTCAGAATAATTTTAAGTCTACTACCTGCCTCTCTAACATGTGATTGGCTCAATAACTTAACTACTTTGAATTACTGCAGTTCAAATTAATTAATTTACTTTTGAAAGATCCTTTGATTTGCAAGCGACATTACATGGAGAAACATGTCTCTGTTTGTGGAATAAATAGGCAGTTGTAAGGAGATACAGGAAAAGATAATTGTTTGAACAAACAAAGGGCATTTGCATATATATAAGTTTTAAATGTTTTCTTAGCCTGTTATGGTATCCATCTCATTGTTATTTGTATTGTTTTCAACAGTATGAAAACTTGCGAGCCTGAGTTTCTTGTTTCTACTCCGGAGAGGCTTTTGGAGCTTGTTTCTGTGAAGGCGATTGATATTTCTGGTATTTCCATGCTGGTAAGTTTTCTTTCTAGTGTTCCATTTGTCTAAGTCCACTTCTGTTAAACATTATGACATGCAAGTTGAGAATGATAGATATCTACTCACCAGCATAAGGGGGAGTGTTGTTAGTAGGATATTAAGTGTCAAATGGGTATTTTGCAACAAAGAAAACTTTGATTGCTTCATAAGTGTAAAGTCTGGCCGAGGGGTTTCATTGGCAGTTTGGTCATGATTACACTGAGACATCTACTCCTGCTATGAAATTCATGAGTGTGTCTCATACTTTATCTCATGGCTTCAAAATGTATTTTAAATTTTAATCTGTGTTGCTTTCATCTAGTCTATAGGATATATTGTTTTAATCAAAAGAAAGAATGATGTTGAGACATGGTTAATTTTACTGAAGTTATGTCCACAGTTGTGCTTACTCATTATTACTTTAGCAGAATTCATATATTTGGGAATTGAGTAGGAAATTGTAAGCATCTTTTGGTATGAAAATTAATGTATTACTGTATGTGCTGGCATACATGTTTCTACAAATAAAGTAATCCGTAAAAAGGGGTACCTTAGTTCCTATCATCTCTTAATATAATTTATTTTATTTATCATGGTTCATTAATTACTGTTTTCATATTAATAGGTTATCGATGGGCTTAATGCAATGTGTAATGCTGGCCACGCTGATGCATTAAAATCCATTAAGAAGTGTATTTCTGGCAATCCCCATATGGTGATTTTCAATGATTGCCTCAGCGGCATATCTGTTCCAGTGGTTCCGTATCTTCTGACTGGATCAATCTGCCGACTCTCTCTCAATAATTCAATTACCAGCCTAAGTTCAAGCATTATCCAGTCTGCTACAGTGTGTACATCAGAAGAAGATATAGTTATTAAGGTAAGTTTATTGGTATGCTGTGGATTAGTACTTAGTACCAGGGACTTTTTACAAAGGGAAATTTAACAGTACAATGATATATAATATAACAACTTACATATTTTTGCATCTCCTCTATCGGATGACAGGATCAAATTATATTTGGCTTAAAACAGGATATATTTTATTTTTCTATGAGGCTACAGTTGCATTACATGAATAGTTTATCTATGCATCAATGTTGACCTCATGGACTCCATGAAACTATTTGTTATGTAATTATTACTCTGTTTTGATAATCTACAAGCCTCACTATAGTATCCTTTCTAGATGTATAAACTTATCATGTACTAGTGTTTACTTATGACCGTGCCCATTCTTTTCTAGTCTGTTTGGTTAAGAAATTCAGATTTATTTTCCTGAAAATGTATAACTGAGAATTTGAAGGCATGTAAATTCCTTGGAAATACCTCTCATTCTTGCCTACATGCATTGGCATGTCAATCCACCTATTGCAGTGCAAATTCTTAACCAAACAGGCTCTTGATTAGTTTTATGGAAGCTTGTTTCAAAACTCTAGTTGATTTGTCATGAATCATGATATTTTCAACTGACTGAAAATGAAGATCTAAGTAAAATTTTAGATTGCCAAGTCGCACCAAATAAATGAATCAAATGTGAATATATTAATTAAAATTTAAAACACACCTGGGTTGGAACTTTTCTCCAATTTGATGTGTAAATTGCAATCTTTTAGGATAGGGAAAACGACTTAATTGAGCCATTATGATTTTCAAATATGTAAATCAACTAATTTAGTCATGTAGTGCTTTCTTTGATATTTTGGTTTATTGGGCTATTCACTAAATGGCTTTGTTCCATGAGAGACCCTTTAAAGAAGAGGAAATAGAGAGGGCTACTTGGAGTATGTATACCAAAAAACTATGACCTTTTGTATTTTATAGGGTGGTTAGGATATTATTACAACTTATCTTTTGGCAATGTTTAATGAATTCCATAAAAGTGGAATATTTGGTGTTAATATCAACTAAACTTATTACCTAGTCTTTTTGGTTCCTCAATATAGTGTTGTTTTAATTGTGTATTTTAACAACATAAGCAAATTCCTTATTAAGCAAAACTCAATAATGACCAATGTGTATATGCCCTGTTAGTGGCGATACATATTTCCCGATTGACGATGGATCAAATCATATCTTTAACAATAGCCATGTGATTGACTTTTGGTTTACGTTGGGAACAATCTGCCATGTGCATTGCGTTAGATGACTAAGAACAACTTCAAATCTTTATAGGATAGGCTCAAATCCATGATTTTGGTACGATGTTAAGAAGTGAACTTTAAACCTAACTTAACCCCACAAAACCTACTTCTAAGGTGACGTTTGCATCTTCTTATATACTATAAACTTTTCTTATCTCTAGTTGATGTGGAAGCTCTAACACTTCTACTTGAGACTGAGACTTTGAAATATATGAGTAGTGGACAACAATACCACTCTCCTTCTCTTCTATTTATAATGAAGCAAGTACATATGAAAAGACTACTCTAAGATACTAGGCATGATTAGATGCAGCAATAGATATGGCAGTAGTGGGTTTCCCACACTCAACACCCTATACATAGGGTTAATGATACAATAGATAATAATTCTAACACTCCCCCTCAAGCTGGAGCATACAAATTGTATGAACCAAGCTTGGAACAAATGAACTCAATCCGAGGTCCCCTTAATGACTTGGTCAACACATCTGCAAGTTGGTCATTTGA
>Ga0214543_1008773_pt1 | contig 16275 bp, 10 predicted proteins | sample CNSS2metaG_FD_160094 | JGI IMG/M metagenome (GOLD analysis project Ga0214543, IMG submission 160094) | Root nodule microbial communities from cowpea collected in UCLA plant growth center, Los Angeles, California, USA - CNSS2 | ecosystem: Host-associated > Plants > Roots > Nodule | place: USA... | reverse complement strand
CAAAAATCATGGAGATCTACCATTTGAATCCATAGAATTCATGTAGACTCATAGATGTTCGGTTGATTTGAAGGAAACTTGAAGAAAACTCAAAGAAAATGGAAGAACAACACAAAAAATGAAAGAACACAAAAATTGAAAGAAAAACCACAAGGAAGATGAACTTATCTCTTGACGTCAAGCTTGATCAACCAAGGCTCTAGATACCACATGATGAGTCCATCTTCAAGAGTAAGGAAGCCAAGGAGAAGCTATGCAGAATTGATGAAGCTTCCATGGAGAAGGATGAAGATGCAGAAGTTAGAAGATGAGAGGAGAAGTGGTGCGGCAATGGTCTTTGGAGAACCTCTCAAGTGAGGTTGGGCCAACACTCAAGGAAGGGGGCTAGAGGAAACCAAGAAGGAGAACTCTAGCCTAAGTTGATATAACCAATACTTAAAAAAAAAACATTTTTTTAACTAGGTAAATTTTCATCTCCTAAAATTCAAACTTGATAAAATCAGGAAAAAGATCCCACCACCTAGTACAAATGTTTCTATTGTCAAAAGAAAAGTAAGTTTGGAAGTACAATGTTGTCTCTTTATAGATGAGAGATACATGAAATCTCACATTTTTTAAGTTTATGCGACGTACTTTACCGGTGACTTTGCATATGCTAAGGAAATATGTTGATGGGGAAGGCTTGAAGCAGCAGCATAAAATAATACAATATAATGTAGAAATTTTATGAAAATAATATTACGTGGAAATATTACATAAATGTTAAATTTAAGTTCTGATATCAATACTAAAAATTAGCCTATATATTAAGAAGAATGAGTCATTTATGACAATTTTCATTCAGAAATTAAGAACGTGAAAAGTAATTAGGGGTGAGGAGAGGTCACAATTAAAATTAATAAGTCAAAGATGTCACATTAAAATTGATAATTGGAAGATATTTGTTAGGCAACTGCTATTACTCGAAGTGGAGCTACACTCACGTAATAAGAAAAGATAACAAAAAAAGAAAAAAAAATACTGTTTTTCATTCATTCCCTAATTTCACTCCATGGAGTGATATAAATAATGGACAGGATTGCAATACAAATTTAGTCTAATGAGGCCTTCTCCCTACACCTCCAACTATCTCTCTTGTACCCCAAAAACACATATATTTCCATTGTACCACCAAAAACACATATTTCCATCTTTGCCCACGGTAAAAACTAAAAGTAACTCACGGTAAAAACTAAAAGTAACTCACTCTCTCTTTGTATCACCACAGACCCTCTGCACTCCCAAAACTGCAGACTCCTCTGCACCCCCAAAACCACAGACCCCTCTGCACCCCCAAAACGCACTCCAATAAAAGGAATCAGATTCCCTGCACCCCTGCACCCCTGCACCCCAAATGAATAAATCGTTGACCTAGCAGCGGCAACCTTATTTCTTCTTCACCTTTCTTTAAGGTTTCACTTCTTCCTCTTCGTCCTCCACCATCCACATTGTTGCACACTCTTCTGCCTCTGCACACTCTCCTTTTCCTTCTGTAGTTGGCTCCCTTTTTCTCCCTTTTATATTCGTGCACCTCTCCTCTCCAATTGCATCTCCAATTAGCTCCATATTCTTGCACACTTCAACACTGCCAACACTCTATTGCCAAGGAATATAATCCAGTTAAGTTATTATATACCATGTATCTATATTTTATTTGATTTTAGGAATGGTTGTGCAATAGATCCATGCTTAATATTTGCTTAATTGGGTTTCTGTCAAACAAATTTTTTTTCACTACAAATGAGCATTAGATGTCGACATCTGTTTCATAAAAATAAGAAACAGATGAAACGAATGTCGACATCTATTTTAGTTTTTTTTTCATTTTTCACCGTTACGGATGTCGACATCCACTTCGCAAAAGTCTGAAATGGATCTCGATATCCGTTTCAGTTTTTTTTTCACCGTTATGGATGTCGACATTCGTTTTATAAAAGTCTGAAACGGATGTCGACATTCGTTTCATGTTTTTTTTTAAGTCAACTATTCTTCATTCTTTCAATTCAGTGACTGATTAAAATAAGTTGAGATCCAAACAGAGTTTTGTATGGTTACAGATGAAGTTAAAAAGCATAGCATGACTTTGTTTTTGTAAATAACCACATGTTTGTGTGAGATGACTTGTCCCTTCTGATGTTATTTATTTGTTTGTGTTTTTCTTATGTGTTTGTAACTGTGATTTTGTAATGCTTTTTGGGACATTAGGCAAACACAGAAAGAACATCTCATGTGCAATGAATAAGAAGGAATATATTGTTTTTGGGAAATTTTGATTTTTGAGGGAATGCAGATTAGGACCCGTCTTTTGGTTTAATGTTTGAGACCTTTTTTTGTCTCTGCACTATTGGAATGCACTATCGGAAGAGCGTGAAAGGAGAGAAAAAGAGAGGTTTATATGGAGGAAAAAATGAAAGCCGAGTGCATGAGGCTTTGCTGTTCCTTTGATGGAGTCATACAAACCATAATCATAATCAGGTTGTTTTGTGTTTCTTGGGGATTTATGTTTGCTTACGTGTTTTTATATTTGGTTACTGAAAATTTGAAACTTTGAATTATAGATATGGTTAGGACAAGAGGAAATTTATCTAAACGTGGTTCACATGATGCACCCGAGAGTTCTGCATAGGGTGCACGGAGGAGACCGACCGCTTCTGCTCGTAGAAGGGGTCAGCACGCGGCTGATGTTGTTGAGGATGATGTTGTTGAGCATCATGGTTCTGATGTTGCTCAGGACAAGGAGCAGGGGATTGGCCACGATGGTGCAGGATTTCCAGGTGGTCCCTCTAATACATCTTTATTGACTCGGTACTAGGATCATATTGCACATATCATATGGGAGGGTCAGGTTAGTAAGAAATATTTATAAATGTTTTATTTTATCGTTGTTGTGTATTTTAATTGTTTTATGTTTCTTTTTTCTTAGGATCGAGTTGTGAAACTAGTTTCCCATATTAAAAAAGTGAAAAATTTAGGACGTCCTCACCCTTCTATTCTCCCTTTTGTGGTAGCTTCTGGATTATCACCTCTTTGCGATATTTTATATGAATATCCCGATACTGGATTAATATTGGGTTTCATGGAGAGATGGCATCCCGAGACTAATACTTTTCATCTACCAATTGGTGAGATGATAATCTCTTTAGATGATGTTTGGTCTCTCCTTCATCTTCCCATCACTGGAGAGTTTTGCTCCACTGAAAATCTTGAATATGAAGATTCACTCGAGATTATGATGACACTTTTTGGTGTTGATCAGGCTATGACTTCTAGTGAGTTGAATCAAATTCGGGGTGTTGAATCAAATTTTGAATCGATGACAAGCACAGAAGGATTACATTATATCGATTAGCAATCGCATACCCCATGTCTGGTATAGTCATCCACTTGTCTCGATTAGCCTGTATATAATTAATTAGATTATAATCAAACAAAATCATAAAAAACTTTTAATAAATAAGTTCCAACATTAGTGTGTAAAAGTCATACCCCTGATGGTGAATGAATTAGCAAAGACTTTCTCAGTTCTTCCAGACGATCATAGCCTCCAACTAATGTTGCATATTCATCTCGCCATTGACTAAGTTCTTTGTCTAAATCATGTCTGATTAGAGGCCATGACTCTTCACCCATACCCAGCAATGCAGCAATGCATTTATACCCACAATGACCATCTCCCACTACATCTACAACATCCACTATGTAAGGCTGAAAAACAGGATTGATCTGTTCTAGCGTGGGTATTATCTTTTCTTGAATTACACCTTTGGTCTTCAACTTGTTTTCTGTTTTTGCAACACATGTATCTTTTCTTGAAGACTCAATGAAGGCGTCAACATGCTCAAAATATAAGGGGTCACATTTGGTTGACATCTTTGATTGATGACTTTTAGGTGCACCCTTCGTCTTAATTTTACTCGTTAGCGGCAACATCGATGTCATCGAAGGGCAAACTATGTCAGGTAATTTATGTTTGGTGGTGACTTTTCCTGCAATGTCAACTTCTTCGAAAAGATTAAGCAGTAGATCAACCTCTCTTTGAATTGATAGTTGCCCTTCATATTGTGAAGAGGACACATTTGAGAAGCTCAACCTAGTCCACATGACATGAATTTCTAGGAGAGGAATCATCCTAGGGTCATATCATGCTAATTCACATGCACATGGAAGACCATAAATCTGTCTGAGAATGTAGCCACAACGACTAGTATCGAATCCAATTTTCTTAACTCTTTTTAACTTTGGAGCAAGGAGTTCTAAGGTAGATCTAAAAACATATCCCACTAATCTTCTATAACTCAATGCCTTGTAAGAGTCACTCATCAGATTAATACTTCTTTCAAAAGACGCCTTTATTTTGTTATGTTGCAAGATAATAACGTTGTGAATTCCATCCCAATACGAACAAAGGTCTCTTATACTACTTCCAAGAACTTTCTTGAGGCTCTAGTGAGCAGACTCAACCCTAGTACAATTTATACATGGAATCATATAAACCATTAATGAAAAAAATGAATTAATAAGAAGATGCAAACATACCTGTTTGATGGTGTATTCCTTAAATGCATAACTTTGTTCGTCCACGCCTTGACAAAGTATTTCTTGTAAGGAATGATCCACAAGTCATTAACATATTCAAAGAATACAGGCCATGACTGACAAACAATCTCAAGAGGATTAACACAATCATTAAACTTTAACTCATCTTCACAGTCCATAACATTCTCCCATGCTTGGAATACAACATCCCATGCATCAACAGAATTCACTAACATTTTGCACTTTGCCTAAACATTTTTTTGAATATGGAAACGACATAGAAGATGATAACACTCAGGGAACACAATGCCAACAACATTCATTAGAGTCAGATCCTTGTCAGTTACAATGACTTGTGGACCACCCTCAGATGTCATAAACAAACTTCTTAGCCTTTCAAGAGCCCAAGTGAAATTATTTTGCTTTTCACTAGATAAAAATGCAAACGCAATTGAGAAAGTTAATCTTGTTGAGGTTACAACAACAATCTCAAGCAATGGCAATCGATATTTGTTGGTTTTGTAAGTACTATCCATTAAGAACACAATATTGAATGAATTTAACAACTTCAAAGCATCAGGATGGGTCCAGAACAGATCGCTAACCTTAGATTCATCAACACATATACTAAAATGGATATAGTGATCACGTTCCAACATCAACATTAACTGTTGTAACTCAAACCTTAAACCTCTTATTGAATGTTTGTACCTATATCTTGCATTATATACTTGCTTCAAAGTTGTCACATTACACTCATATTTTTCTTTGAGAGTGAGAAGTATATTTGCAGGTTTTACATGACTTTTAGTCATATCAATAAGCAACGAGTGTTCAGTGAACTTCAACCTACCCGCATACGGGTTACCAACTAAAGTAGATGAGACATCGTGATTATAGTACCCACATTTTACGTTCAACACCCATCCCTACCCTTGAGAGATGGGTTTGCCTCTCAATCTAAAGGGACAGTCACATTTTCTTGTCCCAGATAAACTCGGTTCTGCATCACATTTGTATTTTCTATATTTTCCACCTCTTTCACAGCCTAATAATACATGAGTCTTTTTTCCTAGTTGTCCATTATATTTATCTGATCTTAGAATAATAACAACAAATCCAAAATTAAAAGCAACCCCTCTAACCCACTTAATTAAATCTTCACGTGTTGGAAAGATATCATCAATTGTAAAGTGAGATGTATAATCTTGTTCGCAGATATCATGAACGAAATCAGAAAAATCTGACATGAGACTACAATTAACCTGAGAATCCACTTGAGAATTCAAGAAACTCAAATAACTAAAATGATGATCTTCCATGATGAGCTATAATAAATAGAAAATATTTTAATACGTTACAGAACCCGATTAAGGGCAACCACATAAGCAAAATATGTAATGCAACAGAAGAAAAAATTGATCCTTAGCTAAAACCAAAAGAAACCAACACAAATAATGAAGCGCACACACTAATATAATCACACACCTCACAAACTCACGCACACCACTACACCTCAATGGACTCTTTCACCTAGCACACAACACATACTACCTCACAAACTCCTGCACACCACTACGCCTCACTCACACACACTACAACCACACTCACTGCACTCTCTCACCACGCACACAACAAACACTAACTCATAAACTCACGCACACTACACCTCACTCACGCACACAACACACTCAGTACACTCTCACCACGCACACAACACACACTACCTCACCCAGATAACGCACTCAAACACACTGTCACCTACACTCCAACCTACATTGTCACCACCTGCACTCCAACCTCTACATTCCAACCTCACGCTCCCATTAAACCATTCAATTTACATATCAACTACTTCTGTATCATGGTTTTGCCTCAGTGATTCTTTGTCTCGCTTGCCTCCCATGACATCCGTAACAAGGAAAAAAAACACTAAACGGATCTCGACATTCGTTTCGTGAAAAAAGCCAGAAAATATTGAAATGGATGTCGAGATCCGTTTTAGGAAAATGTGAAACGGATGTCGACATCCGTTTCATGAAACGGATGTCGACTTTCGTAATAGGAAAAAAAAACAAAAAAAAACATCCCAAATGGATGTCCACATCCATTTAACATTTTCTTGAAATGGATCTCGATATCCGTAATGATCACATCGCAACAGACAACATTACAATATTCCAACAAACCATTAATAAAAACATGAAGGAATACTAACTTGCAACGTGCAAGAGAACGAGAAAAGCTATAAGAAATTTCAACCACGTGTGGAATGACCTTGGAGCAATGAATTTGGAACAGCTGAAGCGCGACCACTGCTACAACTTCAGATAAGGAAAGCAGGGACCACCACCACTAGAGAGAGCACCTTCAAATGAAAGAGAGGCAAAACTAGGACCACTGGATAGTGCAGAGAATAACGATAGAAGAAGAAGAGAACAGAGGAAGCAGAAGAAAGAAAATGGAACAGAGAAATATTGGGGGTGCAGCGCTGCAGTAATAAAGGAATACCAGTCGCAGTAATTTCAGTTTAATTCTCTCAACCACCGAGACAGGTAAAACATTTATTAGGGTTAATACTGTCATTTTTGGGGGTACAGAAGAATGCTTGGCGGTGCAGGGAGAAGCCCCTTGGTCCAAAAGGTGAGCCCTAAACATTCAACAAATATTTATAATAAAAATAAAAATCTTTCATCTTGCTTCTAAACCTTGTGCTTGGTGGGCCTACGTGTCATAGGGCCCGTAATGATATCACATCAAGATTGATATATTAAAGAAGATTCTTCACTTTGAATCAAAAGATTCATATTCAATAATTAAAAGTTATATTCAAGAATTGAGGGAAGGAACAATTTTTATAATTCTACAAAAGTTAACATAAACCAATTTATGCCATGAACCAATGCTACTAGGTTCATCCACTATGAGCCTAACTAGAAAATAATATTCATACAAATTACAAAAATATAGAAATAATTACAAAAGCCCAATATATAAAAGAAAATACAAAAATTAAATATATATTACAAGAAAAGAAAATAAAAATGTAAAAACTTTAAATCTATTGTTTACTCCTTCAAGCACTAATCAAGTTTATATATTGTTCTTATCCTTGTGACGAGATTTAGCAATGATTAATTATGCAAAGGACAATTTTTTTTAACATCCTTCTTTTTAAATACAGCACCAAATTGAGCATATTACTGAGAGCATAGAAAGTCTAATACTTTAAACCCTTTTAGACAGTCTAATCCTCTAAGTCCTTTTAGACATTCTAATCCTCCAAGTCCTTCTAGAGAGTTTAATCCTCTATGCCCCTCTAGACAGTTAGATGAGAGATGTCAAAATGGCCCATCGGGCTCAACCTGACCCATCATAGGTTGACCATTTAGTGAGCCAACCCAACCCCAATCACACTTGTAGCCTTTCTTTTTTAAAGTATTATCTTGCCTTTTCCCACTTAAATTCCATTTAGTGGTTGGAAAAGTAGCTTAAGTAAAGAGTGAACAGACAATGTGAAAAACGTTGCGAGATCTAAATCTTGACTCAAGAGGTCAAAGAAAATACAAAACTCCAAACAAAAATTCAAGGAATTTTAAAAACACAAAATAATACAATTAAAAAATAATAGAACTATCAAAGAGAGTTAAATGAGACAACGTAGAGACTCTAAGAAAAAACTAATTGTAATTCAATAGATCAATAAACCAAAAACAAAATTAGAGACAAAATTTGTGTTGAACTGTTGAATTTTTATTTTTTTATTTTTTGCTCTTGGATCCTTACTTTTTCTTTTTCTTTTCTTTTAATATATATATTTGTTTCCAAAACTCATGCAAAATCAAAATAAATAGTTAATTAGAACTACAATTAACAAAAAGAAAAGATAACTTCCACACATCAAATGTAGAACTGGGCAATTATAAGCGAAGAACCTGAAATGCTAAAACCTCAACAGAATTGGATAAAACCTTAGGGATCTTACTCCTTACAAAACTCTAAGAACAATGAACCGAACAAAATGTCAAAACAAAGTACATAAAATAAACATTAAAAAAATGGGTTTTCTTAAATGATAGAAAAAATAAGATAGAAGAGGAAATTCAAACCGAAATCTTACTCTAGATAGCAAATGATACGATCATATCCAAGAAAGAGTACGTTCACTTTTGAATTTGAATCCTCAAGAGGCACAAACAAAAAATAAGTCAGAGAAGAACGCAAAATAAAACAAAGATATAGACGTAACAATTTAATAGATTGATGAGTCATTGAAGATTCACCACAAAGATTTTCATCTTTGATAAGAACTAGAGTAAGTGATGCCACAATCTAGCATATTGATGAGTCAGTGAAGATTCACCACAAAGAAGTCCATCTTTGATAAGAATAAGATTTCTATGATAATCAAGAGAATCCTCTCTTACTGAATTAAAAAAAAAATCATATATTGACTAACCAAGGTGTCGACATATGTATTTGGTGCCCTTATATATAGGCACAAGTGTTTAATCAATCTAAGAAAGCCCAAAGACATCGAGCCCAAAATTAACTTGAAAATTCCAAAAAAAAAACATAAATTAGAATAAAATTACAATTACTTTTAATTGCCTAAAACTATTCTATAGTTATGTTCCAAGTCATGATCTTCATGTCTTCATGTCCTTTGAATTGCAAAGGTTCCTCCTCAAGTTCTTCTTGTTCCAATGAATCTTAGAAAGCTCTACCTTGCATTTTGCACATGTGGTAATATGGAAAGAATGAACCTGCTAAGTTGGTTAGCCACACTTGAAACATGTCTAGTTTGGAGCCTTTTTTCTTTTGAATGTCAATTTTCTCGCCCTCTTTTTGTTGAGGTTGTAGTCAGCTCCTAATCCTATAAATAGGAGTGCTCAACCTTGCATAAATCAATTTGTAATTTATATGGAGAAACTCTATCAAATTTGTAGCTCTCTCTTGTTTCTAAGCTCATTAGGATAGTCTTTCTTCTAGATTCCCTTCCTAGACATTTTCCTTGAGAATTGGTTGAAGCTCTCTCATGACCACATTTCAATCCACTCTCCAAAAACTTATGATCCTTCATCCAATCCACGTTTTCAATGCAGCGTAATTCCATGGAGCAGTTTCAAGTCACGTCAATGGAGTTGATTTCCATTATTTGGAACCAAACCTTTTAGTTCTTCCATCATAAAAACCCAAACTCTATGTCTACATGAAACAAATTTGATCACCAAAGACCGTTATAAATAGAGGTCCAACATAGCTGACCAAATCATCCATACACCATCATGTTTGATGTTGTCTTCCACATGGAAGACTAAACTTTCGAGGTTGATTCTCTTGTAGTTTCATAATTAATTATGAGGTTATTTACAACTATAGTGTTTTTCTTTAACTTTCTTCAAAACAAGGTATGTTTTATTTGTTCTTTTTGAGGTTTGATTTCTACTCTTATGACTGGTTTAAAACGCTTGTTGATAATGCAATCTTATTTTGTATTAAAATTATTGTCAGTTTACTTAATCATGATAACTTTTTGTTTAGGTAAAAGAGTAAAATTTCACATGTAGATGCTTGAAACATGTGAGGTGTAAACAACACTTCATACATAAATACTTCAAATGAGTTAAGTGTATATAAAAATCACTTGTAGACGCTTGGATTGAGTGAAAAACTAAATGAATTAATTGATGCTTGTTTAATTAATTAAAATATATGTACTTGTTTTCATAATTAAAAAGGTAAAAGAATAAATTAATATTCCACATGTAGATGTTTGGAACATGTGAAGTATAATTAATATCTCACTTGTAAACATTTGGAACAAGTAAGAGTCTTAACAAATTAATTATGCTTATTTACTTAATTCAAAATCTATTTATAAATTATATAAATGGTAATTGATAAAGATTTTGACAATGAAAGAGCATAAGAATCAACCTGTAACATCCCGTATTTATTACATAATTATTTATTTATTTATTTAAATTTTACAGGTCTTACATTCCCCCCACCTTATAAAATTTTCGTCATCGAAAATTGAGCTTACCCAGGAAAAATGCAGATAGGACTGCCTCAACTTACCTTTATCTTGAAATTCTCCCTTCCTAGTCTCTACCCTTTTATTTCAACCTTTAACTCATACATTTCCCCATGTTTCCTCCCGACGTTAGTCATATCTTAAATTGTGGTATCAATTTAACTCTTCCACCCTACGGCATAAACATGCGCTTACACCTCTCCTTGTTCTAACTTTTAAATTCAATTCCTCTTACCACTTGTAGTGTTAACCCCAAGAACTTATCCTTAAAAATCCCTCCGCCAAACGCGTTGATTCTGTGTTTCGACTTCACTTTTTAGGCTCAAACAACCAACTTATTTTTTTTCCTTGCCCACCGAGATATCCTTATGCATACTCGCATCTTCGATCAAGAGATCTTCTCAAAGGTCCTACACAACCCTTGCAAAACAACAGATCAAGTTTGACCTTGATTCTATAGTCAACCACTACAGATAACACACATATCACAAAACAACGAAAACCTAACAAGAAAGGTATAGGAGACAGACTCAACCTATTACTTTTCTCTCTTTTACCAAAACCTTTAGAATTAAGAAAGGAAGCTATCTCAGATATAGTCATGAGTGTGCACCCTCATCACTCTACCAAGACATTTTCTGTTCTTAATACTTTCAATTCACAAGTTCCTTTCCTGCGCACCAACGCTTCTTGGAAGAACCTCTCCTCTTGCGCACCAACGCATCGGGAAAGAAAAGTAATACCCCTTACTTGCTCGCCAAAACCTGGTAAGAGCATTACTTTCCTTAGGTCTTATAAGCAACTACCCTAGCCTGCTCACCAAAACCTAATAAGAGTACCACTCTTACCTGCTCACCAAAACCCGGTAAGAGCGCTGCTTCTACTAAGACCTGTAAGCAACAACTCTTGCTTGCTCATCAAAACCCAGCAAGAGTATCACCCTTACCTGCTCATCAAAACCTGGTAAGAGTGTTGCCTACCCTGAGACTCACAAACAACAACCCTTGCCTGCTCACCAAAGCCCAACAAGAGCCCACCCTTTACCTGCTCACCAAAACCCAGTAAGAGTGTTATTTTCCCTGAGCCTCACAAACACAACTCTTGTTTGTTCAACAAAACCCAACAAGAGCCCCACCCTTACCTGTTCACCGAAACCTGGTAAGAGTACCACCCTTACCTGCTCACCAAAACCTGGTAAGAGCATTGTTTCCATTAAGACCCATAAGCAACAACTCTTGCCTGCTCACCAAAACCCACAAGAGTATCACCCTTACCTGCTCACCAAAACCCAGTAAGAACGTTGCTTTTCCTGAGACTCACAACAACCACCCTTGCCTGCTCATCAAAACCCGGCAAGAGCCCACCACTTACCTATTCAACAAAACCCGGTAAGAGTGTTGCTTTTTCTAAGTCCCCACAAACACAACTCTTGTATGTTCAACAAAACCCAACAAGAGTCCCACCCTTACATATTCACCAAAACCCGGTAAGAGCATAACTTTCCCTAAGCCTCACAAGCAATATTCCTTGCCTGCTCAACAAAACCCAGCAAGGACATTGTTACTAAGCTTAGATCAAAGTCTTACAGTAACTCAAAACTCCATTTTACCCGACTCTCCAAAGTCCTAAGGGTAAAATGGCAACTCCTTTTACTCGACTCTTCCTAGTCTTTTGAGTAAAAGTACAACCTGGTTTTAAAAGTATGAACGAATTTCGAGCATACATCACACAAACTAACATAACATGCTTTACTACTCCAAAAACAATCAATTCGAACTTTACCTTATTGTTGTGGTGGCACTTCAGACTCTCCCCCGTTCAGGGCACGATTTCGCGTAATGACCTGGCTTGCGACAATTGTAACACTTCTTCTCTTCCGGCTTTGCTCCCGAAAGTTCCAGACAAACTCGTCGAAAATGGTCTCCCCCGCACTCGAAACACTCCATTGTCCCTTGTCCTTCACGTTGAGGTTTGGTGTAGGGTTTCTCTTGTTGTCTCTCGTTGATGCTACTTTTGTTAGGATGTGCCCTCATGACCCGACTTGGGTCCCTCTCTAGTCGTTCCACCATCTTTGCCTATTCCACCAATACAGGGAACTCTCAGATCCTCAGAGGTACGAGGAATGGACGTAACTCATGGTTTAAACCGCCCTCAAATTTTCTACAGCACCACTCTTCGGTGACAGCCTGTGAGTAGAACCTCGCCAAGTACTCGAACTTGTCAGTATATGCTTGTACCGTCATAGTCCCTTACTACAAAGTAAGAAATTCTGCTTCCCTCTCATATTTGGCATTGTTGGGAAAGTATTTCTCCAAGAATCATGTCCTGAAGTTAGCCCAAGTCACCTGCTCTTCACGGTCTGCATTAGTTGTTGCATCCCCACCCACTAGTACTCAACGTCTGCCACAAGAAGGAATGTGACGAAGGTCAACTTCTGTGCATCAGTGCACCCAATCGCTTGGCATATCTTCTCACACTCACCCAGCCATGCATCAGCCTCGTCTGGAGTGGCCTTGCTAGTGAACTTAATTGGCTTGTGCCTCATGAAATCTTCCATAGTCACAGGACGAGTAGGCACGACTTTGGCTCTAGGTTGCGTTGCATTAGGTTGCATCGCGTCCACCATCCGATGAATCGCATGTGCAATCTCATCAGCCCTTGTATTATCCCTTCTTCTCCTATTTGCCAAAGCTTGTGCGCGCCACATTTCAGTTGTATTAAACAACACATCTTAAGTCATGACTTATTCAAACAAAAAGGTTTAACACAAAAGAATTAACACACTAACTCGTAAGCAGAACACGATAAGCTCACTCCCCATAGACCCCAAAAATCTTTTAAAAACCATTGCTCTAATACCAAATGTAACATCCCGTATTTATTACATAATTATTTATTTACTTATTTAAATTTTACAGGTCTTACAGAACTTGTCTTTATATATATTTGTGTTTTTCTTCATAATGTCTACTTAAAAACAACAATGATCAATCAGGTGTGTGTTAGCAAAATTACATAATTACCCTACTTCTTATTGTGACACATGTCCCCTTTAATGGTTTCTAGTCATTTTGCACCCAACTACCACTCAATTAATCGAAATACCCCTACTTTCTTAATTTACAAAACTATCACTCAATAAATAACCTTACCATTCTTCTTAATTTACAAAAATGTCACTCATTAAATTCCCTGTTATCATTATTTTTATTATTATTATGATTATTATTATAATCATCATCATCATACTATCATCATTATTAGTAATAATATTATATTAGTATTATTATTAGTATTACTATTAATAATATTATTAATATTTTTTTCAATTAATATTAATATTGCATTAGAGATATTACTAATTTAATTAATGTTATTATATATTGTTAACTATTTTTTTCAATTTTATATAGCGTATATATTTTTTACAATTTGTAATTTTATTTTCTTTATATTATTTTTTTCAATATCTATTAATATTTGTAATTATTTTTACTATAGTTTATACTATAGATATATTTTTAATTTCAATATTTGGGATTTAAATAACTATTACATTTTTATTTAATTTCAATATTTTTACTACAGTTTTATATAATAAATATATTTTTATTATTTATAATTTTAATATGATTTGTTGACACTACAAGAAAACTTGGTTTTAGTAACTAAATTATTGGTCACTAAAATGATAAAATTAGTCACTAATTCAATTAGTAACCAATTTAGAGTCCAATAGTCACAAGTAGCTAAAACATAGGTAGCTAATATTAGCTACCAATTTAGTTTCTAATTTAGAACTCAATTTAGTAACCAATTATGTTGAAACCAATTTAGAAATCAATTATGTTGAAACCAATTTAGTAACCAATTGTATAGAAACCAATTTAGTAACGAAATATTTAAAAACCAATTTAATGACCATTTTATTACAAACCAATTTAGTAACCATGTTATATAGAAACCAATTTAATGACCATATTATATAAAAACCAATTTAGTTACCAAAAATATATAAAGATAAAAAATGGTCACTATATTGGTGTCTAAATAATGATAATTTGTTTTTAAATATTTTCTACTTTCTTATTTGTCTACAAAATCTTTCATATTTTATATTTAATTCTAAATTTGATATCATTATTATTAAAATAATATATCAACAATTAAAATTTATTTTTACTATAATTTAAATTATTCATTACAATATTTAATAATAAATTCAAGAATTTATATCGTGTTTGATTTTCTCACATTAAATTCATATTTTAAAATTATAAAAATAAAAATATTTAACAATATATCCTTAATATGAATCAAAATGTAATATATTTAGAAACATATATGTATGTATGTTACATAATGAAGCAGAAAATTCAAACCACTACCACAGACATGTCAATGGAACACTAGTCCATCATTGAAAATTCCTCTATGCAAGGAATAAAAATCTAACAAAACTAAAAATGAACATATCGAAGCAAGAGTTTCATTTTATATATATAACACACCCTGTTCATTCATGAATTCAAGTGCAATAGTTGTTAAACACAAATAATCTCTTACTCATGTTGGAGTTGTAAAAACAACCAAAGTATTAGTTGTGTTATATAACCTATAAGCACAATTTTTTATTTGCCGTCATAGTTCCTCTCAAAACACCTTTAACATTTACTTCAAACCCAATTATTATCTACCTGTGAAAAAACATAAAAAAGTATTAGAGATTGAAATTTAAATAAATATATATATATATATATATATATAGAGAGAGAGAGAGAGAGAATAATGAAACAAAATTACCTTGACAAGAACTAGTTGGTTGTGTTTCATCTTCTTGAGTTTACTCAAAACTTAGTGGCATGGATTGACGATTAATACTATTCATCCATTGTCGAATCATTGCATTGTTTTCCTCAAACAACCTCTCAATATTTACAATTTTGATTCGAAGTTCATCTCTTTCTTGCTTAACTCCTTCAAGGTCTTTTTTAAGTTTTTCAAGCTCTTGACCTTGAATCCATCCATTTGATGAAGATGTGCCATGATAATAAGGCCAACCTCTAATCGCAGTAGATTCCATTCCAAGGCCATATATCCTCCCATTCTTGGTTCCAACTACATCACACCAAACATCTAATTCATTTGGTGGAGTAATTCCTTGTGTAGATGCACTTTGTGTTAATTCTTCAAATTTTCGTGTAAATTATGCCTATTAACATAAAAGCATACATGAACAGAATTTCATTGTGATTAGTTCATAATTTTAAAAAATGCCTACATTAATATTTGACAAGAGAAAATACAAATATAACAATGAATAGAGATGGTTTATGCCATAGCACTAGTGCATTCCATTTATACCAATTAGGGGACTCACTGCTAGACACTTGTCTCAATCTATTGGTTATTCTATACTCACTAGCTAGATATGTCTTTGTACAAGGTCAATCTTTGGTGTGGATTTTCAATAAAGCACTCCAAATAATTTAGTATTATCTAGTTTCAATTTTGCTTCTTAACTACATAACTCGTGTTGTAATCAGTCCATAACTCATGCCTTAAATTAATGTGTAATCAGCTAATATCAAGAATGTAATATCAATAAAATCTCAAAATTGGAGAAAGTTGTGGAATAAATATACAGATCAGAAAAAAAA
>Ga0214543_1008772_pt1 | contig 16284 bp, 10 predicted proteins | sample CNSS2metaG_FD_160094 | JGI IMG/M metagenome (GOLD analysis project Ga0214543, IMG submission 160094) | Root nodule microbial communities from cowpea collected in UCLA plant growth center, Los Angeles, California, USA - CNSS2 | ecosystem: Host-associated > Plants > Roots > Nodule | place: USA... | reverse complement strand
TTATGTGTAAATATATTATTTATTTATATATATTTTTTAGATTATTTAATAAATTATAAATAGTTTAGTAATTTAAGCGGGGACGGGTATTTGGGCGGGTATATATATATCCCCATCCCCATCCCCATCCCCAGTTGAAAATTTCGGGTATTACCCATACCCATACCCATACCCAGTCAAAGCGGGGATTCCCCGTCAAAATGGGGACGGGTTCGGGTGATACCCACGGACACGGGTTTATTTGCCATCTCTAATAATCTTACATTCCACATAACATGTAAGAACAAGTAACCAAAATGACATACATAGTAAAATAATAATCACATAACCTAATAATTAATGAAAAAATTAAACAATAATTATTTAATTAAAAGGTGTGAGAATATAGGCACTAAAAAATTAAAACTAAATCAATAAGAACTTATTTAAAAATATCAAATTTATGAGTATTTGAAATTTAATTATATCTTTTATTTCTTTTATTGATGATAAAATGCATGCAATAAAATTATTTTTTGCTTTAATAATATATTATATTTATTTTACAAATTCATAAAGATAACCATACAAAAATAGTAGAACTTTAAGATAATATTGATTTATTGAAACATATAATTAAGTAAGCATATTCATATTAAGTTAATATCATTTAAATAATCCAAGCGCACCATACCCTAATCCTAATCCTAAAATGTAGATAGATAGAGATAGGTGGCGAGGATGAGGATGCATGGGAAGTGGGCCCTCTGTTAGGACCTAAATTTTCCAGCAAAACCAGAATTTGTTTTTTCGTTTCTTGTTTCTTAGTTGGAAAATGATTGATGCGCATTCTGTTCATCAACACTTCATATAGAAATTTTTGGATTTATGAGATATAGGATGTGATAAGAGGAGATCAGAAAGAAAAGAAAAGAAAGTGTTTAATAGGTATAAATGAAATAGTGGTAAATGTGTATGATTATGGCTGTTAATTTACTTACTTCACAATACTCTGTTGTCACTGTTATGTGAGTTGCGTATTCCATTGTGATCCGTACTTTCACCTCTTTCTCTTTGTATTTTGTTATATAAAACTAACTGCGTCATCATTTTTCTTATCATATAATTAATTTTTTTTTTTTGTTCAGATCAAAAGGCTATCTTTCCTGTTTCTTCCACAATTTCGACGCTGCCCATGTCTTCTGTAAAATCCCGAGGTTTTTTTAGCTGCAACTTTGAAGCTTGTTTTCAATCATCATTTATCAATTCACGGCTTCTCTTAAAATCACAACTTGCGTGCTTCTTTTTATGTCCTCGGCATACTGATTTTATGTATTCATCATGTAGTGTGACGATGGACAACCTTTGATGGAAACAGAATTGATAAGAATGCATTTAACTTTGGTCATCTGTGTGAATTTGTTGGTACAGATGTTTGTATTGTTGGCGTTGCTCGGACGCCAATGGGCGGTTTGCTTGGCTCCCTATCGTCTCTTTCTGCTACAGAGTTAGGCTCAATTGTTATTAAGAGTAAATCACCATGCCATTTTCCTTTACTTTACCCCTTTTTCAATTCTTGGTCACTACCCTTGCCACTTTCAATTAATAGGAGGAGAAGTCAGCAAATATATATGCAAGTTCTTGCTCCTACTCCTGTGTTATGTTTTAAGTTGATATACGAATATGCAGATGCTCTCAAGAGAGCAAATGTTGATCCATCGCTTGTGCAAGAGGTGTTCTTTGGGAATGTTCTTAGTGCAAATTTAGGGCAGGCTCCTGCAAGACAGGCTGCATTAGGTGCAGGAATACCTACATCTGTAGTCTGCACCACTATTAACAAGGTGTGCGCATCGGGGATGAAAGGTATGGTTTCTTGTTGGTTCATTTGGAAGGGTATTCCACCTTAAATATAGGATTTTTTTTTTTCATGTGGATTACGGTGAAATCATGGTCTCGTCTTTTTCATTGCAGCTACCATGCTTGCAGCACTGACCATACAACAGGGTCTCAACGATATTGTTGTGTCTGGTGGTATGGAAAGCATGTCAAATTCACCTAAGTACCTTGCAGCAGCCAGGTTTCCTTTCTTTAATCAAATGTTGATAAAGTTGAGGTTATTATCATATAAAAGATGATAATTTTGAAATCTGATGAAATCAGCTCGTATGATGGAAGAATAGTTTTACTTTAGCTTCCTTGAAATCAATATTCTTGTGTTGTGGTGCTTCATTAAATAGTCTATGCCACCTAACTTTAGTTTCTTAAGTGCTTAAACATTGGATGAAGTCGGACCACCATTACAGTTTTTTGGATAGTTATTGACGCTGTGTCTCCATATTCTGCATATGTTTGTCTAAACAGGAAAGGATCTCGGTATGGACACGATACTGTCATTGATGGTATGGTCAAAGATGGCCTTTGGGATGTCTATAATGACTTTGGCATGGGAGCCTGTGCCGAACTATGTGCAGATCAACATGTCATAACAAGAGATGAGCAGGTAATGTTTCTAGTTAAACAACCTATCAAAATTTTGTAATGCATTTCATTCTTGTTGATGGCTTCAATGTCCTTTAAATTCTTCAATTACCGTACTTAATCGTGACATCTGTTCCATGAAGGTGGGAGGGGCCCATGTTCCTTCGCACCTCTGTCCTCCTTTTGATTGTTCTAGGAAAACAAGAATCCTGTAGTTCTGATCTTTTCTAATTTTGATTTGAAAATTGTACCTTCTTTTCCCATAACATTATTGCTCCTCATTGAACATTTTTGTGGAGCTGAAGCCTGAAAATGTTTTATTTTCCAGGACTCTTATGCTATTCAAAGCTTTGAGAGAGGAATATCTGCACAGAAGGCTGGTCATTTTGCCTGGGAGATAGTTCCGGTGTCATAAGAATTCCTGCCTATATCTAAATCAGTTGATAACTTATGTAGTGATGTTGGTTTGATTTTTCAATTAATTATTTTTGTACATTCAGGTTGAGGTTTCCAGTGGAAGAGGCAAGCCTTCCACGCTTGTTGATACAGATGAAGGTTTGGGAAAGGTAAATAGACTAATTTACGAATATGTTAAGTAATCGAAATGGATCATGTGGTCAGTGGTGCATATTGGGAGATTTTTGGGTTTAAGTTGTTATTCTGTGTGAGTGGGACTGGGTATGCGTATGCCAATAGTAAATGGACCTGAATTACTAATTACAATTTTTATAAGGTTCTCCTATCACATTTTTTGGCTACTGCTGTGCTCGAATAGAGATACAGAAATTGGTTAGGAGATAGATTGAATCTGTATACACAAGCTTTTGTATTTCTTTTGTTCTCTAGTTGAAGACAGGGAGTGTTTGTTTATTGGTCTTAGTGTCAACCACTGATTTAGCATTCCATTACTGCCATAGTTCTTGTCATGTTGAATACAAAACGTTAATACATACAAATAACTTTTGTCATTTTGAAAGTTTGTAACCGAAATCTTACATGAAATTTTCATTCTTCATTTGTATTATAGAGGAAATTCCTACATTTTCTCAATATTTGTGTTTGTTTTGTCAGTTTGATGCTGCAAAATTAAGGAAGCTTCGACCGAGCTTTAAACAGGTTGGGGGTTCTGTGACTGCTGGCAATGCTTCTATCATAAGGTTCCTCCCTTCCCATGTGCTCCTTGATACCTGAATTCTAAGAGGGTTGTTCATGCCCCTTCTTTCATTGCAAGAAGATTGCTACAAAATTGATATCTGTGTCATACTAAAAAATGAACAATGATATTTTGATTATTAAATTTTGATAACTTTCTCTTATAACATGAGGTGTCATCTTCTAAGTGGTTTTTGAATATCGAGAATGAGAGAAAGAAAGAATGAAAAACCACTTAAAAAATGACACCTAAGATTGTAAGAAAAAGTTGTTAAAATTTAGTAGTCAAAAAATCATTTTTTCCTAAAAAATTGGTACCGTAATCATAAGGTTCTAAAACTGCATAGTCTGTTGATAATAGATTGGTTTGTTGATTTTTCCAGTGATGGTGCTGCTGCATTAGTGCTAGTGAGTGGAGAGAAGGCACGTGAGCTTGGATTGCACGTAATTGCAAAGATAAAAGGATATGGGGATGCAGCTAAGGTGCTGTAACAAGTTAGTGTTAACCTGCTTTGGTCTTGATTAATCTGAGCATATTTAGGGTTAAAGAATGAGTGTTTTTGCAGGAACCCGAACTATTTACAACTGCTCCTGCCCTCGCAATACCAAAAGCCATATCAAATGCTGGTCTTGAGGCTTCTCAAATAGATTATTATGAAATAAATGAAGCTTTTTCTGTAAGGAATATGGCACATATTTTACTCATTGAAATGAACATGCCAATGATACCTTAACTTCTGATATGCAGGTGGTGGCTCTTGTAAATCAGAAGCTTCTTGGTCTTAATCCTGTGAGTGTTCAAGTGCCTCAGTTCCTTGGCTCTTTTTATTTAATAAAATCATTTTGTGACCATCTTGCTGCTTCTTCATTTTTATTCCTCCATCCTGTCATAGAACAATGGCTTAATAATAGATAATTCATGTACTTCCTATCAAATGCAGGAAAAAGTTAATGCACATGGTGGAGCTGTATCATTGGGTCATCCCTTGGGTTGCAGTGGAGCTCGAATCTTAGTCACATTATTAGGGGTAAATTGTGACCTTGGTTACTTATAATTTTCTTTCACCCTTGTCACCTGTTATCAAACAAAGATAAGAGTAGAAGAACTAAGAACTAAGAACTTAATTTTATGTCATTCATTTGTATCTCAGGTACTGAGACAGAAGAGAGGGAAGTATGGTGTTGCCGCCATCTGCAATGGGGGAGGAGGAGCATCTGCTCTTGTCCTTGAGCTCATGTAAGCATTTTCAATTTGGTTAGCCATAGTTCAGTTCTCTGATACTTTACAGTGTAGTTATCAGATTCTTTTCTGGGGATGTCTACCTTATCTCATTGAAGCTTAAAATGTTCTAACCAAATATTTTTTTGAGGTTTCTCCAATTTTGCAGGCCAGTTGCTGTGGGACGTTCTTTATTATGACAACGATCTCCTTGCATCTTATTACTTTGCAACACCAATACAACTATTTTCTCTTGAAAATTACAAAATATGTAATAAGTTTGGTCAATGGAAGAAACGGTTTCAGTGTAACTGTTTGCAGTTATCATGTTAATTTTAATAAAAAAATAATTTTAAGGTGGTGTTCAGTTAATGCATCCTCATGATTATGACTACAGATATCTTTCCGATCTATAACTATATATATATATATATATATATATATATATATATATATAAAAATATATATATATATATATATATAATTATATATATATATATATATAAAAAAGTAAGTATACAAAAAGAGTATTTTCTATTTTCTATTCATAATTATTTATTTATTTTTAATTTATTTTTTAAAATCTAATTATTATTTTTTAAAATTAACAGTTATCTTTATATATTTACTACAAAACTATTCTATCATGTTTTTATTCATTTATTAATATATTTTTATTTCACTTTATTTTTAATAAATATAAATTTATTTTATATATTAATTTAATGATATTATAATATCGATATTTATTAATATAACAGAATATATATATATATATATATATATATATATTTAAGTACACAATAATTTAAATAAAAACAATACAACTCTCAGCTTTATTGATATGATGGCTTCGTCATTTAAATGTTTGTAAAATCTTCATTAATAGTTTTAAGGGCTTTTATAGAGTTACGTAAGTTTTCAGTTTTTTTGTTTTTTAAATGTAAATTTCAAAATAAAATATGTTTGGCCAACATTCTGTTGATTTTTTTTTAATTTCATTTTATTTATTTTTATCTTTAAAGAAAGATAGTTTTAGTTTTAATTATAGAAATAAATTATTCAATATTTTTATCTTTTTTGTAACATACAATAATTGTTAGCATTTTTATTACCATTTACTATATCTTTACGGTTTGAAAATTAGTTTAAAAGTTTATTGGTGAAATCATGAATTAATTAATATTAATAAAATAATACCAATAATTAAAGTATGGATAAAATAAAATTATATTAAAAGTTATAATTTTCTAAATCAAAGTAGAAGTAGGGATGACAAACTGTATTAATCTTTGTTAACAATTCTTGTATTGATCGAATACAGTTTTTTATGTGTTTCCCTTTTAAATTCCTAAATATCTTTAGTTTATTAGATAAAAAAAACTTGTATTAACTTTTATTTGATCCTGTAAATTATTTTTAGAGTGTAATTGATCATTTTTATTTTTTGATGTAATTATTTGACCTTGTGTACAATTGTTATTTGAGACACTATATAATTATAAATTTTTGACATTGAAAAAAAATTGAATTGAATTATATGTTTCTCTTGTTGTGGTTTTATTTTTTATAAAGTTATTTAATTAACATTTATAAGAGTAAATGAATAAATACTTTTACCAAATGAAATAAGATGAGATGAAAATAAGATAAACTACTAACAAAACTTTGACGTCTTCAACCACGACCAAACCTTCCTTTAACAGAAGGATCTATTTGAGCAAAATTTCCAAAAATATTAAAATGATTTAAAGAAATTATACGAAATAATTTTCACAAATCAATTTATACAAGTTAATTTGATTTTAATTTTTTCTTAAAGAGAAAAACTGGTGCAAAAATACTATATAAGTGGTTGATAACATTTACTACTGTTGAAGAAAATCCTAGAATGTGAGATACATACAGAGGCAGCAATAACTAACTAACGAACATCTAAGAAAACATGATCGAATAATGTTACAGAGGAAAAAGTCCTTTTTGTATGTTTGGTTGGTAATTCGAATGGTGTATGCTGTGAGCCCCACCAGAAACTTCTCTGTCTCTACCTAAAATAGCGAAACTGATTCTAAATCCAGCAGATTTAACCGACCATTATCCCGGATGTTGTTTTCAAAGGGCCACACTTTTTGAAATGGAAAAAGTTGGACTCAGGGAACCTTTGGTTTCATTAGGGTTCTTCTGAGTTCCAACACCTTTCCTTTCAAACATTATTGTTATATGACTTCTACCTGATCCACTCATAAACACACAGGGGCTCCTCTTGCTTCATCTTTCTTTCTGTCACGTAACAAAAATTCCTCCCCGTTTTTGTATCAGAAAAAAGATATAATTTTTATTCGGTTTAGCATACAAATTCGATCTCATTGCAATCTGTGTTGCAGAAACGATCTAAAGAAAATGACTGGCGTCAAGAAGGTGAATTCTCCAAGGGGAGAGGTTGGAGAAATCGACACACGGGCACCATTCCAATCTGTGAAAGCTGCTGTTAGTTTATTCGGTGAGGTAGCCATTCCAAGGGACAGATTTTCTATCAAGAGAAGATCATCGGAGGTATGCATCCAATCCAACGTTAATTTTTTATATCTTCGATCGTAGGAAAATAAGATGTCAATGGAATTGCATTGCATTGCATGAGACATGTTTGCATGTTTGTCGGAGAAAATGGTTTTCATGTTTTTTGTTGAAAATTTGCAGAATGTGTTTGAAAAGGAGACGCAGCTTATCTTGGCCCAGAAGGAACTAGACAAGGTGAAGAAACATGTGGATAATGCTGAAGCCGTGAAAGCCAAAGCACTTTCTGATCTTGAGAGCGCCAAGGAGATACTTCAGATTTTGACAACCAGGCTTGCCTACGTAAGAGAATCCAAGCAATCTGCAATGGAAGCTGCTGAAGCCGTGAAAAGCCAGACCAAGCGATTTGAGAAGACGCTATCTCTAAAAGCCGTGGGATATGAAGCCTGGAAAAGAGAACTAGATCATGCAAGAAAGGAGTACATCACCACTATAAATGAATTGGATTCTTCCAAGCAAGAACTCACAAAGATAAAGCAGGATTTTGATGCGGTTATGGGGGCAAAGCTGGCAGCGTTGCAAGCAGCAGGAGAGGCTCAACGTTCGGCAAAATTAAACTCAGAAAGAATCAGTGAACTCTCGAATGAAATTGCGACCATGAAAGCGTCGATTGAACTATTGAAATTGGCGGCTGAACAATCCCATGAAGAAAGGGAAGCCCAACTTATGAGTTACTACACAAATGCGAAGGAAGAAGTACAAAAGAATTTGGAGTCCTTGAAGAAAGAATATGATCCAGAACTTGTGGAAAATCTAGATGCCAAACTTGCTGAAACGAGTGCTGAGATTGAGGCTCTTCAAGAACATATTAAGAAGCTGCATGCTGCTAAGATGGACTCTGTGAGGCTTCTGACTTCAGAGCTCAAAGAAGCCACAAAGACACTCCAGGACATTGCCGAAGAAAAGAACTCCCTTAACAAACTGGTGTTTTTCCTCAGAATGGAATTGAAGCAAGTGAGGAGTGAACAAGATGGAGTGAAGGAGAAGGAACATGCAGCGGGAGTTCTCGCTGCAAACCTCACTGATGAACTGCAAGGGAGAATGGGAGAGGCAAAACCTGCACCAAGCACTGTAGAGGAGTTAGAAGCTGATATCTTCTATGTACAGAGTAAGAAAATTCAGAAGCTACAATCGGAGACGGAAGGTGCAAGAAGAGAAGCTGAAGAGATGAGGAGAAAAGCTCAAGAGCTGAAGGTAGAAGCTGAAAAGTCCCGGGCAGTGGCTGAAGAAGCAGAGCAAAGACTTGAGCTAGTTCTGGTGGAGGCTAGAGAGGCAAAAGCTGCACAACAAAGAGCCGTTAAGGAGATCAAGATTTTATCTGAAGTTAGTAAAGTTCCGAGCTCAAAATTCAGTGGTAAGATCAAGATTCCAAATGAAGAGTTTGAGGCAATGAGAACAAAGGCCAAGGAGTGTGAGGCTTTGGTTGAAAAGAAAGAGGAAAATGCGATGGAAGAGCTTCACCAAATCTATGCAAGAAAGAATGAAGTGGACAGAAAGGTGGAAACTAATGTAAAAGCCATTGAAGACACAAAGGCTGCTACAGAGGCGGCCCTGTGGAGTGCAGAGTTGGCAGAATCATCTAAGGTGGCAATTGAGACTGAACTGAAGAGATCGCGTCAACAACAACAACAACAACAAAAAGTTGTATCCGATGATGCTTCTCAGAAATTGGAGCATTCTTTAACACCAGTCTCTTTGACCACAGAATAGAAGTCAAAATCTTGGACAAGTAGATGGGAAAGGAAGTAACTTCGTTATTGTGTTGCCTTTCTAGTTATATCTCGGAAGATGGGCCATCACTTATGTATTATCAACTATTCAGTACGCCGGAAACTGCGTAGATGTCTCCATCTTCCGAAGAGAAATTGGATGTGCAAATGCAATTTCTTACTGTTTTATTTTTCTGGTCCTTAGGGCCCTTAATAAACAGCTTTGTGGCTCCTATACATTCCAAGGAAAAACTAAGAAGCTTTTCTTTATGCATAATAATGCAAAGCTGGACAACGTTTTGAAGTGCGGGACATAAATCATACGGTGTTTCACTTATGCCGCTCAATAATGCTTTGATTATGAATTAGTATTGTATATTTGAGCTGGGAAAGAAAAATAAAATAAAAAATATGAAGGCCATAAATTTAAAAGAAACACGAGGATAAAATATTACATCTGATATTGATCTCTTGTACTATGACACGATGTAAAGCTGGGATTAGCATTTAATCAACTACCACTTAATTTCTCTAAACATAAGTAAACAATGCTAAGTAGGCCGATTCCTGATAGAAGTAATTCTGATGTGGAGTACTTCTACATTTGTTGTACAGGCAAAAGATCTCTGATTTAGAGGTCTCAACAGTAATCTAAAAGAAAGTATTGACGTATTAGACACCATTGCCGTTCTCAAACATGTGTAACTCTGACTCTATATTCTTGGCAATCTCTACTTCATCATCAGGAGGTTCTGGAAAATCCACATGAAACGAGCCGTGTTTGATGGGTTCAACAGCTTCACGGAGTCTGGCTTGCTGCTTGATGTGGTTGTAGAGCTCTTGATGGAAGGGATGATCCAAAGAATAGCAATTTTCACTTCCAGTTTCTGAATGTCTGGATGATCCGGAGCCTTCTCTTCTGCAAAAATGAGGTAGCGACGAGTAATCCATGACCTGCACACCAAATTTAATTAGTTTTAAATTCATTAATACAAAGTAAAAAGAGTAAGCCTTCAAATTTCAAAATCACGAACATAATAAAAGTGGTTACTCATAAAGAAAATGATTTTTATTAAATCCATCAATTGAAGTATAACAGATATTATGCAAATAATGCTTGTAAATTTAAATCAAAGCGTAGATTGTGTTAAAAAATCTTACTATAAAATATTATTTCTTAGAGAGATTGATTTATATAAAGACAGACAAATTGAGACTAATACAGAATTCTTCCCTAATTTTCTGCTATGACTTCCAATTCTGCATGTGCAATGAATTTATTTCTATATTTTTTAATTGCTGTTGGTGTTTCAAGAGATTGGAAGGAAGTTTGAAATATGTAAGGAGGGTAGGGGTTTTCTGCAATGAAAAGTGCATGCATGTGGTAGAAAGAAATGCCAGAATTTCAAAAATAAGTTTATGGCACAGCAAAAATATGCCTACATGGCATATCTGCGCTGTTCTGCTAATGTTCTTTGTAGATGGGTCTCTTGTCTGATAAACAACCACCTGGGTTTTTTTCCTAATGCATTTTTTCTGTCCGTAATTGTGTATTACATTTGATTAGTGTTACCTTTAAAAAGAAAAGCCATTGTCTACTTTTGCAACTCTCCCTCTTATTAAATTAGTTGTTCTAGAATATATGCTAGCTACCACGATTGCTATAATGATAATTGGCCTTTTTTTTTCTTCATCATGGCATAATTTAAGTTGATGGGCATATGCACTCCAGCAATCTTGTTCAAAGAAATGAGGACTGAACCAAACAAAAGAACTTACATTCAACAGCTCATCTCGACCACAACCAGGTAAAACCTGTACTTTTCTTCTTGTCCTCTCTTGTAAAAGTGGTTTCACAACCTGCTAATGCTGAGTGTTTAAACATCATGCTGAGGTCTCAATACGAACTCAACAGAAACTGCTATATTAAATAAATATGTCATACAATATCTTTATTTTATGGCAGAAAATCTCACCTTCCAACAAGCTGAAAATATGTATGGAGCATTTGTAATGTAATAAGTATTTGTCTTCTCAGGGTAATTCAGGTCATCAATGGAGGATATAATAGTTAACAACTGCATCAGTAGGAGCAAGTTAATGATATAGAATATATATGAAGCAGATGGGAAAGAACTGAACATCTTCCGCTTTTAAGTTTGGTTTCATGAATTAATCATAGGAATGACAATGCTTCTGGATCAAATAGCACAATGAATTAAAAAGTACCTTAATCTGATTCAAGGCTGATAACTTCAGACCGGTCATGTCCAAAACCTTTATACAAGTGGTAATAGTCCGCTTATGCTTCTTTGATGCAGAAGGCTACAGATATATAGGTGTCAAAATAAATGAACAAAAACGTTCAATCGATGAAGAAGACTCTAAAGGCTAATACTCACCAATATTATACGGTCACGATATTCATTAATTTGAATGTGAGACTGCACGTAATAATGGACCTGCAATCATAAAAACAAACAAAAATGTAAGAAGGATGTCAGAGTACATAGCTTTAAGAAAAAGAGACAGATGGTGATCCAAAGAGACAACATTCCTTTTTCCTTTTTTTCCAATAATTAAACTTACAGATGCTTTGTCAAATGTGCTAAGCCCAGCACCGATTGCAAAGACAGGCAGACCCTGGAAGGATGACAGAACAAGAAGAATAGACTTAAAAATATAAAAAGATAAAAAGGAAAAAAAGCATCTAAGCGCTATCATTCTAAGCAATATAATTAAAAATGCAGTTGCATTTCCTGATAAACAAATTCTTATCATGCACAACTACAATGAAATGGAATGAGGAGAATACTATGTCTGAGAATGAGCACCTCTTTGGAGTAACCAGACAAACCTATGAGCTGTGAATCACGCACTGCTCTATATAAATCAGCAGGAACAATTGGTTTCTGAAAAACAGATCACCAAACAGACATATTTGATAAGATACAATATGTTGCCATTATTTTTAAAATAACAAATCTCAAAAGGTGCAACTCTCTTAGATTATAGACAAGAACCAAACATAAAAAAATGTATTGACAAAGAAATCTTGCAAAGGATGGGTATAATAAAAACTCACAGATAATATATGGTCAATCTCATTTTGCACTCTCCAATTTAAACAGTCAACCAACTGAAACATAATACAGACGTCAGTTACATTACGTTGCAACAGTGAAATATTCGCGAGCAAAATCCAACAAAAAAGGCCACTTTACCATTTTATAGGCCTTAGAAGGATCCCAGTCCCTTGCTTTAAGAAACCGCATTAAAGTTTCGGTGACATATCCTTGATGAACATTCTGCCAATTGAAGCCGAAGGAGAAAAAAGATATCAGTTTTAGGGAAACAGAATGCGACATAAATTAAGTATTTAGAGTTTAGGGAAGAACATTTATTAACTTTTGTAGTTAACTACTCTTAACTGATTACCAAAAACTCCATAGTTTTCATCAAGCCTCATATAAACGGTCGAACAATTATCTTTAGTGATTAAATTTAGTAGCATTCCCAGAAACAGAAAGAACTTATCACCACGATTGTGCTGAGATGCTAGTTTACAAAATAGGTGAAAGCGTGAAACTCAAGAAAGATTATACAGTTCAAGCAATTTGATAAAAAGAAATAAAATCAGATCTCCATGGGAGACACTACGTGTAAAAATCCCGAAACATTAGAAGTGCGGAGTCCATAAAATGAGTCAAAGGTTCAGAAACAGAAGTCAGGAGAAAGTTGAAGGTTATTTCAACGGCCACAGTACCAAAAAAGGCCATTGAAACGTGAGAGGAACACATTGGAGGTTCCCGACAAGGCATCCCAAGCCATAACCCTACCTACCCTCACATACACGAACCAAATAATAGAAGAATAGAAGGGAATTGACGCAGATCAAAGCGGTGAAATGCAGGAGAGAGATTGAAACGTGTTTGAGACGAGATGTAATGAGATCAACGAAAATGCTAACCTGAAACGTTCCTCGCAAAGGCTCCTCAACTACCATTGTTGGAAATTCAAAACAAGAAACAAAAAAAAAGTGAGAAAAAACAGTAAAAAGAGAAAAGATTAAGAGTACAGAGAGAGAAAGAAAGAGAGAGAGACCTTGTTCAATGAATGCCTGGAACTGCTTAATGGCATCCTGGGAACCAACCCCCATTTCTTGGTGTTGTTGTTCTGCAACTCTGAACTTCACTTTTCTTTCTTTCTTTCTAGTTTTACTACAATACAACAGAATACACACACACCTTCAAGCAAAAGGAAGATGAAGAAAGAGAAGGTTCAACCATATAAATATTCAACAAAGAAGACGAAGAACTAAGAGTATTCAACAAAGACGGGCCTATCATCAACAAGTTCTTCCCAACTACAAAAAATTCCACTCCCTCCTTCTAAATTTTCTTTCTCTTATTTATTATTTATATTAAATTAAATTCCATCGGTTTTTATTTTTTATTAGCATATCAGATAGCAAAACAATATTATTTGGTAAAAGAAAAGGAGTGCTTTATTATAAATTAAAATGAAAAAGGTAAAAATGGAAGCTTCACAGTTCAGGATTTGATGAGAATTTGAAAGAGGAGATACCAAACTTACACTTTTCAAACAGTAAAACTATTTATTATTTTTTTATGCCATTTGTCTGTTTTTGGTAAAACGTTTTTATATTAGTTAGTTAGTTATAAGAATAACTCTTCTGTGATTATTGACGAGTCAATGCAACGCGATCTGTTTCCAACCGTCAGATTTTAATCTCAGTATTTCAATATTATGATTAACATTTAACTTTTTGATCCAACATGAAACTGATTATTATTTAACCTTTTAAATCTTAACCTCCTTTATTTAATAATAGCAACAGATTAGGTTGGGTAAGATAACTACCTGCTTTATTTGAAATAATTCATCTCATTTATTTATTAACCATCTATCTACACAAGATTCTTTTATATTTAAGAACAACATGATATTCACAAGTATTTTTATACTTTATTTTTTAAAATTTAAACAGTATTTAAAAACAAATCTTTAAAATATAAATATATATATATTTGATTGTTAGTTATGAACTTATTGTCATTTACTTTTTTTCTGATGTTGAAGTCTTTTAAAGTATTATTTTTATATTGAATTTAAAGATTTAAGACGTCATTTTCAGGAGATAAAAAATAGCAGAAAAATTGGATGGTTGGTGGACATGGCTCCAACAATGGGTAGTAAAGAAGAAGCGATTGCATGACGAGGCCCCAACAACTGCTTCAGTGCACGATTGTGAAGTTAACAACACACACAAGGTGCGAAAAAGAAAACAAAAGAAAAAGGGTTATAGAAAGCATGCCCCTAAAAAAGAAAAAAAGTTATTAGATAGCTCTACACCATAACACTGCCTTTATTTTTACGGAAAACTCTCTTTTTTGGTCGCCAAAGATAATGCTTTCTTTATAAATCATCTTTCATGTAAAGATAAATAAAAATCAAACACATTGGTTTTTCTCTATCTCTTTCTCACAGGTGGAAAAGATTTATCAAAGAATACAATATCAATAAAAATTTTAATTTAATCATATAAAGTATTGATATCACTCTTGATCTAAAATTTAAAAATAATAAATTTATGAATCTTTATTTTTATATAATATTATTTTTCTCATTTATATTCTATGTGAAATTTCATTCTATGTGAAACTTCAGAGTCTCAAACTAAAGAACACGCACAATATTCTAATCTTTAGGAAAATGATTTTTTAATTATTAAATTTTAACAATTTTCTTTCATAATTTTATGTGTCATTTTTTAAATAAATTTTTATTTTTTAATTTCTCATTTTCAATATTTCAAAATCAATTAAAAAATATCATTACAAATTATAAAAATTTAGTACTCAAGATACGATCTTTCTATATCGTTATCATCGCCGGGTCTTTTTTAAGTTGTGGCTACCTATGGCTCTACCACACGATAACGTGGTCAGCTTTTGTACTATTTTAATGATGTTCAAAGAAATGCTTGCCATTTATTACCAATTACAAATTTAATAATATAGCTCCACGTTTTATAGAATTACTTGATATTATTAATATGTTGAATGAGGTCGTGTTATATACGATGTGTTGAAACAGCAGTGCCATGACGACTGAGTCAGAGAAAAAGGAAGTCAAATAACAGAGGATTTGGACACATGTAAATTATATTCGGTGTAAATTAATATAGGTAATTTTTAACCGAACAACATTTTATTTTCATGTTGTTTTTTTATTTTCTTGTTATTTTAATTTTGTTGGTGTAAGGTACAATACAAGGAGTACGACCATAGACTTTTTTAGTGTGGAATTAGTTGAGAGTGTTATTATTTTGTAATGGAAAGGAATGATAGAAGGAAATAGGTGTGGATGAGAATTTAGAATGAACGATGGAGGAATTTGAATGCATTACGTTTTGACTTTTCATAGCTTTTTCCAATTAGTTATGCACAACTTGATTCATCATTCAACAAACTGATGCAAGAAAAACTATACAGCAAAACCCATGTCATGTAACATGCCTCTATAGAAAATTACACATGAGAAGATGCAAAATATTTTATTTTATACCAACTATTACTTTCATTTATAGTTTTATATAGAATATACTTTTTAGGTTAAAATATTCCTTTAATCCACGTTTTTTTCAAAAATCTCAAATAGGTTCTAAGACTTTTTTAATTTCAATTAGGTTCATTCTGTTAATATGGTATTAACAGTGTTAAGGATGTGTCATGTTCATTTTTTTGAATTTTTTTTAAACTTTTTTAATTTAAAAAAAAATTAAATTTCTTAACTTTTTTTTGAAAATCATTCATGCCACATGTCACGTCAATATTGTGCTACGTGTCAAGTCAGTAAGGTGACACGTGTCAAGTCATTGTCTAAATCTCAAATTGGTCCATATATTTGTTATTTTAATTACATTTCAGTCCATTTAAAAAAATTAAATATATTTATTTTAACATTTTACAAATTTTTAAAAAAATTGTATATTTAAATTTATAAAATTGTTATTTTTAAATCAACTCTAACATTTGTATATAAATTATTTAAAACAATTTTGTAACAAGTTAAAATAAATATTTTAAAATTTTAAAACAAAATATAAGTAAAGTTTAATGTAAAATATAAATTTAAATAAACTTAATA
>Ga0214543_1008765_pt1 | contig 16292 bp, 8 predicted proteins | sample CNSS2metaG_FD_160094 | JGI IMG/M metagenome (GOLD analysis project Ga0214543, IMG submission 160094) | Root nodule microbial communities from cowpea collected in UCLA plant growth center, Los Angeles, California, USA - CNSS2 | ecosystem: Host-associated > Plants > Roots > Nodule | place: USA... | reverse complement strand
GATTCAGCGGATGCTTGCACTTGTGGTGGATACCTCTACTCGACCCTGAGCTGCTCGATCCTGAGCTATGTGTTACAAGTGTTACGATGAATCAAATCTCCCTCACCACAAGGTTAGCCCTTACTGGATTTCAGGCCTCCTGCTACCCTCATCACAGGAGTCAGTCCGCTCTAGGTGAGACTAACTGGCTCCTCAGAGTGTCAGGATACAACCTTACCTTGAATCCTTACCTAGTTATACAGATGGGGCACCACCATGGGCACCCACTAACAGGGGCCATGGGATTACGTCCCGACCACTGAAGCGTAGCCCCGAAGGTCTCACCTAGAGACCCCAAGGAGTTACACGCTGACACGGACCAACATTCATAAACAACATCAGGAGAACATCAAAAGCATGTTTACAATTCCATACCCATCCATGAGGTTTATCCCTCATACGCATCACATTTTAAATCCATACCACTGATCATCACCATCCCATGAGTCTAGGGTCTCATCCCATGTCAATACCATCTTCCTTTAATTTCAAACCACACATTCATTTCACATGCTAAGTCTCATACTAACCCATCATCCACAATTCATGAATCATGCCAAAAGTATACTTCATGCTCCATTATATACAGATCACTCCTCATATAATCATACTCAATCAAAACAGATCATTCAGGGACCAATAGACATTCAAACACAGCACAGTCTCGCCCAGCAGCTCGCTCAGGCTGAGGGGTCTCGCTCAGGCGAGCCACCCCCTCCGCCTAGGCGAGGGCATAAGAACAAGAACGTGGGCAACGCGGGATCTCGCTTAGGCGAGATCCCTCTCGCCTGGGCGAGTTGCCTGCTCGCTCAAAAGCCACAGCAGGTCGCTTGGGTGACCATTCGTGGAGAAAAAGCTTAGGCGAGCCTCTGTTAATCTCGCCTAGGCGAGACTAGCTAGCTTGGGCGAGTTTATCAGTGCCCGTCACTGTTTTCACCTACAACAGACGCAAATACGTACCACAAGCCACAATCCCACCGTATCATACATCCATATCAACAGGTAAACACAAAAGAGAATCACCAAGTACACAAAACAGCATACTCGCACCAAACAAACAGAGGATTCTAGCTTTCCCGTACCTGGAATAAGCTAGCAAACGACCCAACACTCCCTCGACACCGAACACACGAGCACAATAGCTCAAGGAGCGAATGGAAGAATTGAAAGGATAGAGAAACAGGAGCACGATATGGGTTACTTGGAAGCCCTAACGGAAAGAAACGAAAAGGAACAATGGAGACGAGAATGGCTAGCATAGTACTTACATGGAGTAAAGAATAGCTTCGAGCTAGCTTGAAGATGGCAGAAACCTAACCCTAGCAGAGCTTTTCGTGAGAGGGAGAAAGGGTTGACGGCTGGATCTGTGAGAATGAAAATGAGTGTGGGATTAGGGCAACATGAAAGCTTTTATCCTATGGGTCGGCCTTTAGGCCCAATACTGTAGGGCAGCCCACTAACTTTAGGACAGAAATAAAAATGGGGTCTTACATCAGACATATGTACTAATGTTGCAACTTCTCAAGATATTGTATCAAATATACATCCCATGATTTCAGGGTCTATGATTGGTATACTCATGATCAAAACCTATGTGGTTGGTTGCTATCAATTTAAATTATGATTATAAAATTGAGGCAACCTTAGTAAAACAAGATTTAATTAAACTTGAATCTTTCAAGTTATGCAGATAATGTATGATGCTCTTATGTTTAGTAACACCTGGTGTCTCGCAAATTTATCTCATGCCACCATTGGATACAAATGAATTTTTAAACTTTTAAATAAATTTTACAAAAGAAAAAAGAAAGAAAAGAAAACTCAACAAATAGACTAATTAGATATAATCCAAGGGAATCTTAAACAAGATTAACCCAACGCATCAATTCGTCATGTGAAAAACTTAAAAGGGAACAACTTCTTATCAATTGGAAATAAGAAAAGGAAGGATCATATGGTTATGAATAAAATATAAGGAGGTAAACTTTTTTAGTTTCGTATTGTTAAACCTGCGACAATTTTAATTCACTGCAATACAGTAAAAGGTGTGTATGAATAATTTTTTAATCATAGGTAGGGTATTAAAAATCAAACTCCACTTGGAGGAACATTTTGTTAATTATATATATAAGTATGTGTGCATTGGGAAGTACCTGTTGGTAACACCTAAAAGAAGCGTGCATGCTGCACCTTTGAAGACTGGCTATAATAGCTACATTTTCTTTGTTTTGCACCCTCCATGAGAGATTGCGGATTGGGAATTGGTCCAAATAAAAATATTACAATTCATTAGTTCATATCGAACAAAGGATAAAGGGTATTGCAAAATACGTGTTTTTATTAAAGAATTCATACTAATTTTATTATTAAAATTCTTAAATATTCGTAGAATATATTAACAAGTTTCAATAATTTTTTTTAGTTCCGACTCATTCACTAATAATATCTCAACATACTGCCAAACAGTGTAAGAAAGTAAGAGTGGTGGTGGAATTTGGCCAAATCAAAAAACCCTAATCAACATCAAAATGGATATGCATTGCAGCACCTTCCTTATTTTCCGTATAGTCAATAAGTCAAAGGTATAATTTTTAAATGGTTGCATTGATCTGAGGCTGTATATAAGTATTATAATACAACATGGCTTACCAAGTGTTAGAAGTTCCTGAAGAAGCGCAATTTAAATTTGTCACGCTACTTACGCACGCATTTTTCACTCTCTTAGTCTCTTTTGGCGGAGCATTTAACCCACAAAATCCAACCTATTTAGGATTAATTCTTTTGTTTTGTTTGGGTCATACGGCTTCATCTAGTTGGGCTTTATTTATTAGGCAAGGTGGTCCCATTCCTATTGGGCCCATATCTGCCTCCGTCGGAGGTAACAACGGGCCCAACCGTGAGTGTTGTTCGTAGACACAACAACATACTCTTGGGGACGGCAGCTAAGGTTGGAACTGTAAAACAAAATTGTTTGAGGATGATAAAGGGGCCCACGAGCCTCGTGTGGTTAGAAATACGGGCCTTGAGTTGAATGCTGAAAATGAGGCCCTGAAATGTCATGGATCGTGCACCTCCCACAGCCCAATATGGTCCCACAACAATAGAACAAGAGTAATCTTATTCTTGGCTTTGAATTTGATGGATAGCATCTTGGTTTTGGTTTATGCGATAATGCGAGACAATCGGATATTTTTGACTTTGTCTGTGACACTGCTGGATGTGACCTATGTTTAACTAACCAGAAACAGTATATAAATCAAATCTTAATTCTCTGTTCTTGTTTGGTTGGTAGATAAACATGATATTGATTTTTTCTTTATTTTTGAAAAAAATAACAAACACACACGTCTACTACTGTACCACTTTCATGATCATTGTTTTAAACTATAGTTTTAACAAGGGATAAATGATCATTTTCAAAGAAATATAATTTGTAACATTAACTTTTATAGAATTGTTTTAATATAATGCTATTATCATGTACATTTATAATGCTATTTTTCTTTCTATATTCTTTTCATCAGCCTTCACATCAATTATATTATCCCGCACTTCTCCCTTCTTTTTTATCACTTTCCTTACTGTAAAAAGAATAGTACAAAACAAACTTTCGTTTATAATCTCCAAAAGCATGTTCCTTGTATCTCTTTAGTTTTCTACTATTGATTTTACGACTAATTTTATTAAAAAGAAGTTAGGATTATTTTCTTGAAAATTATATTCAACATATATAATTTAAAAGATTTGATAGGAATTAAGAAGAGTGCATGTAGCGACAACAAAAATAGGGTTTCCATGTAGGGTGTGTGTAGCAATATACAAAAAAAGATGGAGGGGAAGACAAAGTCGCATTCTGGTTGTTTTTGGTGTAAAGGGTTTGAGAATGAAAATAGCATATCTTGATTCGTGAATGAGACTTTGGCGGCATAATGTTGGACAAACTCTTTTCTTTTTGGCCTGAATGGGATATTCAATAGAAGATGAGGCACACAAAAACCTTTTCCTCTTCGCATTAAAGCCATGCACTACGGGAGAATGTCTGCACTAAAATGATGGACACCAAAATCCTCCTTCTCATTAAATGTCACTCTTCATTATTCATCCACATGCACAACCAAACATTTCTTCTCATGCATCACTAGGATTCGACAACACCTTTACAATAACTTTTTTAATATCACAAAGGACCACATTTTAATTTCAAAAACTATATTTAAAGTTCCATTTTCAAATACTTGCCTAAGTTTCTGGTTGTTGTGCTATTTCGAGTCTCCTTTAATGGTCACGACAACAAGAAATTTCAGGTTTATAACCATCCATCTGAAAAAAATTATGAGTGCAAACAAAACCTATGTTTGTGGTGTTATCAGCATGTATTATATGACATTTGTCGAGTTTTAAATTATCATCACTTTTTTTTAGTGTATTTCTCAATTTTTGTTAGTAACTGCACACCTTTAATGAAAGTATTTTGCTTGGTGTAAACTATAGTCCCGGATTACTGTATGGGAAAATAAAGGAAAATGTTGAATAGGTAACTAAGCCTTGAATTTCTAATCAATGTGGTCGTGTTTGGATAACCATTTCATAGGCTATTCTCTTAAAATTTTGCTCATAGTTAACTTTGTTTGAAACTATTTACCATAATTTTAACTCACCCAATAAATATTTTAAAGAAAGAGTATTTATGAATATAAATTTTTCTTGGTGAAGTGAAAGGGGCCTAGCCCCAATACAGAAAAAAGTCATATATTTATAGAACAAACAATTTGTTTAGCCCTTCTTACTTTCTTGAAAAAAAAAAAAATATTAAACAATACAGATGTGTTTTTGCGAAATGAGTTAGAAATAAGAAAATGATATATATTTTTTCCTAGGAAAGACGGATGAAAGAGAACCTGCCCTAAGAGATTGGCATAGGCCTGTGGGCCCGCTGCGGTAGAAGTTTCAAATTATTTACTTCCACTAACTTCTTTCTTTTCTTCAACACTATTGATTATTAAACATTTCTAAATGTGCTTATATCAAGTAATAAAGTAACATTCTTTCCCATGGCTCGTGTGTTTCTTTCTTAAAATCCCATTGAATAAACTGTGCTTTACTTTTTTTTTTTTTTTATTTAAGCTGTATATCAAAATATTTTAATTAAATATAATTAATGTTAAACACCCACACATGCGATGGAAATTGAGAATACCTCATATAATTACCCACGTTGGACTAAACTTACTCATATTGTTGAGTGATCAGTTGCCACAGCCAAACCCCATTAGAATATAGATGAGAATGCTTTTATGAGAGCACCATCATTAAGATTACAGATAGATTCTGGAAAGGAGTTTTCAACGATTGGACTTTCTTTAAAGTAGCAGACAAACTGTAACTCGATACAGGTCATTAATCAGATCACCTTAAGCTTATTCTCAAGGAATCTATTTTTTGCACATAACATAACCCTCTTTGATTGAATTGGGTAAGGAATGTCATGCTGCCTTTAGACAAAGTTCAATCAGAATAAACGATTAAGTAATCATCACAATGCTCGTCAAGAACCAATTGCAATCAAATCACGATATCGATTATCAACCTCAAATAATAAAATAATATCAAGGTCAGTCTTTTAGTCTTTAAATCATTCTAATAGTTTATTTGAAAACGACGCTCATGATTTATATATATTTTGGAAAAGGGAGAAGAGGGATAGTGATAAACACGGTAAATGATATAATATAGTTAATAAGAAGAACATAATGATATAACATAAACAGTGAACTATGAGAAAATTAAAATCAAAATCTATTAAAAAAAATGTTAAATATTTAATGAATATATGATTGAAGTCCCCAGGGAATGCACTTGTGATAAATTTCCACATGATAAAGAGAAATCCCAGGCCCAGCCTTGTATGATTGAGACTCATAATGAGCTGTTTTGTACTTGTGACGACCAACAAAGCAGAAGATAATGATGAATCGAAACGAATGACGAATAGCGTCTCCCCTCTATTGCTCAAGATAATTTTATCTTCTCAATCATAATCCTTTTTAGTCTTCTCGTAAGTTTCTAATCATGCTTTTATGAAATTTTTTTCCTTCTCAGAAGCCATTTTTGACATCTGTCTGGTAAAGCTCTGATTAATAAAGAAGATCATTCTTTTATGTAAGGTTTTTCAATTTTTGTATATGAAAAAACCACACTACCTAAACGTGATTAGAATTATAGTTGATCTTCCAAATAGCTTTTAGATGACAGATTCCAAAAAATTATGATACGAATTGTGTTGTGGGATCTAAAACTTAGGAGTTACTTACTTCTTCTCATCGTACGAGCAAAATGATTAATGTAAGTTAACATTTTAAACTTGTTCACAAGCTCCCTATTGTACTGCCAGCTCGAAATTCACCTGTTCTCGTAAACATGCATGCAAAAAGCAAGGTTTTGCCATTTTGATAGAGGAATAAAAACATAGAAATATTACGCATCGGTCCAGGAAGCAAAAATTGGCATCTGAGGCAAAGAAAGAGGTGGCCTGAGATTGGACGATAGCTCCCAAGAATCCCCGTCACTTGTTGGAACGTTAGTGAACAATTTAGACACTGTTGAAGGCATTCCAAAGAGCATTGGCAAGCTTGTCTTATCTGGGCTCTCTTCTCTTGAGCTACTCAAACTTGTCACCAGAGAAGAAGGATTTGACAAGTGTGTTCCCATGTTACTCGATTCCTCTACTTCTTGATGAAATACGTTATCTAAAGCCGTTGAGAAGGAATGAGTTCTGCAATTCTCAACTCTTGGTGGATTCTGTTGAAGCTGTTGGGGTGGATAGGGAACCATCTTGCAGCTTTTCTGCATTACAATGGTTGTTTCTTTGGTGTGTTCATATGTGCAAGGATTTTGGTTAACTTCCTCCTTCTCTCTGCTCCGCTTGGCTTGTTCACTGCTGAGAAGGTTCTCGCTTGCCATAATTTTGTCCACATCATATCTTGTTATATCAAAGTTAGTAACAGCATTACCTCCTCTGAATTTAATGGCAGCAATATCATAGGCTTCTGCTGCTTCCTCTTGGGTGCCTAAAGTTTTATTTCAATGAAGGTAAGAATTAGCTTTTTCCGTACCGACAGTGGATGAGAATTATATTATTGTTTGGCCTAAAGCATGAGAATGAGAATGAAATCAGAATTTTATAATTAAAAATATTAGTTGAAAGCATGATTGTTTATCCTTCTGAACTAACACAGCTTTGATAAAAGCTGCCTTGAAGGCTAACAGTGTTCTACAATATTAAAGTGGCTCATGATCAGCCTTATATATATGTGACTGAAAAGAAAAGTTCAATCAAAGATTAGCTTTTAAGTCATAAAGCGTCCTCTTAGTCATTTCCTATTTTTAACCATTTTACATGAAAAGAACAGTGGCAAGTAAGTAGTGAAGGAAATATTATAATGATTTAACTGTAAAAGAAAAGAATAAAGCAGATAATTTGAAAGAACTCACTGAAGGTTCCAAGATATAGATCTTTGTTTCCAGCCACTCTCCCAATTCGAGCTTGCCACCTTCCATGTTGGTGGTGCCTGCTACCAAGTTAATAAGAATGAACCGAGTTTAGAACAAAGTTAATTATTCTTCAGATTTCAATCGTATTAAGGTAAATTGCAATACATATACAATGTAAATGCTAGCCTGTGAGACCTTGTTACTCCTCTATACATGGATGCTCCTCTTGAGAATCCGCTGCTTTTCCTGATGATTGGATTTGAAGTTGAATGTCATGGTTTAAGATGATGCAGTTCAAGATGATGCAGAATCAAAGATATTTTACCTTCGTAAATGAGCAACATATTCTTGTCTCGTCATGTTTTTCATTTCCTCAAGTTCATTTTTATAATTTTCCAACTGTTAAAAGATAACGTAAGTTACTGTCAATTAATTCCTGGTAGCTGAATAGAACCTCAATCAGAAGATAAATGAGAAAGAAAGTAATCATTACAGGGAAATTTATATGAGAGGAGGGTCCCCAATACTTGAGTGCGGCCATGTCGTAAGCTCTTGCAGCTTTTTCTTCCATATCATACCCCCCTACAATAAAAATTTTGGAATTACTTGTGTAAATTGATTTTCTTCTTTAGCCATCATCACGAGCAAGATATAAAAACGATATCTTAAACTTCGACTTAACCTATCCTTAAGAACATATTAAAGAAAAAAAATAAAATTTCTGGCGTTGGAAAACCTTACCCAGATACACTGAGATGCATTGCATGTTCGAGTGGAATCATCACCGAATCAGAGACAGAAAAAAAAAAAGGAAAAGCACTAAATGCAGAGCTTTTGAAAGGGGAATAAAAATGAAGTCAATGGATTTGTTTGACCAAAAATATTCACCGAAAAAGAAAAAAAGGTAAAGTGATGGGAAAATAGTCGCTTTCTTACCTTGCCTTCCTTTCCTTCCTTGGCCCTCTTTCTTGCAGCTGTTGTCCCATAGATGAGCTTCATATCTACCAGTCCACCTATGCCTGATGAACAAACATTCTTAGAAATCGATGCAAAAAATCAAATATGTTGTTGGCATTGTTCTTGCATGAAACCTGACAAGAATCTTAACTTCTTAAGCAAGGAGAACAACAGAAGTAGAAAGTTATTAAGCAAATTAGCGACATCATTATGGCCTTATCGTTTAAAATAAATGTGGCTGAAGACTGATAAGATTTATAAATGAGCAGAGGAGCACAGACCTTGTTACACCTCTATATTGAGATGTTCTTTGCCCAAAGGTGTCTATGGATTTCCTATGAACTATTTGCTTCTGATTCTGGTCCACCATTTCAAGCCCCCTTTTCTTCGTATCAGTGATAGCAGGCGAACCTGTAACACAGCTTGATCGTCTGGTAGGGCTCACAGACAAATTCAACGAACGTAAATCCCCATATGCTACTGATCCAGTATTGGGTCCAGATTTGCTTCCATTATCCTCCAAAGGAACAAACATCCTTGACTCCTGCGCTTGACAAGCAGAAAAGTCCCTTGAGAACCAGCTTTTCAGACAAGCAACTTCATCCTCAGCTATACAAGGGAGTTGCTGCTTAGACCCTTCTAAAATCACATCATGGCTGTTTCTTAAGGAAGAATAATATGGCAGCTGTTGCTGGCTGATGTTGTCTTGTACATGGCTTTGGTTATTTGGGTCGTTCGATCCATGGCATGAGAGTTGGTTGTAAAGCATACTATCCAAGCTCAGAGGTATTGCCGAAGTAGTTGCCATTTCTTCACAATGTATACATAAAAAATAGAAAAAGTATCGAACAAGTTGAATTATTAGTAGAGTCATACAAAACGATTAACCAAAGCAAAACAATATAGCAGAAGTTTGAGATGGAGCTAACCTTGTGCTTGTGATCTGCTCACAGCTTCTATTCCATAGAACGAGACACTGGATTTAAGGGGCATGATAGGCAAGGGAGAACACATTCCAACATGTTCACCTTGGAGTAGTCCATAGTTATGAAGAGGTGTGTGGTGGTAATACGTTGGTGGAACGGTTTCAGCAGCAGCAGATGAAGGGTGTGTTTGATGAGAGTGTGAAGGAACAGTTATATTCATTTGCGGGAAGAGGGAGAAACCTAACCAGCTATTTTGATAGTTTATGTCAACGGTTTCGCCATTTTCTATAGGCTTCATGATCTTGTAGATTCAGTATATATCACTAGAGTACTTAACTTCACTAGCTAACAGAAACTGTAGACAGATTTAAGGCAAGACAACTCAATGATTGAAAAACAGATAAACTACTAAGTCATCATTCACACAGACACACATATTTATATATCTATCTAACTTATGATTTCCTCCCCTTGAAACCGATTTTTTCTTTGTTAAATATACACCTATGTTTTGTTGGTTGCAGAAGTGAATAGGCCAAATCTAAATTCTATGGGACTGTGTAAAAATAAATGAGTTTTTGAGCGTGTATAAATGAGGGTGTGAATGGACAGATATGTGTATGGAACAAAGCTAAATGCTTTAAACTAAACAAAAAGAATGTGTTCCAGCAAGCATTGCTAGGTATACTTCCCGCCTTCTATTGGGATCCGTGCTTGAGAAAGACATTCCCTTTTGCTTTATTCTACGCTCCCTGTCCCTTCTTCACTTTCCTTTTTCTCTTTTACTCTTGTTTTTCATCTTATGTAACTCACCATATTTCTCTACTCTCTTCTATATACCTTTTATTTCATTTTTTAAATACTCAATTATAGTGGTAACTGCAAAACATGACACAACATTTATGCACTCAATTCTCATTTGTTTGTTTATTTAATTATTTATTCAAAACATACAAATAACAATGTGATTAAATAGGTTCTGGAATTTTCATGTAACAATTATGACGTCACTGCTAGTTATGAATCTTTTTTTACCTTTTTTTAAGACAATGATCTCACTTATTTTAGAATCTAACCCATGCATAGTTTTGTAAACCCCTCGTCTTCTTAGTGGGTAAATAAATTTATCTTTTGCTTTTTATGATTATTTTATTAGCGTGGGATATTTATTGAAGTAATCTTTATCGACCTTATTTTATTTTAAAATTTGATTTAATTAAATTTTTAATATACATACTTACCTTAAATGATAATAAAATGAGACAAAAGGAAAAAGTTTATTAAAGTGTGAAAAATGTTATTATTTGATGTTAAAGCATTAAAGCAACACGTAATTATCACCATGCTTAATATTAGTAAGGGAAAAAAAAAAGAGAGAACGAGACACGAAGTCCTGTAGTGCACCCAAGATAGAGTGGACAAAATTTATTTACGATCTTTAAAGTTTTTTTCTTTACTTTTTGTGTTACTCTCATACCAAAAGGAAAATTCCTATTCAATATTTGAAGTACAAATCTTTGATACCAGAATTTTCAAAACTAAACTTAAAGTTTAACTAAAAGTTAATACCAAAAACACCTAAACAATTGTATATATTTTTAGTTTTTTTTTTTTCTTTGGGTACAACTATACCTAACATTAGATGCAACTACCAACTGAGCCACTAAAATTGAATTAATGGCGAGAACAGAGGCAGATCTCGGTTGTGATGACGTAAGGAATCATGCCTCACCAAACTTTTCCTTCTTAATATATGCATAACATAAATTAACACATTTATCTGTATATTTAATATATATATTTTTTATATTAAAAAAAGTTTTATAATCTTTTTTATTATTCTACTTTATTAATATTCATTGAGTGAAAAATAGGGAATATAGTTGATTTTCTTAATATTTATCCTTTACAAACAGCGATAAATTAGTAAAAATAAGAATATTTATTTTAACTGACAATTCGTTGAACCAGGTCTGTATTTGATTATTTTATTGTTAATTGTTACATGAATTGTAAAAGAAAATATGTTGGAGTAAATGTTTCTGAATTTTATTTAAATAAAAAATTAAACATCATCGTACACAATTCAAGATAAACATCATTATAGTTTTAAGAAATGGAAATAGACTGGTTCATTCGAGACTTTTTAATTATCTATAACTATATATAAAGGGGATTCCCTCTTTTGTGTCCACATTTCATAATTCCAACTTTACCCTTTATAATTTAATTATTTATTAAATTTTTAAAAATTAACAGTTACTTTTACAAGTTTTTATAAAATTATTTACTTATCTCCTTTTTCTTTTTTTCTCTTACTATTCATCAACAGTTATTTTTCTCTTATTTTCTCCGTACATTTTATTTTATTTTTTATAAATATACTTTTATTTTATTTTAAATTAATAACATTACAATATCATCAATTATTAATATAATTCAAAAAATACGTACACACAGGCGCGATAGCGCCTGTGTTTACACTAGTTTTAAATAATATCGATTTATTAGAAAAGAAGGTTAAAACTGAAATCTACTCGTTATTTGTTTTTCTCTAAAAATGTTTGTTTCTTTATATATTTCTATGCTTTAAAAAGTCTAACATTGCACATTAGCTTAATTAAAAATCTATGTTACGAAAAATAGTTGAGAATAACATAAACGACTTCAAATATGTTAATCCCAAACCTCGAGGGAAAGAAAAACTCAATAAGCTATACAGAAAAAAGTAATAATTAAAACCACTGTTATTTAAGACATAAGACAAGAATAAAAATAGGTTTGAAAGACATTGTAAAAATCATTTGTAAATTACTTATATTATAACACAAATTTACTTTTAACATAATTTACTTAAAAGTATATTTTACAATCAAGCTTATAATCAAATCCCAGTTTTTTAGCACGCTGATAGTAGGGTTATATTTAATATATCTTTGAAATAACTACAAATGTTGAGTATTTGTTAGTTATTGGTTTAAAAAATATTAGAATTAATTGTATTAAATGCACTGATTCAAATTTCTTTTTGATGAATTGATTTTTTTTTAACAAATTTGGCATAATGCAATCTCTTTTGTTATTAAGTAAAAAAAAAAAAAAAACTATATTTTAGGACAAAATTTTCATTGATAGACCTGTATCGCTTATGAACTTATTTGGACAATTTTTTTTCTAAATAACTTAAAAGATTTTTTTTTTCATAAAGTAAAATTAATATTTGCAGAATTTAAAAATAAGAATTAGAAAAATTATATAAAAAAAATTACGAATATATATAAGATAATTCTAAATTATGTAAGAAAACAACTTATAAAAGATATTTTATTATTCTTTTTCTTCTAAATTTTTTTATCAACTTGAGCACTATAAGAAATACAAAAACTTTTGGTATTATTGGACATTCATTCACGACGTGGTTTTCATATTTTCATTGCTTATTAAATAAAATTATTAATATAAAAAGTTATGCTGAAGATAGATAAAATTAAATTATTATTATTATTATTATATTTAGCTATTAATTTGAAAAGGGGTTATTTAACTTAACTTTAGGTATGACCAATATTTGTTCAAAGGACTGGGATGTCTTTATAACTTTTAATTCCAATGAGCTGTGGGGTCATCTTAATTTAGAATTATTTTAATCTCCTTCATAATGATTTTCCACTCCTTCTGCATCAATCACTGAACTTATTTTACCAGTGTTTTCACAAAACGTCAGATTTTAATACAAGATTATGTCTTTGTCTTGACAGAAATTGTGAAACCTCTGGTTGTTGCATTCAAGAACAAAGCAAGTTTCACCATTCTAGAGCATGCAATTAAGGTGAATGGTGTGATGTTCTACAACATGTAATGGTTGCTGAAGAAAGTGTTGCATTATGATATCTCATAAGATCTAATCTGACCCAATGTGACATGGGTAACCATGATTGCATAGAAGTAGAAGAGCCTCAACTTTTCTTTTCATGTGCTTTTCGCCATTATTTATTTCTGCTCAACACTCGCATTAAAACCAAAAAGGGAATATTAAGTCACAAAACTCACTACTCCTGCACAACCTTTCTTTTAATTCTTCTTTTCAGTTTTTTGTTTTTTCACGAACCATGTTTTCAATATATTTATATAAAGCACTTCTCATATTCTTTGGACATTCCCGACGCGGGTCCCACAAAGGTATCCCAATGAAACATGGGATATATGAATTCCCTGAGTGGGAGAGAAAAAACTGTGCCACTCCACTCCATGTGGTGCAATCCAATAAAAAAAAACGTAAAAGCACCATTAACGTCAAAAAATGTGTATAGGTTATTGTCTAAGCATATGGATTGGTCAATTTGGTCCACTCTAGAAAGCCATGTTCTGGAGGCTATTAAGAGGCACGTCATCGGTTTTGAAACAAAAAAGACCATGTAAGAAGAAAGATCACTGCAAAAAAGATGAATAGGAGTTAATACAAAAGGATAAGAACACCAGTTTCTATCTTATCTCCTATTTCATGTAACTTCACAGACAATCATTCATATATACTATGAGTTATACACAAACGCAAAAAGTTAATCTTATAAAAAGAATTATGATGACGAGGACAAGAATAAAGATAATGGTATATTTCTGATGATGACCAGGAAGATATTGATAATGGTTTTTCTTACCATTAAATTGGTCTTAGAGTGTGCCCTCTTAATCAAATTAGAGAGAAATTGCAGGAATGATGAAGTGAAGGACATTAAAAAAAACGTACTTTTTATACGGTACACACATTAACTTTTATAATTAGCATATAATAATAAAGGCTTGCAAGACATCGTCGCTGGTTATTTAATATCAGTACAGACAGTAAAGTACTGGAATCGCTAAACAACAATATCCTTTGAGGTCCACATGTACGACAACGCCATAAGAACCAAAACAGCAGCAACAAACACGAAAGAATGCATACGGAGTTCTAGTGCTATTCAAGTTTCTTTTTCTTCCTTTTGTTTTTGGCCTCACAAGTATAGTTTTATTAGTTTTCTATTACAAATTTGCAGTTACAATTTGGTAAAGAACTACGTGTGTTAGGGATCAGATTTGAATTCGACTTGGCTCCTGTGAGTCTCAACTTTAGAAGCGACTCATATACACTTTATTTCAGTCTCATACAGCGTGTGCAATTAATGGGGAGTGCCCATACAAAAACCTTAAATTTAGATTCACTTTGATGAATATCATCATTAGTTTGCATGCAAATTTGCGTGACCAAGTTCATGGAGACAGAAATTCTAGAGCCCATGATTTGGTTTGAGAAAAAGAGATGGGTGAGGGGGTTTTTGGCAGTGAAAAAAGAAGCAGAACAAGACTAGGAGGAATGTTGAGAAAGATAAAGAGACACTCTTTTTTATAGTGGTAATGATGAGTATATCCACTCACCAAATACCAGAGACCAATTAACAGTTTGCCTGAAAATTATGTGGCATATGGCCAGTAAAGTAGCTTCTGCAATGCCTCGGCAAACTTTGCTTTCTTTACATTTCACCATCCTTTTCGTGTGGGGCGATGGGGAAGCGTATCTTCATGCCTTTTTCTCACCATTGTTGCCTTTCAGGTATATCACTGCTACTGCACTCATAAGTCATCTATCTGGGGTATCATTTTCTTAAATATTAAAGGGTGTTCATACTTCTTGTTCATCTGTATAACTAATGGCAATTGTTATCATCAACGAAATTATGTAGTTGTGAAAAAACTCCATTGTAATCAAATTAGAAATATTAACGAGGTCTGATGATGTAGTAATTAATAACTGTCATGAGCTACGTCTTACCTCATCTCTTTGATTATAAAGACCTGAATAGCTAAAAGACAATCATTCTAATCTTAGAGACTTAGTAATAATCAGAAATGGGAGTAAGCACCCTTCTCTTCTTTGTGCTGTTTTCTCGTCTTATCATGCTGATACTATTGCTTTGATACTATTGCTTTGTTTTTGGATGGAACTGCATATGTTCTGTTGTTTCTATCAGCCTTTGATACTCCTAAAGTGGGCTCGAACAAGGGTACCACTAAAAGTGAGAAATCAAAGTTCTTTGAGGACATCGTTTACATACTTTGACTTACATAACATTAAGACCTTCAAATTTATTGAGCAAAGTTATAGGAGAGTAATACAAAACAGAGCTCTCGGTGTAGGAAGAAGCGTTATAGGAACAAAATCTAGACTTTCAATTTTCAATAGAAAGATTGCTATATCGTGATCCTGCACTCTAAACATCTTTTTTATCTGGATTGATTGTGGGTATACGAAAATTTTAGAATTTGACACTGTCCTTTAAGTTGATCAACGACTGTATCTTCGGAAAGATTTAAGAAGCTGGTTTTAGAAAGATATTGATACAAATCCTGAAATCCCTCCCTTTAGACCTTAACACATGGATAAAGAAAAAGAGAAGATATCTCGTCCACATGAGACAGGCTAGACCTTAAGACGCAAAACAAAGAAATTAGTCAAGTTTATCCAAAAACATTCCTTGCAGCATTCCTACCGTATCACATGGATTAATGGATATAGCAGCATTCAATGCAGAAGATAGAGCAAGTGATTTGACGAGGGAACTAACGATTTTACACCAGAAATATAAGAAACTGCAATTTAACAAACTGATGAAATGTTTTGTCAAATTGTTCCAACAGTAACATGAAGAAAAGTTGAAAGGAAATGGTAGGCTCAGACACGCACAAACACTGTCATCACAGAGCAAACGACTTGCTTTGGTTTTTATCAGGATCGAGAAATGTTATCGGTCATCACAGCCTTGATCGTAACAAAAAAGGGGAAAGAACGTGCATTGAAAATTCAAGATTTGCAGAACCGAAAATTAAAATGTAAAAAAAAAA
>Ga0214543_1008760_pt1 | contig 16301 bp, 9 predicted proteins | sample CNSS2metaG_FD_160094 | JGI IMG/M metagenome (GOLD analysis project Ga0214543, IMG submission 160094) | Root nodule microbial communities from cowpea collected in UCLA plant growth center, Los Angeles, California, USA - CNSS2 | ecosystem: Host-associated > Plants > Roots > Nodule | place: USA... | reverse complement strand
TATATATATATAACCAGCAATTACATACAAAAAAAAAATGAAAATTAGTTGTAAAAATATCAATTACTTTTTTTTTGTCTACTCTAAGTTTATGTCGAATTTGTGAAATGTTATATCATACATATACATCATTCATAATACATTATATTACGTTTAACATAATATAATTAATTATATAATATAATTTAATGTATAATAATAGTAATAAAATCATAAAATAATAATAATATATAAGTAAGGTAAATAAATAATAAATAATATTAATAACAAAATAAGTAAAACTGATAAAATAATATTATATTAATTATATTTAATTAATTTTAACTTATAGTAAGAAAAGTAATTTAATTATTTTACAATTATATATTTTTATGAGTTTTTAAAAAAATATTATATAAATTAAATAACTCACAAACTTGAAACTTTTTTTTCTTAAATTCATACAACTTCACTTTCCTTTCTCTTCCTTTCTTTCATTTTTCACTGACTAAAAAATAGTTATTGTATTCTCTTACAAATTAATTAGTTTGTCTAAGGACTTTATGAATTATGTCAATACATAAGTATTGAAAATTATGTTTAGTTGAGTGTACTTCGAAAGTACAAAATCATATGCACGAATTTTAAAAAATTATTACAATTTACGAAGACAAAATAAAATGATATGAATCTATACGAACTTGGACTATTCATATTGTGACACCTATTAGTTTGGCAAATAAGTTGAATAAAAAGTATTTACATATATTAAGAAAGGTAAATCATAATTGTTCCCATCTTTAAAATGATTTTAAGATTATATAACATGACAACTATAACACATATTGAATCTTCTGATTAAGAATTCTTAAAGGCTTTTAATTGAATATTTTTACGTCCATGGTAGAATTAGGAAATTGTTCCTATACCTAGGGACGGATCTTGTATGGGACGAGGGGAATGATCCCACAAATATTTTTAAAGTCTTTTAAATTTATATATTAAAGTTTTTTAAATTATATGTAACGTATATTAAAAATGAATGACAATTAAATTAAATAATTTTTTTTATAAAACACAATATTTAATGTTAATAAATAATAAAATGTAATAGAAAAAAAATTATTAAGATATTTTTATTTTATTTTCTTCCTATTGTCTTTTGAGCTTTTTACATATTATACTCATCTCCCTCCCACCTACTTTCTTTCTTATTTATTTTTGTTTTGAAGAAAAAAAAATTAAACACAAATTCATTATTTTGCTCTCATTTCTTATGTTTTCTTTCATTCTTGAAGAAAAAAAAATTATTTTTTTTGTCTCACTTAATAATGAAATATTAGTTCAATAGTTAACATTATTTGTTTTTATCTCATGAATTTTTTATATGTTATTTTTTGTGAATATAAAAGAAAAAATAAAGTATTATTTGTCTTTTCATAACCAGTTTTTAATTTTGGCCTGATTATTATAGAGTTTTTTTTTAGTAATTATGTTTTTGATTTTTTTATTAAAATATGAAAAATTATTTTTGAATTTTATGCCTTAAAAAAATGGTAGATTGATGTGAAGAATAAAAGAATAAATTTTTTTTTAAAAAGTAATAAAAGGAAAGCTTCGATGAAGACAAAAACAAAATAAATTCAATCTCTTTACATAATATAAACATCACAGTAATATTCTAATTGTTTAATGAGAAGAGTCATCTCTTACCGTTCAAAGAATTACAAGTGATGAATTTGATATTAATTATTTGAAACATGATACAAGTAAACATCCTCAAATATGACAATATCCAATGAGTACAAAAGATGAAATTATTTAAAATGATGTTGATATAAATACAAGCTTATAAATTAATTTTTGAATATATGATTTTGGCTCTTCAAAAATTATTGGTAAAGATCCGCTATGTTAAGGAATAATTAATGCGTATTAGTTTCATATTTTTATATTCAAATTTGGAATAATTAATTTCATTAATTAAAAAAATATAAATGCATATAACATATCTTATAAGACAAAAAATATCCTTTGAAATTTCTAAGTAATAAATCTATGATACAAAATAAAGATTTTGGAATTAATTATAGAGGACTGACTCAAGGGTAAAACAAGTAAAATATTCACTTTAGATATCTAGTAAAACAAGGTCTCAATTTTTTTTATTACTATTATTTCTCTATTCTATTAATTATAAAATTATGTTTAAGAAAAAATGTCTGAATTTATTTTGTACTAATATGCCTTTATTAAATTAATGATAAAATTGTGTTTAAAAAATAAACATAAAAAAATATTTTATTACTAAAATAGCTATATTGAATTAATTATAAGTGTGTGTTTAATAATAAATTTAATTAAATTATTACTAATATATGTTATTTTTTATTGGTATTAAAATGATAATTAATGACTTAAAATCTTTATTTAGTAAAATTATAATTTTATTTACAAGTAAGAGAATAATTAATTATCTTTGTTCTCTTGTAATCAATTTGGATTATGTTTTGTTCTTTTAGTCAATTATCTTTTATCTTTATTCTCTTTTATCTGTTATCTTCTAAGAGTCATGCATCCTTATTTTGGGTGTTGGCATATTACATTCATTGAATATCATATTGTCTATGTGTACCAATTTTTCCATTCTCATACTTGATTAGTATTTTTTTTCTTTTTGTATTGATGTTGTTTTTATTTTGTTTCATATTTATATTAAAATTAGAAATGCGTATCTTTTGTCTAGTTTTGTTTTTTGTACTTTTCAACGTACAAGTTTTGAAAAAACAAAAATTCTATATATCATGACGAGGAACCAAAACTTTTTTCAAAAAAACTGATAATTACATTGGGGACTAGTCTTTTAGTGGACAATAGATTAATTGAAGCATAATTTAAAGTTGGAAACGTTTAAATTTTTTTTATATGTATATACTTTAAAAATATATTTATATGCTTTTATTATTTATATTAATTTAGTTTGAAAAAACTTTTTTAAAATTTGGAAACCACATTTTTTTGTCTTATGTTGTTTCTTGTGTTGGAATCTCACATTGGCTAGGGATAAGATGATTTTAAAATACATAAGTGGGTGCAACCGGTTTTGTGAGATTGAGTTAAACTTAAAATCCACTTCTTAATATGGTATCAAAGCCATGTGTTAAGCCTATTTTAGCTAGGTTTGTCTTTTGTTCAATGCCATCTGTGTTGGAAAAGGTGCAAAACTCATTGTCTAAACCTTGTTTATAGAGTTGAGCTAGACTTAGGCTTTGTTCACTTCCAAAGATGGATTTGAGGGAAAGGGAGAGGATGGGTTTGAGTGAATTTGAGAGTGAAGGGTGTGTTGTTTTCTTTAAGGGATTTAAAGGTGATTATAAGTGAATTTAGTAGTAAAGTCTGTGAGAGTTAGTGAGTGATTTGATTGATATGATAGATTAAAAAAAATGTTTTAATATATTTAAAAGAGAGTTTACCATTTTGCCCTTATGTAATAAGTAGTATAAATTTGTGTTTGTATGAGTTTAATCAATTGGTAATCTGCTACTTCTGGGATCGATTCCAAGCTTCACTGGATCGGTTCCACAGTTGGGGATCGGATCTGCTCCTTCTGGATTGATTCCAAGCTTATCCAAGCTACATCGGATCCGTTCCAGGGCACGAACATCGTTCCAGCGTAGGGGATTTCTCAGATTTTGGAACTGTTCCAGGCCACCAGCATTCCGAATTCTCAGATGTAGCTTCGAACCAGTTTGGTGTTTGTCTTCACCCTCATCGCACCAAGAACAACATCAAGCTGCTTCAAATTGGAACCAGTTTGGTGTTTCTCTCCACTCTCATTCGCACTGGCACCAAGCACATATAAGCAAGAAAAATAACTCACCTCAAATGACACAAGCCACACCACCCTCTGCTCTCTGCCAAAAACTAACTCTGTCTTCTCCCCTCTTCCAACTTATACACTGCACCAACCACACACACCAACCTTCTAACTTATTCAATTGCTATTTAATGGCCGCTGCAGTCAAAGAAATTCAAACACAGCTTGTATAGTCACAACATGTCAAGAATCTTATTGCTTTTTACTGAGGGAATCTCACACTAGCCGCTGAAGCTGAAGAACGTAGTTGTACATGCAACACGTGAATAATATAATGTGACGAGGGTAAATGGGTCATTTCATAAAACTCTCCTTCAAATCTGAGCTAAATAAGCGGGATGAAAAAATGTTCGTATCCTTCAAATCCTCGCTAAACCTCGCTTGGATATCATGCAAAACGAACAACGTTTATCCCTCCTAATCCATCTAACAACGATTATCCCTCCTAATCCATCTCCTTATTTACGTGACACCAATAAATACACCGAAACGAAGAGGCCCTTAAAGTCTTACACCAATACACAAAATTGAGGAGTAAGTTATCAAATAACTAAATATGAAAATTTATTTTTCTTCTCAAATAATGATTACGAATATTAATACAATAAAAAAATTACAAACAATTAAAACATAAAGCTGAAACTCAAAATCACAAACATGATGCTAGTAACATAGTGAAGCAATTACGTTGTCTAATTGCAAGAAGTTGGTATTAATTTGAGGTTTCCCGCTCAATGATCTTTACAGGAAAACCACCTTCCATCTGGGAGGAGAGGAAGGAAATGAAGTTGGGCTCCACCCCTTCAGCCACCGCGGGAACAACCGCGAACCGCCGAAGAATCCCAGCCACCACACTCTGCATCTGCATAAAAGCCATATCTTTCCCCAAGCATATTCTGGGACCAGCTTGAAACACAGGATAAGTGAAAGAATCTTTTGGCACAAACTTCCACTTTCCGGATTCAAGCTTCTCCAACCACCTCTCCGGCTTAAACTCCGCCCAATCCTCACCCCAAATACTCTCCAACCTTCCCATGGCGTACACGTGATACGTCACCAGCGTCCCCTTCTTCACCACCGTCCCATCCGGCAAAACGTCGTCCTCCACCGCTTCCTTGGAGTCCATGGGCACCGGCGGGTACAGCCTCATGCTCTCGCACAACGATGCATGCGTGTAAACCATATGCTTCACCTCATCGTACACCGGAGCCTCCGATTTCTCCATTATCTCCTTCACAATCTCCTTCTCCACTCGAGGGTTCTTCGATAGCAGCCAGAAAAACCATGTCAGCGCTGCTGACGTGGTATCCTTCCCCGCCAATATGAAGCTTATGACTATGTACGTCACAAAGTCTTCATCAGAGTGCCCTGAACTCAAGAAACGCGAAAGCATGTCTACCGATTCAAGGGATTCCTTCTCCTTCAGCTCTCTCGTCTTCTCTCTCACTATGTTCTTCGCGAACTCATGCACTTCCCTCGCTGCCATTCTCAACCGCTTTTCCGAACCTATGTTAAGCGCCCTCTTCACTTTCCAAACTAACGGAAACAGTTCGCGGAACCGTTTGCTGATTATCTCTGTCGCTTCTTCGTAGGCCACCGCGAACTTGCTCCGTTCAACCGACGGCGTCAGGTAGTTGGCGTCGAAGCCAAAGGCGATTTTGCAGATGTTATCGAAGGCGAAGCGTTGAAGGATGTCTTGGAAATCGAGGGTCTGGTGTTGTTGTGCCGCTGAAGCCATGATGGGGATGAGGTGGTGGGAGAGTTCGGCATCCACCACTTGCTCCACGAACTTGCGGAGAGATTTTGTGTTGAATTCGTGGCTGGCGACTTGTCTTTGGAACTTCCATGTGTTGCCATCGGCGTTGAATATCCCCGTGCCGAGGAAGTCGGAGAGGGTGCTAATGACGGAATTGCCCTTTTGGTAGTTGGAGAAGCGGGTTTTGAGAATGTGCTCTACGTTGGCAGGGTTGGCAGTGAAGACTTGGACGCGTCCCAGTGGGCGGTGGAAGGTGAACGTGTTAGCGGGTGAGATTTTGACTATATCGGATAGCCACTGGATACGGCGGTTGCCGGTGCGGTTAAGGGCTAAGTTGGAGCCAATGAGTGGGTATGATTTTGGGATAGTAACAGTTTGTTTGGCTGGAGTAGCCTCTTTGTTGTTGAAACGTGAGGAGTAAAAGAAGAAGATAAGGGGAAGGACGAGGGAGAGGAAGAGGAAGACAGGAACCATCAGCTGCATATTCAGAAGAATCTCAATCATTTTCGTATGTGTAGAATCTTAGGTTGTACTTTGTTGGATATGTTGGTGATGAAGGAAAATTTATACATATATATAGAGAATGGTACGTTGGACAGTCAAAGAGGACTTCGAGAAGATGCATTGAACATGTTCTCGTTGACACTTCTTTGTTTATGATGCTTTTCATATTTGGGTAAGAGGTGGATTTTGTCTGCTTTAGGATGTATTGGTTGCGCTAACTTTTTCGGGTTTGACTAGGGGCGTAAGTTAGCAGTACGAAAAGTCTCCTTATTTCCCTAATTTTAAAGTTTGACATGAATGCATAGACCTTAAAACACACATTTCCTTGCGAACGAAAAATCGTCAGCTTTTGTCTTTCTTTTAACGTGTGATTTTTGTCTACTTCTAAAATTTAACAAGGGGGCCTAGATCTAGAACACGCATTTTTTCCCATAACCAAAATCTTGTTGCATTTTCATACAGATTGCTCTTAAATTATAGTTGAGACTCCGTAAGTTATATGCGTATTAAAAGTTGTGAATTTTTGTTGGTGATAAACAGAGACCGAAATAATAATAACCTATGGTGGGCTTGAATTTATCAGTTCAATTATGCACTTAAATAGTATGAAAATATTTTAGGAAAATATTTTAGAGGTTGTAACGTGTGTTCGATGATTTGGGATGAATGAATATTTTTAATTGTTGAAGGATTACAGGTAGTATATATCTGGACTATGACGGTTGTATGCTTTTTAACTTTGGGTTTGAGAATAGTAAGATTATTGATCACGGTAAAGAACAAAATGATTTTAACGAATTACAACAATTTATGTTTTTGGCATTGGGCTTGAATGTATTATTTTACTGCTATGTTATATATTAAATTTATATGAGAGGTTAATAGAATGCTTTGCGGGGTAGTGTTTTACTTAATAGCTTACATAAGGTGCATCACAATTATGTGTTAAGGGATTTTTTTAAGGAAAAAAAATTGTTTTAACATTCGTGAGTTGGTGCTATTTTCGTTAAGTCTTGGTCTCAAATAGAAATATTCTAAAAAAATTGCATTTTGGGTAATGGTAGAAGGTATATTGTAAATAAAAAATAAAAAGAAAATAAATAAATATAGGTTGGGTGTAAGAGTATGGTTATGGCGATTGTGTGGTTTTTTTTTATTATTGCGTGATTGATTTTATTTATTATCAGGTGTTGGTATTTTTTTTATGGAGATAAAGAGAAAAAAAAAAGGGGCTTCCGGGTTTTGGAATTGGGTGAGTTTCATTTGATAAAACTAAAACGAAATGTCGAAAGCTTTGGTGTGTAGTTAGATTATTTTTTAATTTTGTTTTGGCAAAAAATGAAACTTTTGAATTCATATATATATATATATATATATATATATATATATATATATATATATATATATATTGTATAGGACATTATTATTATTATTATTATTATTATTATTATTATTATTTGGATTTTGAGTTTATATGAATTTACGCAATTGAGTTTTAGTATTATTATATTATATATACAAAATATGTTTCAATATATGAATATTGTTTACATTAGTGGTCAAAGAAAATATTATTATTGGAATCAAAAGTTGATTTACAATAATGTTATTATGTTGGTTTAGATACAGATGGTTGTTGTTGTTTTAAAAATCAGGATTGTTGCTGTTTCTTATTTTTTTTAATGGTGTTGTTGTTGGTTTAAGAAAATGTTGTTGTATCTGTATTATCTGGTGTAGAATTCTTAGTGATTTATATGTTAAAATCCTTAAGTTTAAGGATAAATTGTTTAGGTTACGATATGATGATGATGTATGGTTAATCTTATGATGATGAGGTATGATATACATGAGTGTGCATATGTGATGGGACAATATTAATTCTTTGATAACTATAAAGTCAAGATAAAAGGATTTTTTTTCAGCCATAAGTCTTTGGCAGGAACTTAGCAAGAGTGCTCTTACCCATGTCTTTGTTGAGTGGGTAGAGTTGTTGCTTGTAAGTCCATGGAAAGCATGGGAAAGGCCTTTTCCAAGAAGCGTTGTTGCGCAGGAAAGGTAGATTGGTTGGTTATGAGAGAATGATGTAATGTTTGATATTACTAGGGGGTAATATGATTTGATAATTGCATATTGTGGTTTTGGGAACATATGATCAGTTGTTATCTTAGTGGAGGTATAAGTCAGATGGTTTGAACATTGGATATTCTTTAAATTGGAAGGTTTATTTTGATGAATTAAAGGAAATTTTGTAATTGGGAAAAATTTTCTAAGTATTTTAGTAACACTCTGACGGGGTGTTATAAGGGGTGGTTATACTAACTTGGTAAGGCGGCCAGTCCAAGCATATGTCGTCCTATAGGGTCGACATGAACCCGACTAGGCCGTGTACGAGGTGGGTTCCTTAGGTGTATGATTTTAGTGGCTTCCCAGGTTGTGTACTTTGAGGGTACCTTAGCCGGGTAGTCCCATCAGCCACTAGTGCAGTTTTGGCCTTTTAACTCGCGTTATAGGCCTCGGTTATCGCTTAACCGAAGCATAAAATGGTGCGGTGGCACTTTTGCAATTTTTTCCAACTTTTATGCCTCGATTCATTAGAAAACTGGTGCCAAAAGGTCTTATATGACTCGGTTTTGAAGACTCGAAGCCTAAAAGTTGGCTAATATTTCAAAAATGCCACTACAACGGTGATATTTGGCCTCGGTTGGAATTGAACCGCTGCCAAAAAATGTTTTCTGCCTCGGTTAAAAATTGAACCAGGCCAAAAGTTATTTTCTGCCTCGGGTGAAACTGAACCGTTGCCAAAAACTGTTTTCTGCCTCGGTTAAAAATTGAACCGAGGCCAAAAGGTTCGTTAGGGTTCAAAAATCGCGAATCACTTTTTTTCTTCTTCTTCCTCGCGTGCGCGTTCTCTCTCTCAGCAACCCACCTCCACTGCTACTGTTGCGCTCCGACTACTCGCGATTACTTGACGTTTGGCTCATTCCTGTTATGGCTTAGCGAAGTGCGATTTGGGGCTCGCAAAGTGGGCATCATTTTGTTGTGTTGCAAGTGTGTGGATGGAGATTGGTCGTTGATGGTGGCGAGACGTGTAGGTGGCGGCAGCGTGAAGAAACTTGCCGTTGTGACAAAGGTGGTTTTGCGATTTGGGGGAGGAGACACAAGTTAGGGTTTGTGATTTGCTGCAGATGGTTGATTTTTGTTTGCATTTATGCAAATGTGATGTTCACATTTTCGTGTATGAAGAACATGGGGGTTTCATGGTGGTGGCACAATTCACAAATTGCTCTTACGATGAAGGAGAAGATTGTAGTGGTTGCGGATCTTTGGTTTTGAGTTTCGGATGTGGCAGTGGTTGACGAAGTTGTGGTGGAACCATGGTGGCTACCTAGGGTTTCTGGTGGAAAAGATGGGATGTTGAAAATGTAGAGAGGCACATATGGCCTCGGTTCTCAGTAGAACCGAGGCAGAATATGAAGCTTCTGCTTCGGTTGAGACCCGAGGCAAAAAGCTAATCTTTTTGGCCTCGCCCTAATATGCCTCGGTTCTAGAACCGTTCTACAACTGGGGCAAAATGACAAAAATAACCGCTGTCAAAAGCCCTTCCTGCACTAGTGAGTCCCTTAAGCCATGTACCTCTGAGGGTATCCTATTCGTGTACAACACAACAACCCCTAGTCTTAACATGTTTATATGTTGAAGACTATGAAATAGTGGCCATAGGTTTCTTGATGCTGACTTCTTGTCCTATGGTGTCTAACATACACGAGTTTTGCTAAGAAAATTTATTATTCTTTGGTTGTATGGTCCTACAGGTATAAAGTTTGAGAAGGATGGTTGTTTCCAAAACATTTCTTTGCGTAAGCAAAATCATCACCTTCCATCTCTCTTCTTAATATACATATTTCTCAATTTGGACATTGATTTGCTTCTTGAACTTTAAAGATTAACATGAGTGCCTAGCCTGACACATATTTCTTTGACCTTGCGTAACTAAAATAGTTATTATTCTCTTATAAATTACTTCTTTATAGTTTGGACTCTAAATCATGTCAACATATGAGTATTGAAAATTATGCTTACTCGAGTTTATTTAGAAAATACAAAATCATATATACGAGTTTTAGAAAATCGTTATAGTTTACAAAATCATTATAGCTTAGAAAATTTGAGATAGCATTCAGATATGAGATTAATGTTAAGAAAACTAAAACTGGAAGAATATGAATCCAAAAAGGTAATCTAGAAGTAATCACAACAATTTTCAATTGTGGTACCTTTCACTTACTTAGCAAGAGAGAAGGGGGACAAAAAAAAAGAGTTTTGGGAACCAGTTTTGAACAAAATTAAGAAAAATTACCATTATCATATGATGTTAGAGCTTAATTCATTATCATTCAAAACAAAATCATGAATTTGACAATTATTAGAATTATCAACATTAATATCTATGTATGGTTTAGGGAGAAGACGTCAACCAATATATCGATGTTGAACGAGATAACTTTAGACGTCCACGCTGATGACATTACCCTAAGAGACACAATTTTAGATAAATAATAAAGGATTAAAATGACTAGTCACAGGTAAAGAAACCCTAAGATTGGATACCCCTACGAAATCTAGGCCCATGAAAGACAAAACTCATACAGGTACTATAAATATACATGATTCAAGAGGTATCAGATCTAACTCAATTATTATAACATTTATTACTTGTGATGTATTGTTGATTTGAGCGTCAGAGTGACTTTACAGACTTCTCAACCGAAGACTCTTGTGATCAAGTCTGGAAGGAGAACTCAAACATACATACGCAAAGACATATCAGTTTTGAAGGAGCAGATACATAGAAAGCAGTAGAAGCGTTAGGAACATGGGTACATCTCAATCTTGTAAGAATAATAAACATTATTATTTAAAACTGTTGTATAAATATAAGGAGAATTAATTGTTATCTCTATCGTTACTTTGTTGATTATAGTAAGGAAACTTATTTTTTATACCATGAGTATCAAGATTAAAAACTAAATACTCTTTGATACGAGCCTTATGCCTTAAGAATTTGCTAGGACAAGCTCTCATATGCAGTTATTTTAGCATTAATAATGTTTATGTAACAAAGACATCCTAACACTTTTATATTAGTGATATCACTCAACTTATTATAGAGTTTTTCACAAAAAGAAACATTAATAAGAAAAGGGGTACGGATTCAATTTGTAAAAAAAATAGCGTAACAATATATCACCATAATTGTTAAGCAATTTTGACTTGAAAAAGCAAAGCTCTAGTATCATTTAATGTGTTAATGTTTTCGTACCACTATACAATTTTGTTTGAATGTTTCAATACATGTAATTTGATGAACAACGGCCATAAAGAGAGAGAAAAATGAACTAAATATAAAAAGGCCGAAAAAAAAAGGCCCATAAACTATACAGATGTTAAAAGACTAACTATGGGTAAAGTAGTAAATTTGGGAAAAGCAAAACATGAAATGACTAAAAGACCAAAATAATGGTCACGTGCCGTGAGAACAGAAATGGACATTTAAGAAATTTCGATGGCACATTTTTTTTTTCCTCATAGATATAGTAGATTAAATATTAAAATCATATTTAATCTATTAAATAATGGATATTGGTATTTTGACACTATAATTTTTTTTTACTATTTTTATTTTTTTTATTAAAATATACAAAAATTAATTTTTGTTAAGATTATTTTACTTTTATAAAAGTTGTCAAATGGTAGTAAAATAGTATAAAACAACCCTTTTCCTTAAAAAATCATCTAGTATGTGGAAAATGAAGACAATACATAAAAAGATAAACAATGGAGAGAGAAAAGTCAGGTATTGCATTTATAAAGAGCTATGACGTATCGATACTTCAATTTGGATCACATATCCGATATTTTAAGATACTTAATTGATAATTAAGTATCTCATTTACAAAGTTGTAGTAAATTATAAGAAAATCTTTGAATAATGACCAATTTTAGTGACAAAAAATAATTAGTCATTATAGTAATTAATTTATATACCAAATTATAAACGAAACATTATTAGCAACTAAAATAGTTCAAAAAATTAAAATTGGTCCCTAAATTGATAACTAAAATAGTTTTTATCATAAATTAGATTCTAAATTGGTCACTATATTAACTACTGAGGTTTTGATTACTAAAATAATTTGTCTTTAATTAGAAAATTAGTCTCTAACATAAATTTTGTTACTAAAATTGATCATTGTTTAAAAGCTTTCTTATAATGGTATTTTTGTCATGACAATACTTTTTATGTTGAAGACTTTATTACATATGGTTTAATTTGGATTCACACAGTAACAATAATATATTTATTATGTTTCTAAGAATTATTATACACTTTTCAATATTCATATATCACGTATATTATCCTATTATTTTTAAAATAAACGTATCGACGTATCAGATTTGTCCTATCCGATACACGTATCATATTCGTGCATCATAGATAAAGAGTAATGGCTATTGAGAGAGAAAAGTAAATTAAATTAAATTTTAATCAAATTATAAAGAGTAATGGCTAATAAAAAATAAATTAAATTTTAATTTTAATCAAATTTAATAAAATTTAAATAAAATTTAAATAAAATTTTAATTTTAGTTTTTTTTGCAAATAACATATACCCACATATACGGGTAATATGATACTCACACTTAATCCATTTATAAACGGGTATTAAAATATCCACTACTTGCTACTCGTAGATAATAAAAATTCGTGAATACAATCTATTTATGGATAAATGTATTTTTGTCACTAAACATTAAATATAGTTTTACCTGTTATATATAAATGAAGAAAATAAAAGAGAATAATCGTTAATCAATGAAAAAAAAACCGTAAAATAGTTTTACCTGTTTATATAAAAATAACTATTAGAAATAAGAAATTATGGACACAAAAAAGGGAATTCTCTTTATTTATAGTATTGTAAAGGGTAAATTAGGGATAAGTAATTGTGGACACAAAAAGAGGTAATCCTCTTTATATTTTATTACTAGCGTAAAAGACATGTGTTATTGCTAGGGATGTCAACTGGGCAGGTATGGTACGGGTAGTAGCTCCTTCGTATCTTACCTGCTGGTTAAATATCCGCCCCGTACCCATATCCATATCCGTTGGGTATCCGTTATGCGGGTACTCACATAATTTTTTTGACATCCCTAGTTATCGCGCTTGTGTTTACACATTTTTTAAATATGCAGAATATTATATTAGTAGGTGATAATATTGTAATTTTATTCATTAATATAAAAAATAAATTTATATTTATTAAAAATAAAGTGAAATAAATGGAGAAGAAAATGAGAAAATAACTATTGATGAATAAGGAAAGGAAGGATAGAAGATAGACAATTTGATAGAAGACAGGTAAAAGTAAATGTTAATCTTTACAATTCTATTCCGAATTTGGAATTATGAAATGTGAACAAACAGAAAGAAATCGTTTAATATATACACTCCATTCTTATGTTCACATTTCTATTCCTAATTTTATCCTTTAATATATAACCATTTAAAATAATTATTTTATCATTTTTAACTTTTAATTAATTGCTTTGTTAGATTTAACCGTTTCATTCATTTAATTTTTCTTTTAAATTAATTATTTTTAAACTAAAATAAGTACTTTTATCATACAAAAAAATTCAACAAAATAAAAAATATATAATAAAATTTTAAAAAAATGATATTTATTTTTAAAATTTATACCTATATATAATGAGATATCTTATTTTGGTGTTCACATTTCTATTATCGAGGGATACCCCATTATGGTATTATATTTAGGCTGTGTTCTTTTGGGTGAATGTACTATTTACAAGGAATTAGAAGAGATGATTAGGAGTTGAGTAGCATGTTCTTTTGGAGGTGATACAAGGTGATGAGAGGAGATGATTAGAGGGATTGACTGAAAATTTAATCTCACCGTCTATAGTGAGATTAGAGGGTGACACAGCTGAATTTACCAAATTATCCTTCATTATTTAATTTTTGTTACATGTGATTTAGCGGTTAAAATCAATACAAGTGGTTTTAGTTCACGTTCTTAATTCTATGTTAACGATAATAATAATTTATTATATTTATAATAAAAATTATTACTTCTAAAATTACTATTAAAAAGAAAAAAAAATCCATGTAAATTAATTATTTTCCACCTTATATACTAAATTTATTTTTATACAAAATATATTGTATCATTCATTTTTTATAAATATTTTTTTTTATATTTTCAATCATTCAATAAAATTTATAAAATAATTTTAAATTATTTATATATAATTTTATATTACCTATAACAATAGGGACATTTTGGTAGTCTAACTTTTTTCTATTAAAAGTTTTTTTTAATATATCACATCAATCAATTTAGTCACAAACTTTCACAAATTTCACTCTCTAATCCACTGTATAATCACCTCTGAATCACTTAAAAGAAACAACACCAACTTCACCATCTAATCCTTTTGATCTCTTCCTCTCCCCTCCCTCTAATCCTTCCTCTCAAAATAACAAAACCTTAGATTTCAACATAATAAAAAATTGGTTTAAAGAACTAAATTCACATATTTCTAAAGATAAGGGATTAAATTGGTTTAAGGTTTTCAAGATGGACTAATTCCAATTTTCATTAATAGTTGAAGGACTAAAAACATATTTAACCCTTTATTAATAAAAATATTTGGTTTATATTTTGTAGATAGGTGAAAATTTCAGAGATTCATTTTAAATGTATCATTTTAAATATTTGGAAAAAATAAGGATCATTGACAACAAATACCGCAAAAATGAAGACGAAATAAGTATTTAAGCCAAAATACAAAGAGAGTTTTTTTTTTTTGGAAAATTTGTTGTCTAATTGAATTATGAATTGTAAGAATTGATTTGGTCGGGTCCATCTAGAATGTTGGCTAGGACAAGGCCCTATTGATCTTTCGCCTGGGCAAGGTCATGTTGACCTTTGGCCTTGGCCAGCCTATCGATATTGATCTTCATTCTGGACCAACCTAAGATAATTTAGCTTGAATCTTTTACTCAAACTCAAAGTAATGTTTTAAGGGGTCCAAACTTACCTTAGCTTTAACACTAACCCACTTGTGAGGGGACTTTTGGGATTAGGTTTGTTTTTTGACATTTTCATTTGGGAGCCCTTAAAACGGGTTTTAATGAAGAGTGAAATAGGATTAACCCATGGACCATCGACCAAATTGACATTTGCATTAATTATTTGTCTCAAAAAGTTCAGATTTTGTATCCAATAATCATTTTTCTACTAAATGATAAAATTGACTTGAATCCTCGAAAACATAATTATTTATTATTTTTAACCTTTTAATTGATATTTAAAATATTTCAACTTCTCCTTTTTTTCTTTTAAATTTATTTTATTATGATAGTTTTGACGTATATTGTTAGTAGAATTAATGGAGGGAATGAAATATGTCTTTTCTTTACCTTGTACATAGTGTGAAATGTATTTTAATCTAATAAAGATGTGAATGGTAGAATTAAGAAAGATAGTATCATAAACTTAGATTAAAGGATTAATTTATGAAGTAGCTAATTTAAAAGAAAATATTATACACTAAATAAAAATCGATAATATATTAAAAAATTGAAAGTCATTTAGTCCAAACTTTTTTAAACGATTGTCCACAATTTGCACATTTGGCTTTGAATAATTGATTGGAGATGAATGTCACATGTTTTCATTACAATTTTTCTATCATGTCTGTTTAACTTTTTCGGGTTTGACTAGGGGCGTAAATTAGCCGTAAGAAAAGTCTCCTTATTTCTCGAATTTTAAAGTTTGACACGAATGCATAGACCCAAAACACACATTTCCTTGCAAAAGAAAACTCGTCATCGTTTATCTTCCTGTTAACGTGTGATATTTGTCTACATCTAAAATTTAACAGAGGGGCCTAGATCTAGAACAAGCATTTTTTCCCATAACCAAAATCTTACTGTATTCATACAGATTGCTCTTAAATTATAGTTGAGACTATAAGTTATACAAGTTATATGCGTATTAAACATTTTTGTTTTCTTGAGTGTATTTAAAAGATATAACATTATATATATATATATATATATATATATATATATATATATATATATATATATATATA
>Ga0214543_1008758_pt1 | contig 16303 bp, 7 predicted proteins | sample CNSS2metaG_FD_160094 | JGI IMG/M metagenome (GOLD analysis project Ga0214543, IMG submission 160094) | Root nodule microbial communities from cowpea collected in UCLA plant growth center, Los Angeles, California, USA - CNSS2 | ecosystem: Host-associated > Plants > Roots > Nodule | place: USA... | reverse complement strand
TATATATATATATTAAAATGAGTTATGTTATTGTGTAAGGATGTGAATCTAATGTATTTTTTATTTGTAGTGGTAGTGAAATTGTTATTTAATAGATGCTAAATTCTATCTTCCATCTTGTCAAATATGAATAGAAGAATATTACCAAAGAAGCATTTACCCGTGAAAACATACATATGATTCCACCCTTCTCTCACAAGCTACGTATAGACACTATTAACGTCGGAAATTTTATATCAACCGGTGACAAGCTCAATTTAAAGTATATAAATAAATGCAAATATCATCTTATAAGTTGATATTTTTGAGTTGAGTTAGGTTTGAAGTTAACTTCTTAACATGGTATTAGAGTCATTATTAGAGCTTGTCCTAATGAGATTTGTTGTTTGTTGGCCATATTATTCCACTCGCTATCAGACCGTTATAAGATCACTAATTAATGTCAAGTCTTATACTCAAAATTTCATACCAAACTCAACGAGACAACAACAACAACGAATGCAAGTTCGTGGAAGTCACTGTTTCTCAACATGGTTGCGATATCTCAACCAAGAAGAACAACATTTTGTTACCTTATGTTTGAATGAAGCCTTTCAACAATTCTAAAAAATTGAAATGCATTGCATTTGAATTCCTTGTAATTGGATTCCCTTCATTTTCTAAATAATATGCTTGATAAGTAATTGAAATATCTTATATTTAAATTTATTGTTTGGATAAAACAATTGAATTTCTCTTATGAGTTAAACTTTCAATTTAAGAATATTTATTTTCATATATAAAAATTTGAAATTAATAAATTTAAAAAATATATTAGTCAACTTAAAATATTTAAATTTAATCAAATTTCAATCGGGTTACTTTGACTAAATTCGACCATATGTTTGTCAGCATAAACATAGTCCAAATTTGCCAAATCTAAGTCGAGGTCGACTTAGTCGAATTCGGTAGAGGTCGACTAGTCCAAATTTGGCGAAAATTCTAACGGACCAGACTTGATTAAATTTTGCTAAATTTCAGGTAGAGTCAACTCCACCACATTTAGCCAATTTTGATTGAGGACAACTCAGTCGGATTCGACCTAATTTCGCTGAGGTCGAGTCGGTCAAATTTTGGCTGGGGTCGATTTAACAAAATTTCGATTGGGACCGATTAAGTTAAATTTTGCCAAATTTCAACTGAATTTTGTATGACGCCTTTTGGGTCGAATTTTGGTCGGGGTTAACATGACCAAATTTTGGCTAGTGCCCACTTGACCAAATTTTGAAAAATTACGACCAAGGTCAACTCGACTAAATTTGGCAAAATTTGAGACGGGATCGTCTCGACCAAATTTTTCTCTAGGCCAACTAGATCAAATTTGGCCAAAATTTTAATCCAGGTCGATTCAATTGAATTCGGCCAAGGTTTGACTATGCCGAATTCGACCACAATTTAGCCAGGGTCAACTCGGTCAAATTTAGCCAAATTTCGAACATATTTGACTTACCAGAATTCGTCCAAGTCCAACTTTTGTCGAATTCGGCCAAATTTTTGTCAAGGAAAATTTGGTCGAATTTGACGAAATTTCCTCCGGGGTCAACTCAGCCAAATGCAGCCCAATTTGGACGAGATCGACTTGGTTGAATTTCGAGCGAGATAAACTTGATCACATTTGATGGAATTTGATCAAGTTACCCCTGGTGGAATTTCAGTCGAGTCGACACCTACTGAATTAGGTTAAGTATGTCCCGCCTAAAATTTGGACGTACTCGACTCTGACCAAATTTTGATGGAGTTGGCTTTGGCCAAATTCGGTCGAGTTAGTCCTAGCCAAATATTTGGTCAAACTCAGCCGAGTCGTCCCCAATCGAAATTTGACCAAATTCGGCCGAGTCAGGCCGAAAAAATTTCAGCCAAGTTAGCACTAACTGAAATTTGACAAAATTAGGTTGAGTCAATCCTAGTCAATTGTTGGTCGAGTCGACCTTGAGCTCTTTTTATCCTGACCAATGACGAATTCCACAACTTGTGAAATTTCAACTTCCTTCTTTTTTTGAGTGAATTTTAAATTCTATTATTTTAGTTATTTTAAATACCTTTTTAAAATTTCTCAAATTTCAATTTCCTTTTAATTTTTCCATCCGAACAAGTCATTTTCTTTCAAAGAAATTCAAATTCTCTAAATAAATGAATTACTCTGTTAATTGCCTCATCCAAATATACTATTATGGTGTGTTTGGATAGAGTATTTTAATAAAGCAATTCATTTTTTTAAAAAATTTAGATTTCTTTATAATGAAATGTTTTGTTTGGATAGAGAAATTAAAAAACATTTAAAATACAAATATTTTTTAAAATATTTCAATTAACTAAATTAATAGGAATTTAAATATTTTTTTTTTTTAAAAAAAGGTAGAATTTTAATGTGATGCATGTTTTATGACAACAAATCTCTCATTAGATTTGTACTTTAGTCCCTTGCTATATAAGGTAACACTAATTTGTTACTGCAACTAATTTGGTACTTGGAGTACACAACTTATTAGTTAGTCTGGATTGATTATGTGCACGAAGACCAATAGATTAAATTAACATGATGTATTATTCCTGGTAGGAGGACAACATATTAAATTATATTTTTAATTACAATCAACCCAAAATTTCATCACAGTTTTTTTTTATTTTTATTTTCACGTACTTTATTTATTTTATCATTTTTAACTATTGTAAATCAATTTCTTTTACTAAATAATATTGAAATGCCTTATCGTAATTCTTCATAGAAATAAGGTGTTTCACCTACCTTCATGTCACGTGAAATAAGGTGTCTCACCCAATGTGTCTTGAGTGAGTATGGTCAATAAAGGTTTAAAAATCATTGTTTTCTTGAAATCAGTTTTTTTATTTCTTCATCCTGTCCCAATAGATGTTTGCATTTATAACGAGGAAAAAATATGAACATAAAATATGTAATGAATATTATGTTATTATTTCTTTTATACATTAAATTTGTTTATTTTTGTTTATTTCTTTTGAAATTAATATACAATTTTCAGTAACGAGATGCGGTGAATGTCATCAAAGAAACCTAAAATATAGTCTTTTATATTCTCTTTAAACATATCACTCAACAATCTTTCTCTGGTATGTGTCATAATGTCAACATTAAGACTTCATAAGACTTCATAGTGCGTGAAGTTTTCCGATAAATAATCATGAAACAAATATTTGCAAATGTGCTTCACGGGATATTTGTGAACAAACGTAGAACTTGAGTTTTAAGATGATGAATTCTCGTTGCAATGTGTATGCTATGCAAATGCAGTAATGATGCAAGTGGTGAAGGTGAGATAGTATGACTATAGGAAGTTGAATATATTTTGTCCTACCCTCCATTTTTTGTTGCATTGTAAAAGTTTAGGAGAAACTCAAATGTAAAGAGGAGATACGACAGTAAATATCCTGGATCTTTATGTCATGAATTTTTTCTCTTCTCTAGGAAGTTTTGGCGAATGAAGTATTTTTTAGCATGACTTGCGATTTGAGTTGAAGTTTTTGAAGGGACAATTATTTTTTTAAACTTATTTCCAGTTTCCTTAGTATTTGGCATGTCCGAGGAGAAATAACATGTCAAGTAAGAGCCACAACAAAACATCTTGTTAAGCATGATATTGAAATATCAAAACGTGGAAAAAAGAAAAATAAAATCTTAGAAAGTTCATCGAAAAGTAGTGTTCATCTTTTGTCCAATGCTTGCCTTTCTTGCTTGGAATTCTTACAATTGAATAATTGGAGTTTTCCATGTGATTTTCATAATTCAACACATCATTTTTGGATAATACTTCGTCCAATGACCTGATTAGAGATGTCAAAATGAGTTTCAATATGTAAGCTAATCCGGCTCACCACAGGTTCGAGCCGCATTGGGTTAAGAAAAAATTAACTTTTTTAAAAATGGGTTGAACTCAACCCAACTCACATAACGCACGGTTAAACGGGTACGAGCCGGGTTGAGGGTGAGTTGACCCACTTAAACCACCAACATTTTTTTACAATATATTTTTTTAATAATTATTTACTACTTTTAATTATATAGGTTCACAATTTCATATTTTTAAATGTTAGAATGTTACTTAATAATATTTGAATAGTTTGAATGTTTAATTAATTTGATTGTCAAGTTATATAGATTGATACTTTCATATTTAACTATCATCTTTATAGTAAATTACTCAAGCAATCGTCTTATAAACAAATTTTTCTAAATTAGTATGACAAAAATGTGTAGTTTTTTTATTTATATTTTATTGAATAGCATGACAGAAAATGTGTAATATTAGTCATGTTTTCTTGGACTATATAGACACTTTCTTGGGAACAATTCATCATATATTGGTGATGAGCATGATGAAAACATTGGTTCTTGATTTTATTGTGATTCTCATCTCATAGATTGTTTAAAAAATTATTTAAATATTTGAATACTTAAAAATAAATACATAAATAATTTTTTTATGTGGCCCACTTAATCCACCAACTCGTGGTGGATTGAATCGGGTTGCAAAACTTTTAACTCACCATAAAGTGAGCCGGGTTGGATTCACTCATTTTCAACCTGACTCGTGGTGAGCCAACCCCATGTGAACCAAGTTGACTCACTTTGACATGGTTAGACTTGACATGACAACATGTTTAGAAGGCACAAAAAGAATCTAATGAAAACAAGAAATCTAAAATGTAAAAACATATACATCTACTTTATAATTGATTTCTATATAAGTGAGTGAATCTTCTTCATTCAGCATGTTTCCTATAATTTTCCTCTCCTATGAGTTTACGCCATTTACCCAATCTAAATTGATATTGATATTAATAATTTTATTATTGTCATCTATAACAATAATGTTAAACATTATGTTTTTCTCTCTTCTTCAATGAATGATCTCTCTTCCAACAATTTTCCAATTATGATCACTATCAAGTCTCGGTGTTCCATTTATAAAAAACCTACAAAGATTTCTTGCAAAAAAAAAAAACTATGAATATTTTAAAAGATCTTAAAAATAAAATCACAGCTTAAATATTTTATATTAAAAGATTTAGATAATATAAAAAATAATTTTTAAATATTTAGATAATAAAAATATTAAGATGATAACTCTAAATACTAATTTGTTTCCTGCTTAATTTCTTCTCTATAGAAGATCTTCTCAATTTTAAAACTGGTTTGGCTTTCTTTAGTTCAATGAAGATCTTATCTTTATTTCAAAAGTGGACAAAGCTCATCGTTGAATATCTCATTTTATAATTTTAATTTTGCTAGACTTTGTTTTGAACTAAATGCATATTAAGTCTTAATGCATATTTTTTTTTTATGTCCATAAATCATTTTTCCCTTAAGAATGCAGAAAAGTTTATTTATTTCACAAAGAAGGAGAAACTCATAACATCTAAATGCAAAATACACTATCTAACACATGTCTAACTGGTACTAAGTCAATGTCGGATGTTAATGGTGGGACACACCATTAAGGGTGGTATCTTGCTTCAGAGTCTCTTAACACGCTAGTTATATTTATGCACCTACATTCTCTGAACTAGCATCCATAGACAAGTAGCAGTGGTGATACAAATACACACACTAATTACAAGATGGGAAACATATGGAGTTTAGATCTGGAGATAGAGGTTTACAAATGGTCAAGTGCAGAGTATGCTCAAGAGTACGCTGTGGTATACACTTGCATCAATGATAAATCTAAGTTCAGCATCTTTCGTTTGAGCGTGAGAGCAGAAAAGGTGTTACTGAGACTCGCAGACTGTTTGTGCGATGATCACCCCATTCGCGTCCACATGGAGCTCATTGCTGAAAGAGATAATAACTACGGATATTTCAACTATCGTCTGGTGAGAGTGGTTGAAGCAGGCACTACTTATTCTCCACCATCCAATCACGGCGACGAGGTACGCTTCATCACTATATTATGTCATAAGAGAGCTTCTTCCTATTCTGTTACGCCTCCCGGTGTGAATAAAGTGACTTGGAAAGTTGAGCATTCATGTTCCCAAGGTTTTATAACGGAAGTGAGTTTTCACGTCAACATTGAGTGCCATAAAGTGAATGGACTTTCGGTCAAGTTTAGAGGTCCATTCAAATTCAAGGCCCCGCGTATCATCACAGAGAGTTTGCTTGAACGCTCTACTCCACAGATTCAGCGCCAGGTCAATGGAGAACCCCCAAAATATATCAATGCTTTTGTTGAGAGTGCGTTCACAGGGAAGGAATATATCCTCTTCCAAGGAGAAGGGAGAGGGAACGGTGGCACTGAAGCTTCTGTGCAAGGAACGAGAGTCACTGTTAACAACACTGCTGCACAATTTCATGGCAACGGTAATGGCTCCAGATACGAAAATTGCCATGTTGTTATGAAATACAAAGCTCCTAAAGGCACGAATTGAAACATGCAGGAACTGCATGGAGTAGTTTTTCAGCAGAAAATGAGTGTTATGATCGTTTTCTGAGTAAACAAATTTCTATAAACTATTGCAGCTCTGGGTTGATACAGTGTTTTACATAGATATGTATTGTAATTTTGGTTTAACCTAAATTAATCTCTCTACATATCCATCTAAGCCATCATGCTTTACATTTAAGCAATATAGGAAAAAAGAATCAACACATCAATAAAATAAATGAATAAATCAATTCATTTTTTTTTTCTAATTTATTTTGCTTACAATGAAATCAATTCACATCTTGTAGATAATTTTTCTTGCATTTATGTTCAAATTATGTATGTAAATTAAATATTATTTATTACCCTAATTTGAATATTTCTACTTTTTCTTATCTCTTTATTTATTATTTATTTTTTTAACATAAGAATGTTTAACTCTTAATTTAAGTTTTCAACATCTTAAATCCTTCATTTATTAGGTATTGCAAAAAAAAAAATCTTTATTCTCTTATACTTAATTTTTGTTTGATTTGAATAACTCTTTTTATTTTGTTAAAACAATTTTTATTATCTTAGATTAACTAGTTTGATATCTGATTTTTTTTTTCAAATCTCTAAAGTATTTTAAATCTTATCATATCTTTAATTATATATTTGTTTTCATCTATACAATTTCATTCAATGATATATCAAATTGTTTCTATTTTTTTTTGTTTATTTTTATCATGAAAAATACTCATTTTATATATTTTTCTATAATTATTTTTTATTTTCTAACTCATTCATAAGTGTAATTCTATTACTATAATTGTATAGAAAAATTTACTTACAATAATATAATAATTTAATATTATTGTCATGAATCTTGTTTATCGTCATCTAACATGTATTAAAGTTTAAAAGATGATATACTAAATTTCTTTTATTATTTGTGTTTCATTCAAATTGTTTATTATAACTTTTATTAGTATATAAAAAAAGATTTCATAAGAAAATAAAGAATGAGAATAAAAAGACATTTAAAATATTTTTAAATTAGAATATGTGTTTTTTTTTGTAATTTTTCAAAAATATTTTTAAATTTTATCAATTTTATTTTTATTAATATTTGTAAATTTAATAAATGTTTTGATTCTCATAAAATTTTATTTGATATTTTAATAAATCTTGTCCTTCCATAAATGATTATTTGTACTATTTATTACAATCATCTTCGTATTTACCTCCATTATTCAAGCAACCCGAAACAAAGAGCTATGATACTACTCGATGGAATAAAACAATAACAATAACAAAAAATACCAAAGTACGCATTGGAAATAATTCACCCAAACTTACAAGAATCTATAAGGACCAACAACAATAAAAAATGACAATAATAATTACAAAAGACAATACCGATATTTTTAATGTGGAAAAATACTCTTAATGTGAGAAGTAAAAACCCACAAGCACAAACCATTGAATCAATTTTCGCTAAAATTATAAGTATAAGAAAGTCAAATCAAAAAGTACAAATAAGTGTCTACAACCAACCAATATATCAAAGTAATACTGCTCTCCAATATGAAGAATAAAGAAAATGAAACCTAAAATAGAACAACAATGTGTGAGAGTACTCTCTCTAACCTCATACCTCCAATTGATGATTCCAAGGGTTACAATAAAGAGCCCTATATCAAGAACCTACTAGCCCGATGGATATGCCAACAAATTTTCTCTCATTTCTTCTGTCCAAATTTTTTCATTTAATTTGTTTTCTATTAAAAATATTACGTGGAGTTTTAATTGACGTTATTTACATTTTTAAATCGCCATTGTATATATAGTATAAAATGACGATTGTTGCGGTAGTTCATCTTAAACCACCATATTATACTTTGTGACAATAAAAATTACAACATTTCTGGAAAATGTCGCTCAAATAAATAATAACGGTTAAAAATAACGTAAAATACAAAAATAACCGTCACTACTTACACGTTTTTTTATAGACTCTATCTTAACCTATAAAAGACCTCTTTCCATTTAAATTAAACGAAAATGATATATCGACATAATTTTTTGACTTAGTTTTGACATCAATGACGTGTCACTTATTTTTTTATTTAAAAAAATTGTTTTCTTTTTCTTTGGGAAACTGTCACGCGTGTGGGAAAAAAAGGAGAAAAGAGGCAAAAGGTTTTGATAAAGAGAACCATCCAAAGTTTAAATCTTTGGTTCAGAGAACTCATTTTCACAAACACAAAGAACTCATTTCCATTCCTATTTTCAATCCTTTGGCTTCCTTGAAATTTTGTAGGGTATTACCATATTTCTGGTTCATTTATTTTTGGGTGGGTTGCAGGGCATTCCATTCCATTTCGTTGTTCGAGTTTTTAAAGGGGACTTGGGTGTTCGTTCACTTCCTACAAGCATCGGTAATTCGTCTCGTCTTTCGTCGTTGTCTTCGTTCACAAATTGGTAAGGCATTCTCGTGTTGACTGTATATTTCGATTGATGGGCAACAATTTGGTGTTTTCCATTTCATTGTTGTTGGTGTGTGTTGTGTGGTGGAATGTTTCATTGTTTGCAGGTTGGGTTAGCAATGTAGTGTGGATGCATCTATTATGGGTGTTTTCCATTTCTTTGTTATTGGTGTGTGTATGTTGTGGGGTAGAATATTTTGTTGTTTGCGGGTTGGGTGAGAAGTATGTTGTGAGTGCGTCCATTATGCTCAATTTTAAGTACACAGAAAATGGTGTGTACAAATTTAAAACTGTTGTAAACATGAACCGAAATCCCAACGCAACTCCCCATTTATTTGTATATGGCTCCCCACATGTGTTTCAGAGTTGGTGTGAAACTTTTTTGTCAAAGGATTGTATCCAATCCATTATTTTCTTCATAATCACTTCAATGTAATTAGTATGATCCATTTTTAAATCCAATCCCTAGTTATGTAAACACTTCCATTGTCATTTTTGTTACTAAGTATACAAACAAACCTCTTCAATTTCCAATAATTATAATACACAATTATCTTTTTATTTGCAGGTCTTGGTCATGATGAGAACATGACAACATATCAATATGTATGACTATATGAAGGTAGAACCTCGAATGCGGTTAAAGAGTCTAACAATATGAAAATTGTTTGTTGAATATAGAAAGAGAAGGAATTTAAAATAGTTTGATAGGTTTATGATTGTTGTAAACTTCAGAACATGTACAAATTAGTAGTAATTGTTAGAGTTGTTGTATGACTTAAAAAACTTATGTATTAACCATATTTTTGTATAAAATAATAGTGCATGTATATTTTGCTTGATTTAGTTGTGATTGTATATGCCAAATTGTTGTCCATGTAGGAAATTGTTAATGTGCAATTGTAAAATTAGTTGTATGTTTTTTAATGTGTAAAAGTATTGTGAAAAAATTTGGATTTGCAAAGTTCAAAACTTGTTGAAAAAGTCTATTGCAACTCCACATTCAATTACATTGTGTTCCCCACTTAATTATGACAGCAAAAACCACTTCATTTATGGTAAGGACTATTGAAGGCAAAGTTAATGGTGATTTTATGTTACAATTCAACTTATATGGAAATGACAAACAATGGAGGTGAAGTTTGAATGATGATTTTATGTAGTTGAAGTTTGAATGAAACAAAAAACAATGGAGGTGTGTTGTCAAAAATGTTTGTCTAGAAAAACTTGAAAAACAAAATACTGCAACTTCCTAATTAATTTGACATAAGTTCCCACTTATGCATGACAGAAGCAGACAATTGATTTTTTGTGATGAATGATCGAATCCAAGTAAATGGTTGTGTTATGTTACACTTGGACATGTGATGGCAACCACAAACAGTGGACCTATGTTGTGAAAATGTTCTGTCAACCCAAAATTGAAAGACTTATTCAAAAAGTATATCGTAGGTCCAGTTAATTACACCTTAGTCACCACTTATTAATGATAGTATAAATCAGTTTATCTTTTGTAGAGACCAATCAAGGCAAAGTAAATTGTGTTTTTATGCTGAAGCTGAAGTTTGAATGAAACCAAAAATAGTGAAGTGTGTTATCAAAAATCTATGTCTAGCAAAATTTGAAAAACTTGTTCAAAAAATGTACCGCGGGTCTCCACTTAATTTTACCTAAGACCCCACTTATGCATGACAGTAGCAAGTACCTCATTTTTTTTAAGGAGTGATCCAATCCAAGTAAATGGTTGTTTTATTTTATAGTTGAATTATGGTGAAAGTTACAAATAATATAACTCTGGTGTGGAAAATGTATGACAACCGACAATTAAAATGTTTGCTCAAAAAGTGTAGCGCAACTCCCCACTTAATTACACGTTGCTTCCCACATATATATGACTGTAGAAACCAATTCATTTTAGTATAGATTGATCAAGGAAAAGTAAATGATGCTTTTATGTTGAAGCTGAAGTTTAAATGAAACAAAAAATAATGGAGGTATGTTGTCAAAAATCTTTGTGTAGCAAAACTTCAAAAACTTATTCAAAAAGTGTAGCGCATGTCCCAATTAATTACACCCTGGTCACCACTTATTAATGACAACAAAAACTAGTTAATCTTTTGTAAAGACCAATCAAGACAAAGTAAATTGTGCTTTTATGTTGAAATTGAAGTTTGAATGAAACCAAAAATATTGGAGGTGTGTTATCAAAAATCTATGTATAGCAAAACTTGAAAAACTTGTTCAAAAAATGTACCGCAGGTACCCACTCAATTTGACCTAAGTCCCCACTTATGCATGACAGCAACAGATACCTCATTTTTTTTAATGAGTAGTCCAATCCAAGTAAATGGTTGTTTTATTTTGCAGTTGAATTGTGATGAGAGTTACAAATAATATAACTATATTGTGGAAAAGGTATACCAACCGACAATTGAAATGTTTGTTCAAAAAGTGTACAACAGCTCCCCACTTAATTACACGTTGCATCCCACTTATTTATGACTGCAGAAAGCAATTCATTTTTAGTATAGACTGATCAAGGCAAAGTAAATTATGCTTTTATGTTGAAGCTGAAATTTGAATGAAACCAAAAATAATGGAAGTGTGTTGTCAAAAATCTTTGTGTAGCAAAACCTGGAAAACTTAATAAAAAAGTTTAGTGCAAATCCCAATTAATTACACATTGGTCACCACTTATTAATGACAACAAAAACTAGTTAATCTTTTGTAAAGACCAATCAAGACAAAATAAATTGTGCTTTTATGTTGAAGCTGAAGTTTGAATGAAACCAAAAACATTGGAGGTGTGTTATTAAAAATCTATGTCTAGCAAAACTTGAAAAAATTGTTCAAAAAATATACCGCAGGTCCCCACTTAATTTGACCTAAGTCCCCACTTATGCATGACAGCAGTAGGTACCTCATTTTTTTTAATGAGTGGTACAATCCAAGTAAATGGTTGTTTTATTTTACAATTGAATTGTGATGGGAGTTACAAATAATATAACTCTATTGTGGTAAAGGTGTGCCAATCGACAATTGAAATGTTTATTCAAAAATTGTACAACAGCTCCCCACTTAATTACACGTTGCTTCCCACTTATTTGTGACTGCAGAAAGCAATTCATTTTTAGTATAGACTGATCAAGGCAAAGTAAATGATGTTTTTATGTTGAAGCTAAAGTTTGAATGAAACAAAAAATAATGGAGGTGTGTTGTTAAAATGTTCATTGTTATCATATGATAGCACAATAATGTCAAAATGTTGTCGCCACTTAATCCATTAGTACTTCCCACATATGTCCATAACTTATAGGGCATATTTTCATCACCCGAATCCAAATAAGTTGTTTTTCAATTTTGTACTAATGTAAATAGTTATGGTTTCATTACATTGAACATATTGTGTTAATATTTAAGTTTGATATTTTGCATAAAATTACTGCAACTGATGCTCAAAATGTGAAGAAAAACTCCCCACTTATTACAGCACTACTCCCCACATACAGAACCCACAATGAAATGAACGTTGACGAAGGAAGGATTCCAACAACAGCACCCAAAAAACTTGATTCTCCCAGCCTTGTAATCACTCCTACTGCATCCATTGTTTGCAATGACTCCTATTGCCCAAAGATTTGATTTTTTACTTAAATAAACCCAATGTTTCAACTTTTTTGATGAATCTCACAAAAACCAAACATTTAGATGTTTGGGTTGCGGGTTCTCTCTGCAAAAAAGATTAACAAATCACAGTTGGGTGACAAAAATGATGAAGATGAAGGTTTGGGAAAGGTGTGAGATACAATAAAAGGAAAATTACAAACCACTGTTGGCATCGATGACAACAATAGAAATAGGTCTTCTCTTCGATGTCTTCACGTTGATGTCTTCTCTCAATCACCTTTGTCTTCTCTCAATCAAAGAACATGCTTCTCCTTTCTCTCTCTGAAACCCTTTTCCCTTTTGCCTCCACAATTGTCCACACGTGCAAGGATTAATTTCATTTAATGAAAATCAATTTTTAAAACTTAAATACGGTGCCACGTTCGCAATGTCAAAATTGAGTCTAAAAATGAAGTTCAAATATCATTATTGTAAATTAAATCATCGGACAACATGTACTTGACTTGGTTTTAGTCATAATTATAAGGTCCACTCAAAAAAAAAAAACAAAAATTTTAAAATTCGACACTTCCATAGATTATCTAACACATGTTTAACCGGTCATCTATGTCAATGTGGGGACACACCATTAAGGGTGGTATCTTGCTTCAGAGTCTATTACAAGCAACACGCTAGTTATATTTAAAACCCTAAACATTTCCTGATAGCATAGCATCCATATACAAGTGTAGCAGTGGTGATACAAATACACACACCAATTCCAGCATGGGAAATATATGGAGTTTAGATCTGGAGATAGAGCTCTACAAATGGTCAAGTGCAGAATATCCTCAAGAGTACGCTGTGGTATACACTTGCATCAATGATAAATCTAAGTTCAGCATCTTTCGTTTGAGCGTGAGACCAGAAAAGGTGTTACTGAGACTCGCAGACTGTTTGTGCGATGATCACCCCGTTCGCGTCCACATGGAGCTCATCGCTGAAAGAGATAATAACTACGGATATTTCAACTATCGTCTGGTGAGAGTGGTTGAAGCAGGCACTACTTATTCTCCATCATCCACTAACGACGACAAGGTAAGCTTCGGCACTATAATGTTCTGTCAGAAGAGAGTTTCTGTCTATTATGTGACGCTTCCCGGTGTGAATAAAATGACTTGGAAGGTTGAGCATTATTGTTCTCAAGGCCTTAGAATGGAACTGGGTTTTTACGTGAACATTGAATGCCATAAAGTGAATGGACTTTCGGTCACGTTTAGAGGCCCCTTCAAATTAAATATTCTACGTTTGAACACAGAAAGTTTGCTTGAACGCTCTACTCCACAGATTCAGCGCCAGGTCAATGGAGAACCCCCAAAATATATCAATGCTTTTGTTGAGAGTGCGTTCACAGGGAACGAATATATCCTCTTACAAGCAGAAGGGAGAGGGAACAGTGGTGGCACTGAAGCTTCTGTGCAAGGAACGAGAGTCACTGTTAACAACACTGCTGCACGGTTTCAAGGCAACGGTAATGGCTCCAGTTACGAAAAATGCTTTGTTGTTATGAATTACAAAACTCCTTAGGCACAATTAAAACATGCAGGAACTGCATGGAGTAGTTTTTTCTGCAGAAAATGAGCGTTATGATCGTTTTCTGAGTAAGCAAATTTCTATAAACTATTGCAGCTCTGGGTTGATATAGTGTTTTACATCGTCAAAAGCTACTTAGAATGTGGGATATGACTCTAATTGTGTATGGTCTTACATGTTTGATAGTGAAAGGATAATTGGGTCAGATGTAGTGTAATTTTGGTTTAACCTAAATTAATCTCTCCACCTATCCATCTAAGCCATCATGCTTTTATATTTAAGCAAAATATAGGAAAAAAGGATCAACACATTAATAAAATAAATGAATAAGGCAATCTCTTCATGCTTATTTCTTCAATATTCTATGCCAATATCGAACTTTATATATTGCTAAGAATATGTTACTGATATATCAAGTTAATGGGGAATCTGAATTTTTTTTCTCTTCAGATCACAAGATAATTTAAGAAGAAAAAAAAAAAAGGAAAATTCTTTGAGTGTGCTTCACGATTATAACTTATTCTGCTTTTTTAATACATTCCTCGATATAAAAATGATTAGAATTATACGTTTGTAATTTCTTTATACACAAATAGTCAGTGATATATATACTTAATATATAATAAATAAATTCGTAAATATCGTTTAAAGTTTAAATTGATTTTTATTTTGACACGAAATTTTCGCATTAATTTAATGACTATAAATAAATTTTGTCCTAGTTTAATTACTAAAATACTCGAAACTTTTATATATATATATATATATATATATATATATATATATATATATATATATATATTTTTTAGTTTCTATTTTTGTAATCTTTTTCTTTCTTTTAATAATACATTTTTTTCTAATTGTTTTGCATACCATTCGCAACTTCAAATTAATATTTTCTTATGAGAAGCTTTTGCACTTATATTCAAATTATATATATAAATTAATTATTTTTTATCATCCAAATTTGAATAGTTCTACTTTATTTTAATCTTTTTAATTATTATTTATTTTTTTAACATAAGAATGTTTAATTCTTAATTTAAGTTCAACATGTTAAATCTTATCATTGTTTTTACTAGGTAATTCAAAAAGTTTATTTTGTTTATTCTCTTATACTTAATTTTTGTTTGATTTGAAGAACTCTTATTATTTTGCCAAAATAATTTTTATTATTTCAATTTAACTAGTTTGATATTTGAATATTATTTATATATTTCTAAAGTATTTTTCATCTTATCATACCTTTACATATGCACTTCTTTTCATTTAGTGGTTAATCTCTAAAGTAAATTTAATATGAATATTCCTTTTAAACTAAAATAGTGTTATAATATTTATATTTTTAATATAGTTTTATTTAACTACATTAAAATTATTTTATTATTTAATTATATTAATTTTTTAATGCATGAAATAAATTATTAATTACAATTTACATAACACAATTATGTACATTTTTGTAATAAATATTCAAATTAAAATTCATTTAATGTTACATTTAATTATGAATTTTATACTTATTAATTTAATTAGTTTCATAGTGTGTTTAGAACAACGGTCAGCATTTTAGCATTTTCTTATGTATATTCATTTGTTAAATTTGAAGACAAAATTGTATGAGGGTTGTTTGAATTTAAATTTTAGTAAAAATTAAGAAACTAAAAACATGTTTAAATTAATTAAAAAAAGAGAAGTATGTTTGTTTACATAACAATTAAAAGAAAGATGTTGAAAAATTATAAATGCTTAACTATTTGAGAAAGGGAGTACACTATACTTTAAAAGTTATTATTTGAATTTATAATAAAAGTGTAGTACTGACAAATACAGTACTTAATTATTAAGAATTTACAATTGATTAGAGCAAACATTTAAAAGATGAAGTGAAAAAACGAAAAATAAATACTAGTAATAAGTTGGAAATAATGTTGTTCAATCAGGAATGATGTTTTGTTAAAGAACACTTTTTTTTTTTCCATAATAGTTAACCTGCATTTCTATCTTCAAAAATATTTGAATCGAATGGTCATTGGAGGGTTTGTGAATCGCTGAAATTTTAGTTGGCGGTGATATTTTGACATTGCCCAACCAAAAAACACCTCATTAATAATTATTATATCAATATTTCAATTATATTTTTTATTTTTCAATATATATATATATATATATATATATATATATATATATATATAT
>Ga0214543_1008753_pt1 | contig 16308 bp, 13 predicted proteins | sample CNSS2metaG_FD_160094 | JGI IMG/M metagenome (GOLD analysis project Ga0214543, IMG submission 160094) | Root nodule microbial communities from cowpea collected in UCLA plant growth center, Los Angeles, California, USA - CNSS2 | ecosystem: Host-associated > Plants > Roots > Nodule | place: USA... | reverse complement strand
GGCCGGCAATTGAGCGTATAGATCGTGCACAGCAACGAGCCGCCGAATGTCGGCCGGGTAGCCGCAAGCGAACCGTCCGCGTCGACATCAAGTCCGGTGCAGTCGGCTGTGAGCCCCGTCAGCAGTGTCGTCGCGACGGAGCCGGCGAGGTCGCGACCGAGCGTCGTCGCGCCGAGAAGCAGGATCTCGGGCTTGTAGGCCGCAACCAGATCCGTCAGTGCTTTGGTGAAGGGCTCGTTTCTATAATCGGTGAGCAGCGGCTCCTCGACGAGATAGACCAGGTCCGCGTCATAGGCGAAGGCCTCCGCAACGGCATGCGAGGTCGAATCCCCCGGCGGCCCGAGAACAATAGCTGCGAGCTGAACGCCCAGTTGGTCGGCCAGTCTGCGGCCTTCGCCGAGCAGTTCGAACGAGACCGGGTGGACCTGGCCGCGTTCCAGCTCGATGAACACCCAGACGTGCCGGTAATCCCTGAATTGCTCAGGTAGGTCCTTCTTCATGCCGGCGCGGGCTTGGGCCGGTGGCGGGGCTTCACGTTTTCGAGTTCCCATAATCGGCTCCTATCTGCTCACGCGCTGCCAGTGGGAGGAGAGCTCATGCTCCAGCGCCGGCTGATGGGTGAAGATGGAAGCGACCAGCTCGTCAGCTACGTCGTGCACCGCCTTCTCGACGGTGTCGATCTGCACCGCTTTTTGCTCGCGCGGGGGAGGGGCAAAGACCCGCTTAACGACCGTCGGTGAACCGCGCAGCCCGCATTTTGCGATGTCTGCAATGCCGGCCTCCGCCGCATTCCACCTGACGATCTCGCTGCGTGCGGCGCGCAAGGCATCCTCAAGTGAGCCGCGGCGAATGGCAGTCGATCCTTCGAGCATGGTGATCAGGCAAGGCAGTTCGCTCTTCAGGACGTGCGTGCCGCCTTCCGAGCGACGCTCGACCGTAATCGCGCGCGTGCTGAGATCGATGCACGTGATCTTTGCGACATAGGTCAACTGCACGAGGTTGAGGCGCTTGGCTATTCCCGGGCCGACCTGGGCGGTGTCGCCGTCGATCGTCTGCTTGCCTGTGAAGACGATATCGGGCGGACCAAAGCTGTCGCCGATCTTGGCGATTGCCTGGGAAAGAGCAAATGAAGTCGCCAGCGTGTCGGAGCCGGCAAAGTGGCGGTCGGTCAAGAGTACCGCGCGATCGGCGCCACAAGTGAGCGCCTTGCGCAGAGATTCCTCGGCCATGGGCGGACCCATGGTGAGCACCGTGACCTCGCCGCCATGGTGGTCGCGCACTTGAAGGGCCTGTTCGAGAGCAAACAGGTCGTAAGGGTTGATGATGGTCGGCACGCCTTGGCGCATGATCGTGTTCGTCACCGGATGGACGCGTATCTGCGCCGAATCCGGGACCTGCTTGATACAGACTACTGTGTGCATAAGGTCTCTTTAGCTCCGATCGCATGTGAGCATGACGTTTCGCCTTTCTTCCAAGCACCAATCATGCCAACCGGCTGCGGTCCAACAAGCCCATGAAACTCAAGGCGATCTTCGCTTCACGACATGCCGACCGCGTGACACTGTTGTCGGCTCCAGGACATGCAATTGTCGCAACCGCGCCACACGTGTCGCTTCCCGACGGCTTCAAGAAAGTCCTAATGGTACAAAGCTGCGGCCAGGCGCACGGCCTTAGTGCGGGGTGAGGAAAAGTGTGTACGGTTTTCCGCCCGCATCCCGCGCTAACCTATTAGAATCGATCACGTTCATGATTTTAGGTCGATCGGACCTAAAATCATGGTGATCTCGTCGGGTCGTGCGCCTCTCAAGCACCTTAAAGATCCGATGTGAAACCGGCGTGGTGGTCGCAAACTCCGCACAGGCGCGTTCGAGCGCGCCGCTCGCACCGGCGGCGGCCGCCACGGCGCCGAGATCGGAAAAGCCTGCTCGGCCAGTCTTTGTCGCATCCGCTTCATGATGGGAAGTCCATGAGGTATTTAGCACCTTCGGTTCATAGGAAACGCCGAGGCTCTCCAAGACGTCCTCGGCGGAGCCTGAGGACGAGGCCATGCCAGGGCAGTTGAGCAGCAATTGTATGGCTTCGCCCACGGCGCCGCCGTGGCTCTTTGTGGTATTTGGTCACCCGCAAACGGATTGCCATTGCCGGAGGTCCTGGGGACGCGCTCGAGCAGTCCTTTCTCAAAGCGGTCACGCAGTGATCTAATCGCATTTTCCTTGCCCATGCACTCCAACGTGAGTTCGAGCGCTTCGCCCAGACCTACTACGCCGGGCGTTTTCTTAGTGCCCGCGCCGGTCGCGCTCCTGGTGCCCTGATTAGAGCGTGAAGGGTACCCCACGCTTCATGTAGAGTGCCCCCGACGCCCTTCAGGCGACAGAGCTTGTGTGCGAAAAGCGCCAGCATCAAGTAGCTTGCCTGATCCTTCTCGTGATGAAGTCGCATTCTCGTTCCTCTGTTTCTGCGATCAACCGAAGGACTTCCCGCAGGCGCAGTTCTCTCGCGCGTTGGGATTGTCAAAGACGAATCCGGGGGAATTGACACCCGTGGTGAAATCCAGCGTCATGCCGCCGACATGAGGTTGAGAGGCTGAGTCGATGAACACCTTGACCCCACCCGCCTCAATGACAGCGTCGCCCTCGCGTGACTCGCTGTCCAAGCCCAGGTGGTATTTGAAGCCCGAGCAGCCGCCCGCTTCCACTTTGATGCGCAACCCATTCGCCGGCTCGGAAGCCTGGGAAAGCGCGAACTCTATTGCAGCAATGGCACTATTGGTGAGTGTTATCATGGGTTCGTTCTCCTGGTTTCGAGTTGCTTGCGAACGATGCACCTTGTGTGCCAACGAGAAACCATCATGAAAACAACGCGATGTTCAAATACGGCCATGTCGCTTGTACGACACAGTCGTAGTTGCGACATTGAGTGATGAGCCGAGTTCGTGTGAGGCTCTTCACGGCCTGCCGAGCATCGCCGTTTAATCCTCTGCAGCGCTGCTGAGACATCCGGCGCGGGAGGGTGGATGCCTCGTCGTTATTAATTCGAAGGCTTTTGCCGTGGCAGTTCGTCTTCATACCGCAATATGAACTGCTACGGCGCAAGTCCTTCATATCGGTATACATAAGACGCATGCTCCTCTTGCGAGCGCAAGTTCGATCACGACACCAGTTGTGATGACAGGCTCGCTCATGAGGACCTTCAATTGGTCGATCCGTGCTCGAAGAGCGGCATAGCAGGAAACAGTATTTCGGTGAAATCGATTATCTCGATGGCAGACATTAGCTCTCTGGATCAAGAGGTCGTCCGCGAGCCGTCTGGCAAGTCACCTTGAGCGCCGATTTCCTGCGGCGCGGAATTCATGAAAGTGCGATGGACGAGGCCGTTCACTAGCGAGCCAATAGCTGCTGGCGGGCTTCGCTTCAGCACCTGGGCTCCGCAGGATCAGACCGGAGAGTTCGCGCGGCAAACATCAAAATCTAATCGGGACCGTTGGAAGAGGCGGTCGCGGTATCGAGAGTCCTCAGCGTTTCAAGAATGTTCTGCGGAGAAGATACTCCATAGGGATCGGACTCGCAGTTGTCCAAGAGACCTCCTTCTTCGAACCATCGCTCCACCACGCCATCATTGACCACGGCAGCGTAGCGCCAAGAGCGCATCCCGAAGCCAAGATTGTCCTTTGCAACCAGCATGCCCATCTTGCGAGTGAATTCGCCCGAACCATCCGGGATAAGCTTCACCTTCTCTACGCCCAACGCCTTTCCCCACGCATTCATGACGAAGGCATCGTTGACTGACAGGCAGTAGACCGATTCGATTCCCTGCTTCCGGAATTCGTCGTAAAGCTTTTCAAAATCGGGCAATTGCTGAGTTGAGCAGGTCGGCGTGAACGCACCGGGAAGCGAAAACAGAACGACGCGCTTGCCGCTGAAGTAATCCTCGGTTGTTTTGACTTCCCACCGGTATGGATTTGGTCCCCCTATTGTCTCGTCGCGAACGCGCGTGTGAAAGGCAACGAAGGGGATTCTCTTTTTCACGGGCATTATGCATTGCTCCTTCGGAAAAGAACTGGGGGATGCGCCGCCTCTGGATCCTCTGGCGAAGCACTGTTACTTGATAGTCAGCTCGTCGGCCAACGAGCAGACAGCAAGCGCCGTGCCACTTTAGATCCAAGCCGCAACAGCACTGCTTTGTTGCGGGCATCGCCATGTTGGTGTGCGCGTACTGGCCATTGGCTTAAACTCACGCACACGCACCTTCTCGAGGCTCAACCTGGCGGCAATAGCTGATAGTGCTTGCGCCTCCAACGCTACCGCCTGCAAAACCGATATTTCAGGAGCTTGGCGAGTCGGCGGTTCCGCGTTCCCATTCATAACCCGGCGGCTGCTTTTGTCAGAAAACCGACATCTGATGTCGCCTTTGTCGTCCTCCCGACATGGCCGCATTCCCCCTACTTCCTGCCAGACCTTCGTTTAGTCCTTGAATGGAACCCACAAAGTTAACTCTTCGGCTCAGCAGGCTCGATTGGCACGAGTCTTGAAACGTCTCCAGGGGCCACAATTGCGGTGCAGTCATCTCGCGGGCGTCCCTGGTGTGGAACGGAAATAGGGAAGGAAGGGAACATGTCAAATCTAGCTCAAGTCCGGGCTCTGTCGAAAGGGAGAGCAACAATCGGAATCAGAATGACGGATCGGCCCGGGTGGCGACAGTTATCCGAACTGCTGGACCTCGGACCCTGGCCGCCTATAGACATCGAAATGGATTTCGATCAGTACGTGCTTGCATGTGTCCTTTCACGTGCACTCGAGGAAATCGATGCTGGCGAGGCAACTGCGACAGAGGCAACTGGCCTTTCGCAAGTAGAACTGCGGGACATCCTGAGCCATAGTTTCCCCGCCCCAACTATTCACGTTTTTCGCTTGGAAGAGGTAAGCGATCCGGAGCCCGGCCCCGAAGAGGAACTTCTGCGCGGTCTGTTGCTCGCGCATGCGCGAGCAGGCGATTCGGCGAGCGTGCGTTTCGCCAAAATCATAGCCCGCCGTACCTTGCGCCATGACCATCTCTGGAGGGAGCTTGGCCTTTTTGATCGAGTCGAACTCAGCCGATTGCTCGCCAGCCATTTCCCGACGCTTGCGGCCGGCAATACCCAGAACATGCGGTGGAAGAAGTACTTTTACCGCAAGCTCTGTGAGGCTGAGGGCTTTTCGCTGTGCACGGCGCCTTCTTGCCAGCAATGCGAGGAATTGGAGAGCTGCTTCCCTGAGGACGGCGAAAGTTGTTTCGCCTGTAGGGCAAGTAGGAGGAGACCTTGAGCTTAAGCATCGCCTAAGCCGGCTATAAACCGCTGGGAGGCCTTTTCGTCATTTCAGCATGCGGAAATACGCATGCACCAGGTGGAGGATATCATCTTGATCGCAGAACATTCCGCGGAGGTCCGCCGCAAGACACCCCTTTATAGACATCTCTATGTCCAGGTCCTCGCGGCGATCGCCGCGGGCATCCTGCTCGGGTATTTCTATCCGAATATCGGCACCAAGCTGAAGCCGCTCGGCGACGCCTTCATCATGCTCGTCAAGATGATCATCGCGCCGGTGATTTTTCTGACGGTCGCGACCGGCATTGCCGGCATGACCGACCTCGCCAAGATCGGCCGCGTCGCCGGCAAGGCAATGATTTACTTTCTGACCTTCTCCACCCTCGCGCTCATCCTCGGCCTCATCGTCGCGAATATGGTCCAGCCGGGTGCGGGCATGCACATCGACCCGGTCTCGCTCGATATGAAGGTGGTCACGAGCTATGCCGAAAAGGCCCATGAGCAGTCGGTCACAAGCTTTCTCATGAACATCATTCCGACGACGCTGGTCGGTGCTTTCGCAGAGGGCGAGATCCTGCAGGTACTGTTGATCTCGGTCCTCTTCGGAATTTCGCTGGCGATGGTCGGCAAGAAGGCGGAACCCGTCGTCGATTTCCTGCACGCGCTCACGTTTCCGATCTTCCGTCTGGTGACGATCCTGATGAAGGCCGCCCCGATCGGCGCCTTCGGTGCGATGGCCTTCACCATCGGCAAGTACGGCGTAGTCTCGATTGCCAATCTCGCCATGCTGATCGGCACCTTCTATCTCACGTCGTGCGTTTTCGTCTTTATCGTGCTCGGCGCGGTCGCACGCTATAACGGCTTCTCGATCGTCGCGCTCATCCGCTACATCAAGGAAGAACTGCTGCTCGTGCTCGGCACGTCCTCCTCGGAAGCGGCGCTGCCGGGGCTGATGAACAAGATGGAGAAGGCCGGCTGCAAGCGCTCGGTTGTCGGCCTCGTCATTCCGACCGGCTACTCGTTCAACTTGGACGGCACCAACATCTACATGACGCTGGCGTCGCTCTTCATCGCCCAGGCGACCGATACGCCGCTCTCCTATGGCGATCAGATCCTGCTGCTCCTCATCGCCATGCTGAGTTCGAAGGGGGCAGCTGGCATAACCGGCGCTGGCTTCATCACGCTTGCCGCGACGCTCTCCGCCGTTCCCTCCGTGCCGGTCGCCGGCATGGCGCTGATCCTCGGCATCGACCGCTTCATGTCCGAGTGCCGGGCAATTACCAACTTAATCGGCAATGCGGTCGCAACGGTCGTGGTGGCGAAGTGGGAAGGCGAGCTTTCCCGGGAGCAGCTTGCAACCGCCCTTGCAGGCAAGGCGCCGATCCATACCATGTCGGCGGTTGTCAAGCCAGCGGAGTGACGCCGTTGACCGCAAGTGCCGTTTTGCGCCGCCTATTTCGCAGATCGCGCCCTTGATGCTCACGAGGAGACAAAGCGCGATTCGTGTAGAATTTTCCCGGTTGATTCCGCTCAGATCTTCGGCGGCCCGCGCAGCTATGAGAGTGACTGAAGGAGAAAGCGAGTGAAAATCAACCCCATTCCAGATCATGTTCCGCCCGGACTGGTGCGGGACTTCAGTCTTTTCACGTCGCCTGGCATGGCGCCGACGCCTAACGGGGATCCGCATGCCGCCCTGGCTTGCGTTCATGATGGCCCACCGATCTTTTACTCTCCTTCCAACACGCGCGATGGACGAGGTACCTGGGTCATAACACGCGCGAGAGACCAGCGCCGGGTCCTGCAGGATACAGAGACCTTTTCCAGCCATCGCAGCATCTTCGCCTCCGCACTGGGCGAACACTGGCCGGTCATCCCCCTCGAATTGGACCCCCCGACCCATGGCATGTTTCGTGCACTGCTAAATCCTTTGTTCTCCTCCAGGCGGGTGTTGGCACTGGAGCCGACTATCCACGAAAGGGCAGGCGCGCTGATCGACGGCATCGCGAGAGAGAAAACTAGCTGTGACGTCATGAAGGATTTTGCCTTGCCCTTCACGGCCAGCGTTTTCCTCAGCTTTCTGGGGCTTTCGCAGAGGCGATCCGAAGTACTTGTTGGCTGGGTAAGCGATTTGCTCCACGGTAACGCAGACAAGCGAACGGCAGCAGCCCGGTCGATCGTGGCCTTCATCGATGAACTTGCAGCGATGCGCCGCAAGACGCCGGCTGTCGATTTCATGACTTTCGTCGTGCAGGCGAAAATCGAGGGCCGCTTCTTAACAGAAGAGGAAGTCCGTGGCATCGGTGTGCTTTTGTTGGTCGGGGGACTTGACACGGTTGCCGCCGCCATTGGCTTTGACATGGCCTATCTTGCACGCAATCCGGAGCACCAGGAGTTGTTGCGAAACGAACCGGATCGGATCGTGCTCGCCGCTGAAGAATTGCTGCGTGCCTATTCAACCGTTCAGATAATCCGCGTGGCCACGAAGGACATCGAGTTCGAAGGCGTGCCTATCCGTAAGGGTGATTATGTTTCCTGTGCCACGATGATTGCTAATCGAGATCCCTCTGAATTCGAGTGCCCCAACAATATCGATCTGGCACGACCGGGCAACCAGCACACCGCCTTTGGCTATGGTCCACACCTTTGCCACGGAGCGCATCTTGCACGGCGAGAAATTGTCATCGGCCTACGTGAGTGGTTAGCGCGCATCCCAGCTTTCCGCATCAAGGAAGGTACGGCGCCGATTACTCATGGCGGCCATGTATTCGGGATTAATAATCTCATCCTAACTTGGGCCTGATCGGACGCGCGAGGCGGTAGCAAAGAAGCGCACTCGCTCACATGTCTTCATCGCTCGCCGCTTCCCTCACACTCACCGCACCATGATAAATCAAGCAAGCATAACCAACTTATTCGACCGAGAAGCAATCCGCGACTGTCTCCATCGCTACTGTCGAGGGATCGACCGGGCAGACGAGGCTGCACTGCGCAGCTGTTATTGGCCCGATGCATATGACAATCATGGAAGTTACTCCGGCTCTGCCGCAGGGTTCATTCAGCTTGCACTTAGCGTCTTCAAAACCCAGCCGCGCAACATCCATCAGCTTGGAAACATAATGATCGAGTTCCTGGGCCCGGCAGAGGCCGCCGTGGAGAGTTATTTCACCGCGCTGCAGCGCGGTCCCGACGAAGCAGGCGAGATAAAGCAGATGCTCCTGTGCGGACGCTACTGTGATCTGTTCCAGAAAAGGGAAGGAGAGTGGCGCATCGCCGAACGGACCGTGGTCTATGATTGGGTCGAGAAACAGAGGCCTCCGAAATCCTCGGAAACAGAGCGGTTCGGCCCTCGCCAACCGATTGGGGCACCGCATCCGAATGATCCCGTTTACGAGCTTTCGAAGCGGCGCGCTGCTGCGAACAATCATCCAAAGGACCTGATCGGCAGTGGAGAAGAAGAACCATGATACGACTGCGCTATCCTGCGTTTCCTCGAGGCAGCACCCGTGCAGTGAGGACACACATGGACGATCGCCAGGTTCAGCCTGGGCAGGTCATCGTCGTCATAGGTGCCGCAGGGGGTATCGGCCGTGCGCTGGTCGATGCATTTGCCGCGAATGGAGACATCGTTGTCGCGGTGGACCTCCCGGACAGCGGCGTAATCGAACTTGGCCACGAACTCGGCCAGCCCCATCTCGGCCTTGAGCTCGACGTGTCGCGAGAGGACGATGTCATCGCATTTGGTGCCCTTCTGGAAGAACGATTCTCCCGGATTGGAGTGCTCGTCAATAATGCGGGGATTGGGCCGACCATGGCTGCGACCGCCGATACCCCTGTCGAAGATTTTCAACGCGCTCTAGCGGTAAACCTCGTCGGGCCGTGTTCGGTGGCGTGCGAAATTGCGAAGCTGATGAACCCTGGCGCTGCCATCGTCAATGTCGCTTCGCTGGCTGGGCTGCTCGGCAACCCGAAGCGCAATGGCTACGCCGCTTCGAAAGCTGCTCTGACCTCAATCACCAAATCGCTGGCATGCGGATGGGCTTCGCGCGGCATTCGCGTGACAGCGGTAGCGCCCGGTTACGTGCGCACGCCTATGCTTGCCGAATTGGAACGCTCCGGCAAGCTCGATGTCAGCGCAATCAGACGTCGCGTACCGATGGGCCGACTGGCGCGTCCCGACGAAATCGCGCGAGCCGTGCGCTTTCTGGCGAGCGCACAGGCGAGTTACATCACCGGGTCGACGCTCGTAGTCGATGGTGGCTGGATGTCATTCAACCAGCCGGGTGGTGCCCACCAGGCTCAGGACAGGACGCCGGGAGCAGAACTCATACGCCCAGTCGAGGACACCGATGCGCGAACAGTAGTCGTCATGGGCGGCGCTAAAGGCATAGGTGCGGCCATCGCTCGACGTTTTGCCGCGAACGGCGACAGGGTTGTAATCGCTGACGGAGACGGTGGTGCAGCGGTAAAGCTCGCAGGCTTGCTCGGCGACAAGCACCTGTCAAAACGAGTGGATAGGAAAATCGAGAGCGAGGTCATCGCGCTCTTTGAAGAATTGCGGGAGCGCTTCGGCCACGTCGACGTCTTCGTCAACGGTCCTGGTATGAACGACACACTCGTCCCCGATATCGAGCAGGCGCCGGCAGTCCTCAAACGCATACTGGATGTCAATCTTACTGGCGCCTTTACCTGCTTGCGCGAAGCCGCTATGTCGATGCGACCTGGCAGCGTAATCCTCAATCTCGGGTCAAGTTTCAGCCTTTCACCCCTCGCGCCGGGTCATGCCTACCTCGCGTACAATGCTGGCATAGACATGCTGACCCGGTGCATGGCGGCCGAACTCGGGCCACTTGGGATCCGCACAGCCACAGTCGCTCCCGGTCACATCCGCACGTCTACTGCTACACTGTGGCCAAAGGTAGCCGGCATGGATTCTGCAGCGCTCCGACAGCGGATCCCTTTGGGCAGGGTTGGAGACCCGGAAGAAGTCGCCGATGCTGCCTACTTTCTGGCCTCGTCTGATGCCTCCTACATCAACGGCTCGATCTTGCACGTGGACGGAGGCTTTACCTCGTCTAGACACGCGGATGGGGCAGCGAAATCGATGGAGCGATTTCGACGGAAAGGAGGACACGACGCCAGCTAACGGGGAGGCGTCGGCTTCTCTCTCCCTAAGCATTTGCACGTTCTAGTTCTGGCGCTCTAAGCGCAAAAGGGATCATGGGCATGGTTTGAAAACGTTCTCGTGAATCGAGATCCGACCATCACGAGCTGCGCGATCCCTGATTCGAAAACGAGGAAACCCATGGAGTTCGCAACGTTCATCCTTGCTGCCCAGCGCGGCTATCATCAGTCTCCCGATAGCGTCATCCGCAACTCGATCGAGCAGGCAATTCTTTCGGAGCAGGCTGGTTTCAGTACAGCCTGGTTCGCCGAGCACCACTTCAACAACTACAGCCTCGTCCCGTCGCCCTTACTGATGATAGCCCACTGTGCCGGATTGACGAGCACCATTCGCCTCGGAACCGCAGTCTGCGTGCTCCCGCTCTACCAACCGCAGCGCCTGCTAGCGGAAATCGGCTTTGTCGACGTCGTTGCGAACGGTCGGCTCGAACTCGGCGTTGGTGCGGGATACCAGCAGTTCGAATTCGACCGCTTTGGCGTCAATATAGATGAGGCGCCAGCCGTCTTTTCGGAATATCTCGACATCCTGCTCAAAGGTCTAAAGCAAAAGATCTTCACTCATAGCGGTCGCTACATGCAGATACCCCCGACGGCGATTTCGGTGCGCACCCTCCAAAAGCCGACCCCGCCGATCTGGATTGCTACCGCGTCCTCCAAAACCGTGGCCCGAGCCTATCGTGAGGGACACAACCTTTTCGTCACGGCCCTCCATGACGGCTTAGAAACTCTGGGCTTCCTGCGTGGCATCATCCAGACCGCCGCGGGATCCGCGGGCAAGAAGGTCCGCGACGCCAAGGTATCGCTGCTGCGGTGCTGCTATGCCAGTGATGATAAAGCGGAAATTAACAACTATCTCGATAACGCCCGCTTCCAGCGCCGGCTGTCCGAGGCACTGCATCAGCGTCGGCAACAGAGTCAGGACGGTTATATGTTGGAGGAGATGCCGACGCATCAGGATCTGTCGTTCGATACTATGCGCAAGAACCTGCCCATTGGCAGCATAAATCGCGTGATTGACCGCCTTCTGGAGGAGATCGATGTCTTGAGGCCGGACCAGATTGCAATTCAGACCCAGTTGGGGGATTTGAACCAAAAGACGATGCTGCGCCAGATAGAGCTCTGGGGAGACAAGATCATCCCAGCAGTCCAGAAGTCTCTCGGGCAGGCGGAGGCTTGAAGTTGCACCGTCCTGACCTTTAGGTCAGCTCACTTTCTCAGGCGCCACCAGAGTGTCCGGCAAGTTTAAAGCCGACGCCGCAGATGTCGGCACAGATTACAGCTGAACTTTTCGTGAAGCAGTGGCTCGTGGGCGTGATCGGTCCCATACACATTCATGCGCGGACAAGCAGGCTTCCGGCGGCAGTGCTCAGTTGAGCTCCGCTGGCTGAATTCAGTCGCGATCTTAATTGGGGTGGGGGCCGGGAAACCCATCTGAAGCAGATTGATCGGACGGCGGCCACATCGAGCTGCCAAGGCCTCCGAGAAGAGTTCCCAAACCCGGCCTTGTTCCCTGATCGTCGCGATCGTCTTGTCGGCTCCTAACGGCCGATAGGCAACGCTCTACGACAATTGCTGGTTACAATTGTCGGCTCCGCGACACAGGCTTGCTTTTAAGTGCGGGTGATCTCTCTTTGATCCAAGCGGCTGAGAAATCGGGAAAAATCGATCGCCTTCGCTCCGCTCCACCGAGTTGGCACGGGTCTTGTAGGCATTCCTGCGCAGGCGGCGGAAGCTGCCGCGGCATTCGTGTTGCGGGCAACCGCGATGGTTCGAACAACGAAGGAAAGCAACATGGCAGGTCTGCGTCAAATCGCATTTTACGGCAAGGGCGGCATCGGCAAGTCCACCACCTCGCAAAACACGCTCGCCGCCCTTGTCGACCTCGGGCAGAAGATCCTCATCGTCGGCTGCGACCCCAAGGCCGACTCCACCCGCCTCATCCTCAATTCGAAGGCGCAGGACACGGTCCTGCATCTGGCGGCAAAGGAGGGGTCGGTGGAGGACCTCGAGGTCGAGGACGTGCTCAAGGTCGGCTACAAGGGCATCAAATGCGTCGAGTCCGGCGGCCCCGAACCGGGCGTCGGCTGTGCCGGCCGCGGCGTCATCACCTCGATCAACTTCCTGGAAGAAAATGGCGCCTATGACGATGTCGACTACGTCTCCTACGACGTGCTGGGGGACGTGGTGTGCGGCGGCTTCGCGATGCCGATCCGCGAAAACAAGGCGCAGGAAATCTACATCGTCATGTCCGGCGAGATGATGGCGCTCTATGCCGCCAACAACATCGCCAAGGGGATCTTAAAATATGCCCATTCGGGCGGCGTGCGGCTCGGCGGGCTGATTTGCAACGAGCGCCAGACGGACCGCGAACTCGACCTCGCCGAGGCGCTGGCGGCCAAGCTCAATTCCAAACTCATCCACTTCGTGCCGCGCGACAACATCGTCCAGCACGCCGAACTCAGGAAGATGACGGTGATCCAGTATGCACCGGACTCCAAACAGGCGGCGGAATATCGCGCCCTGGCCGAAAAGATCCATGCCAATTCGGGCCAGGGCACCGTCCCGACCCCGATCACCATGGAGGAGCTGGAAGACATGCTGCTCGATTTCGGAATCATGAAGACCGACGAGCAGATGCTCGCAGAACTTCAGGCAAAGGAAGCGGCGGCAACCGCTGCCCAGTGACTGCCGCCGCATCAAAACGTGAGCCGGTGCAACATTCCACCAACGGTGCCTCTTCTTGGAGGACACGCGAAAAGGGGGCAGGCCCAATGAGCCTCGATTACGAGAATGACAGTGCGCTCCATCAGGAGTTGATCACCCAGGTGCTGTCGCAGTACCCGCACAAGGCGGCCAAGCGTCGCCAAAAGCACCTCAGTGTCGCCTCGGACCGGGATCAGCCCGGGGAGGAAGGCCAGACCATCTCCGAATGCGACGTGAAGTCGAACATCAAGTCCATTCCGGGCGTGATGACGATCCGCGGCTGCGCCTATGCGGGCTCGAAAGGCGTGGTCTGGGGGCCGGTGAAGGATATGGTCCACATCTCGCACGGCCCGGTTGGCTGCGGTCAGTATTCCTGGTCGCAGCGCCGCAACTACTATGTCGGCACCACCGGCATCGACACCTTCGTGACGATGCAGTTCACCTCCGACTTTCAGGAGAAGGACATCGTCTTCGGTGGCGACAAGAAGCTGGAACAGGTCATCGACGAGATCGAGGAGCTGTTTCCGCTCAACAACGGCGTCACCATCCAATCCGAATGTCCGATCGGCCTGATTGGCGACGACATCGAAGCCGTGTCGCGCAAGAAGGCCGGCGAACTCGGAAAAACCATCGTGCCGGTGCGCTGCGAAGGCTTCCGCGGCGTCTCCCAGTCGCTCGGCCATCACATCGCCAACGACGCCATCCGCGACTGGGTCTTCGACAAGACGGAGGTCGAGTTCGAAACCGGTCCCTACGATGTCAACGTGATCGGCGATTACAACATCGGCGGCGACGCCTGGGCGTCGCGCATCCTGCTCGAGGAGATCGGGCTGCGCGTGGTCGGCAACTGGTCGGGCGACGCCACGCTCGCCGAAGTGGAGCGTGCGCCAAAGGCCAAGCTCAACCTCATCCACTGCTACCGGTCGATGAACTACATCTGCCGGCACATGGAGGAAAAATACGGCATCCCCTGGATGGAATATAATTTCTTCGGCCCATCCCAGATCGAAGCCTCTCTGCGCAAGATAGCCCGGCATTTCGGCCCGACGATCGAAGAAAGGGCCGAGAGGGTCATCGCCAAGTACCGGCCCTTGGTCGACGCTGTGATCGACAAGTACTGGCCGCGCCTCCAGGGCAAGACAGTGATGCTCTATGTCGGGGGTTTGCGCCCCCGTCACGTCATCACCGCCTATGAAGACCTCGGCATGCAGATCGTCGGCACCGGCTACGAATTCGCCCACAACGACGACTATCAGCGCACCGGCCATTACGTGAAGAAGGGCACGCTGATCTATGACGACGTGACCAGTTACGAACTGGACAAATTCATCGAGAGGATCCGCCCCGATCTGGTCGGCTCCGGCATCAAGGAAAAGTACCCGGTGCAGAAGATGGGCATACCCTTCCGCCAGATGCACTCCTGGGACTATTCCGGCCCCTATCACGGCTATGACGGCTTCGCCATCTTCGCCCGCGACATGGATCTGGCCATCAACAATCCGGTCTGGGATCTCTACGACGCGCCTTGGAAGAAAATGACGGTGCCCACGGCTGCAGTTGCAGCCGAATGATCGGCCGGTCTTCCGCGGGACGAGGACGGCGGGAGACCGGCAATGTCTCGAACATCTCTGTGCCTTGAAGAGGCCAGCTCAAAATAAGGTGAACACTATGCCGCAATCGGCTGAGAAAATTCTCGACCATGCTCCGCTGTTCCGCGAGCCGGAATACAGGCAGATGCTCGCAGAGAAGAAGCTGAATTTCGAATGTCCGCACCCGGAGCGGCTCGTCACCGACCAGCGCGAATACACCAAGGGCTGGGAATATCGCGAAAAAAACCTCGCCCGCGAGGCGCTCGTCGTCAACCCCGCCAAGGCCTGTCAACCGTTGGGGGCGGTATTCGCAGCAGCCGGGTTCGAGCGGACGATGTCGTTCGTCCATGGCAGTCAGGGCTGCGTTGCCTATTATCGCTCGCACCTGTCACGCCATTTCAAGGAACCGTCTTCGGCCGTTTCGTCCTCGATGACGGAGGATGCGGCAGTGTTCGGCGGCCTGAAAAACATGATCGACGGCCTCGCCAATACCTACTCGCTCTACGATCCGAAGATGATTGCCGTCTCGACCACCTGCATGGCCGAGGTCATTGGGGACGACCTGCATGGCTTCATCGAGAACGCCAAGAGCGAAGGCGCAGTCCCTCCCGAATTTGACGTGCCCTTCGCGCACACGCCCGCCTTCGTCGGCAGCCACGTCGACGGCTATGACAGCATGGTCAAAGGCATCCTGGAGCACTTCTGGAAAGGCAAAGAGCGCACGGAAGCGGCTGGCACGATCAACATCATCCCGGGCTTCGACGGCTTTTGCGTCGGCAACAATCGCGAGGCCAAGCGCCTGCTCGACCTCATGGGCGTGTCCTACACCTTCATCCAGGATGCCTCCGACCAGTTCGATACGCCCTCCGATGGCGAATACCGCATGTATGACGGGGGCACGACGATCAAAGAGGTGAGGGCGGCACTCAATGCCCAGGCGACGCTGTCGCTGCAGCACTACAATACCCGCAAGACGCTCGAATATTGCCGCGAGGTCGAACAGGCCACCGCCTCCTTCCACTATCCGCTCGGCATCCAGGCCACCGACGAATTCCTGATGAAGGTGTCGGAGATTTCCGGCAAGGAAATCCCCGAGACGATCCGGCTGGAACGCGGCCGGCTGGTCGACGCCATGGCCGACAGCCAATCCTGGCTGCACGGCAAGACATACGCGATCTACGGCGATCCCGACTTCGTCTACGCCATGGCCCGCTTCGTCATGGAGACCGGCGGCGAGCCAAGGCATTGCCTCGCCACCAACGGCACGGCGGCCTGGGAAGCCGAAATGAAGGCGCTCTTCGCCTCTTCTCACTTCGGCAAGGATGCCCAGGTCTGGGCGGGAAAGGACCTCTGGGCGATGCGCTCGCTGCTCTTCACCGAGCCGGTGGACCTGCTGATCGGCAATTCCTACGGCAAGTATCTCGAGCGCGATACCGGCACGCCGCTGATCCGGCTGATGTTTCCGATCTTCGACCGGCACCATCACCACCGTTTTCCGCTCATCGGCTATCAGGGCGGCCTGCGCCTCATGAC
>Ga0214543_1008751_pt1 | contig 16310 bp, 6 predicted proteins | sample CNSS2metaG_FD_160094 | JGI IMG/M metagenome (GOLD analysis project Ga0214543, IMG submission 160094) | Root nodule microbial communities from cowpea collected in UCLA plant growth center, Los Angeles, California, USA - CNSS2 | ecosystem: Host-associated > Plants > Roots > Nodule | place: USA... | reverse complement strand
AATTTTTCTGAATTAAAGTTTAACGGGTACGGGTATCCACGGGTACGGATACTATGATACCCGTACCCGCCCCGTTAACATGCGGGTATCAAAAATACCCATACCCACGGGTAGCGGGTATCCATTTTTAATATCCATTTCCTATTTGTTGCGGGTTTTATCTGCGGATACCCGCGGGTACGGATTTTTTTGACATCCCTAGTTCTAGTCACTTTTAGTGTTGCTATTGCAAATTGGATCTCTAGTATTAAGAAAGTTGAATTCACAAGTTGAACAGAGCCTGAATTGATATAATCATTCAGTATCAGAATATACTATTCTATGCAAATGAAAAAGAAATGGGACCTAATTTTGTTTTCCTATTTTGTCGGTCAAGTCCTGCCTTCTAAGCTTAACTGGAAAATGTAAACTGTTTCGGAAGCTTTTCGTGTACATTCTTTATTCTCAAAATGAAATTGTTTGGTCTTAAGATTTATTATTTTAATATTTGTCGATTAATTATTGACCATGTTTCTACTTAATACTCATTTTGAATCCAATAATTCATGTGTCGGAATTTGACTTGTGGAACGCACATGGATAGACATGCTTATCTGTTTTGGAGTTGAGTGAGAAATAAACTAGCCGTCACGTGCCACCTATGGCTGCTTTTCTATTTTCTTGGTCAAGAGTTTTGAATTTTGGGTGTCTTTCTTCTATGATTAATTATTTGAACATGCCATTTGTACATGTCGTTTCCTTCAGGCAGAAAATCAGTATGCTTATCAGTACACTCCTTTACATTTGCATGCGTCTGTAATTAGAAAAGACCTTTGAATTTTATTTTTTGAAGAGACAAAAGTATAATTTTTTTAATTCTCTGAATCTGAATTAACATTATGGCCTCTCTTATGCATCAAGAGATTAAAGAAATGTCTGTAGAAGATTTTGTTACACAATATGGTTGATGTATAGAGTGTTTGTTGCTGAATTCTGCTATTACTTTTAGGAAGTCCCTACATCTTACGTATATTTTCCTTTATACAGATTCATCCATTTCTTATTGTTTTTGGCCTCATAGTTCATGGAGGTGAAGGTAATCAAAATACTTTCACAAGGAACTGCTTCATTAATCAATTCCATTTGATTTGTTAACCTACTAATTGTTTCTCTGATTTTGTCATACGGAAAATAAATTCAGCTATTATAAGTTACAAAGCTCTTCCCCTGAAGAAGGAAGTGAAGAAAGTGGTACACCTTGGTCTTCACGGAGCCGCTTTAGCACTTGGAATAATTGGAATTTATACTGCCTTCAAGTATCACAATGAAAGTGGGATTGCCAACCTGTACAGTTTGCATTCATGGCTTGGAATTGGGGTTATTGTCCTCTATGGCATTCAGGTAAACCACTGGGGTTATGAATGTAGTATACCTTGAAGACAGGATATGATTATGTTAAGTTTATGATTTTAGTTTAAGCACCAGACATATACTCTATGGTGCAAGCTATGGATTAAAAATGTGGACTTTTTTTGCTTGTGTCCAAATGAAACTCAATTATTTACTAACTTTGTCCGACATTGTGTTGGTTACCTGCAGTGGATATATGGGTTTGTGATCTTTTTCTACCCTGGTGGGACTCCAGACGTTAGACGTTTCTCTCTTCCTTGGCATGCACTGTTTGGGCTCTTTGTGTTTGTCTTGGCTGTGGGAACAGCTACTCTTGGATTTCTGGAAAAGCTCACTTTCGAGGAGAGCTCAGGATTGGATAAATATGGTTCTGAGGCTTTGCTTGTGAACTTCACTGCTATCATCACAATCTTATTTGGTGTCTTTGTTGTGCTATCTGCTTTAGCTGATGCTCCTGCAGCAGCAGATGACTATGAAGCAATATAAACTTTTTTCTGTATCATACTTTTATTCTTATGAATAATCTCATGTCTGCTATTAGTTTGTTTGTATTGGGTGTAGGAAGAAGGAACCAATTTGTTGTTTGTATTTTTGGGCATAATAAAGTCCGTGATTTGATCATCAGTATCAACACATCAACCCCAAAGTGTGTGATCAGTCACTGGTTTACGTAAGGTTTTTTGGTTGTCAACTTAAACTTGGTCAAATTTGCGGCCAAATGTCGAAAATTCAGTCTGTAATATTAGTGCATGTTTTGTTTTTCTGTTAAGTTTCATCTGAAAGTGAATTCAGCTCTTTACTTTCATACAATTTTTGTGGATTGAAAAATAAAAGAAATCTATGTTCAATGGAGTTTCTACTAGTTTCGAAACACTCTTTTATTCACTGACTTTCGCTTTCTTGTTGATTGATTTGTACATAATTTGCTTTCAATTTTATACTTCCTACGAACTAGGTTGAGTAGTCACTCTTACAAATTATGAGACAAGACTGAATTGATCAATACTTCTGTACCAAAAAGATACATTTTCTTGCAACCCATTACAAAAACTTTAAATGTCAAGCTGCTTGACTTAGGAAATTCTGAAATGAGTGATTTCAAGTTTCCTAGGGAGTATGTTACTAAAAAACAAACATGATAAAAAGAGAAAGACCTTTATGTTTTATATGTCACACACACAAATGGATTCAGAAAGATCAATGCGAAATTTGTCTCTAATTGTGACCAAAGGAAATTGTTTAAAAACTCTAAAATTAATTTTGATCATTCCTTGTCACCTAAAAACCATGGTTGATTTCTCTTTACAACTTCCACAGTTTGAAATAAAAGTACTACCTTTTCAAGGTTATGACATTAAAATTAACAAACATTTAATATATATTTAAACAAAAATATCTTCAGTTTTTCAACTACTCATGTATTTCTTTTTTAATGTGAGTAGTTTTGCATTCATTATTTTAAATTATATGCAGGGTTATTATCTGAAAAACTATAGTTTAAAAAAACTAAGAATTAATTTTAAGAAATTTATGTAATTAATTAGTATTTCTAAGTAAAAGTAATTATTTAATTTTTTTTATAGTTATGTTAATGTGATATATGTGTGTGTGCTTCTTGCTACAATTTTCTACACAAAAAAATTATTTAAAATCAGATTATCTTTGAACTGATAATGCACTCACTTTCATTTTCATGATACCAAATGATATGGGATAACCACAAAGACGTTTTTGTTGTGACAAAGAGAAAGAGACAACAGAAAAAACTATTTATAAACCAAACTTTGTCTTAATCTCTTGTCTCTTTTCTTATCAATCTTTGCTGTACTAGTTGTGGTGGGTTACCACTTAGCACCCTTATAATCCACTTTATCCTTATTTACCAACACTTCTAGCCCACTTCACATTTATCACCACGGTTTTCTAAATGAAGGGAAAAGAATTTCTTGGTTTTAACTCTTACTCCATTTCGAAAGTGAAATTAATTTACATTATGCTTACAAACTCCTTTTTTTTTTTTGGAAAAAAATAGTACCAAGCGTTTATAAGAAAAATCTAGATTATAAGAAAATATATGTAAAAAAAACATAATAAAATGAACCAAATTAAGATTGGCCTTACATTAATGGGTTTGAAAAGGCGGCACTTGCATATGGCATATATAGGAGTCATGACTCTCCCAAAATTTGTAAATTTTTTTTTTTTATATATTTATATATTTTATTTTATATATATATATATATATATATATATATATATATATATATATATATAATATATTTCTACTATTTAAAAAATAAAATAAAAATAAAAATCAATTTCATGGATGTTGGTTAATAAAAAGAGTAGGATTCTAACTTTGGTCATCACAACAAGTCATTAAGAAAGTGTAAGAGTAAAAAGAAAAAACAAATATATAGATTGAGGATTAAATATGTTTTTTGTCCCTTAACTTTCGGTAGAAATTGGAAATAGTCCCTTCTCGAAACTTTGGACTAATTTAGTCCCTCAACTTTGGAAATGTTGTGTATTTAGTCATTTTAACCAAATTATTTTAAGTTTATTTCACGTTTTAAACCCAAGGATTTGAGTTGTTTACATCGTTTAACTCATTCTCACTTCAATGTTTACTCAGAAACACGTTTAAAACATCTAATAAACTTAACAAAATTTAGTTAAAATGACTTAAATTCACCCATTTATTAAAGATGAGGGACTAAATTAGTCCAAAATTTCGAATAGAGACTAATTTTAATTTTCACTAAATTTTAAGGGACCAAAATCATATTTAACCTTAGATTGGGAGATAGATAAGGGTACAGAGAGATTGAATAATTCATTTTCACTTTTGATAGAATCTCTCCTGAGACAAGGTTAGTATCTATATATGTTAGATCTATGATTCTCTCATTACGATGTTTCTTCCGAATTAAGTTTTCTCCCAAATTAGTATGAACCCTATTTATGATTTTAGAAATTCTTTTTATGAAATTGACATGAACCCTAATTATATTTTTTCAAATTAATATAACTCTAAATTATAAAATTTAGGAAAATTAAGGGATTTTGTATTTTATGCTGCATATGATAAAATTTTATAGATGTATCTTAAACTGCATTACAAATTTCGTTGCACGTAATAAATTAGTTGAATAGTTTTGAATTCAAATAGAAATTAAAAAAATCCCTCTTGCATGAATTCAATGAATTAAAAAAAGATAAAAATTGGAAAATATGAATCAATGAAAATGATTTAAATAAAGGAAACAACTTTTTTAATAAAAAAATAATTTATATATAAAAAATTGTAAAATTTTCGTTGTGATTTGAAATAAATTAAATTTCAATCGATCAATCTTGAAATAAAAATAGCCTCTGAACTCAACTCGCTTAAAATAAAGGAAAAAAGAGTAATAACACAACAAATGTTTCGAAATTCAAATTTTAGATCATTGAAAGCTGATGGTTTTACAAGTGGAGTGGAAAATTAAGCAATGTGGTGAGTGAAATGATTGATTGCAAAAAATGGTGAGCTTCTTCCCGAGTTGGTACCACATAAGGATTCCATTGCCATAAAAAAAATGTCCTCCAATCACTAAAAAATATTAATCAAAATAAAAATCGACGAATAAATGAAATTTTCACACTTGATGAAGCAATAAGAACTGAGAGGCACTTTTTCGCAACTTTATTATAAATACATAGTGAATATAAACATTAATTACCAATTCAATCCTTAATGTGTATATACTACTTTTACTTCAAACTAGAGTTTTAAAGTTACTAATGTTGATGTTTATTTGTGTGTTTATTTAAAATAGATATATATTAAAAAAATAGAAATATTTTTAAGTTTATAATTAAATTTTAAATAGAATCAATGTAAAAAAATTATTTATAAATTTAGAAAGGTGAAATATTCTAAACTCTAATTGAATTTAAAATTTGTGTTGAGTTGGAATGAAGTTTTAGTTCTTCCGACAAAAAACAAGTATGCTTAATTTGGTAAAGAAAACTTGAACTCTTCTTACAAAATATTTTGTTAAAGAAAATTTAAATACGTCTCATTTTTCATTAAAGAGACCAGAATGGAAAAAGAAACCAGTTAGGATTGTTTAACATGATAGAGATAAGAATGAAAAAAAAAAAGAGTTTGACCTTTTTTTTTTACTTTTTTTTATTCAAAACTATATTTCTTTTCAATTTTCAACATATTTGAGACTTTATTTCGTACTTATTTTTGCTCACTTTTAAAAATATCTTATTGTATTTATATTCTTTCCGTTAAAAGGACCCTATAAAAGTGTTTAAATACCTTATTTATATATAAAAGAAATGGATCATCTAACTTATTTCTAGCATTAATGTATATTTAAAAAAATTTACTTTACTATAAATTGATTTTACAAAATTATTTTTAATATGGATATATTTTAAAATCTTTATTTTCAATTTTTATGACAAATTTTATATTTTTTCATCGAATAACCCAAGCTAGAGCAACTGCTAATATTTTAAAAGTCATGCAGTCGCTTAATAATTATATTATAATAATATAAATAGATAATTGATGAATTAAACAATAAAATCCAAGCATTATGACTATACATATATAAATAAAATTATATTCTTAAAATACCATAAAAAATTATATCTAATACTACGCGAACCAACTCCAAGATACTATATAAAATTAAAATTAGTGTTTATTATTACTTAAGGTGCTTTCTAAATAAAGTTTTTTAACTAATAATGTATTGTTTAAGGAGTCATTTAAAAGCATTTATAATAATAATTATTGTATTATATTTCAACATCAAACAATTTAATGATGATGAACGTCAAACATTAAAAGGTTTTAAAATTATTTATGTGTTTATAAAAGAAATATGCCACTTTGACTATTTTCATATTTAAAATTTTTTACACATTCATCTTAAATATATCGTATAGTATAATATTTCTTAACTTATTTACGGTCTAACTGTTGTTTTTATAACATATTCAATCAATCTTGTTCTTTTTTTATTCTTAAAGTTTTACATTCAATAAATATTAACACTATTTTGCATATATGTTATACATTCTGTTCGTCCTTTTTAATTATTGTTATTAATATAAATTGTTTTTTGCATGGTTTGTATTGAGCATTCTTCTAAAAATTCATTTATTTCATGTACGTTATTCTCAATATAATGTTGACTACTGTTTTTTAATATATTGTTGACTATTTTGTCTACTAACTAATAATAGAATTTTCCTCTTTATAACTTTTATTTCTTAAAATTCACTCCAATATTGATAAAACCTTTTTGTTTAGACTAATAAAGGATGAAAGTGAAAGTATGAAGATTTGTTTTCCATCAAGTGCATACATATTTGTGAAAAGCTCATTCACATAATGAATGAGACAAATAAATTAAAATGATTTGTGTTATTAATAACAACATTAAGATGTTTAACTCTTGAGATATTGTTACAAATTTAGAAGCTTTAATCAACTAGAAAATTAGTGATTGATTTGAATCTTAATCACTCTTAATGGTTGGTTTTGTAGAAATAGTGGGAGGTGGTGTCTCTATTGGTGTGCTGTGCCAACTCATAGGAGGCCACTTGTACCTACCACTGTTAGCCACACAGCTAAGGTTTTAGAAACTGAGTTAAGTTACCTTCCTTCAACCATAATATCCCAACCAACTCTTTCCTCTTCCTCAATCTCTCTACATATCTTTGCATCATACTATTTCTAACACTCCCAAACAACTCACACCTTTTTTCTCATCACTTTCTGCACACATTTCTGAATCACCAAAAATGACTCAGGACCAATCTCATCATGCTACTACTCACACTCCACCAGAACCTGTGGCTGAGGAAAAATCTGTCATTCCACAACCCTCTCCTTCTGCTGAAGACTCCAAAGCTCTTGTAGTTCTTGAGAGTATGATACTGTTATATAAACTCTCCCTTTGCTTTTCTCTTATCAGATATTATTGTGTTTCTCTTATCAGAAGCTTTTGTTTTATGCTGTTTATTTACCAGCTTTTAATCTCATTTTGGAGTTATATGATGATTTTAATATAAGTGAAATTGTTTCTACCTACCTACCTAACTACTCCTGTGTAATTCAGACAGTTCAGATAATTAAAGTTTCTTCATCTTTGTTCATGTTTGTTTTAATACGTGACTTGTATTATGGAGTTTCCCAAAGGTGTTTTACAAAAATAAGTGGAAAATGTCAATACTCGACTACTTTTTAGTTTTTCTTGTATTTTTTTTTATCATCAGTTTTCTTCTGCTGGAATTTCCCTGTCGTAGGTCTATTGGAAAGAGTTATATGCCCAAACCAAATTGATGGGTTACCAACTGAATGATAATATGATTCTTTCCGTCGAGTAAAGATCTAATTTTTCTTACTTGAGCTCATAACATGTGGAAACTCAAAGGAAGAAACATCTTCACCTGGTCTTATAATTCATATAGTATTACTCTATTCACTATTTTAATATCTCCCATGTTCATAATTTTTTTCTTCGCCATATGATGTATCATCTCTTTACAACTTCTGGTATAAACTTTTCATGCTGCATACTCAACTTTTTGTTCAATCATATCATAAAAACTCACCTTCTTGTCTCTTTAGTTCACCAAAATATATATATATATATATATATATATATATATATATATATATACTTCTATTTAATCATCATTAGAATTGCTGAAAAGGCTCAAACAATATTATGTTGTGTTGTTAATTTGGTTTTTGTCAGAGACTAGTGAAGTTGCTGTAGAGAAACCAATTGAGGGATCTGTGAACCGAGGTGAGTTTGTTTGCATAGTGATAATTTATTTCTCTTTATGCATTTCATATGCTGACATTACATTCTAATTCCTATGCCTTCTCCTTCTTCAGATGCTGTCCTTGCGAGAGTTGCAACAGAGAAGAGGTTGTCACTGATCAAAGCATGGGAAGAAAGTGAAAAATCAAAAGCAGAGAACAAGTAAGAACTTGCATAAAATATTGTTAATTTCCTTTTCAGCTCAAATAGAAACTGTAACTGGTATGATCTTTGGCTGTTTTCGGTACTGCACTTGGCATTGGAAAACATTACGATAATTGTGAAGTTTGAAAAAGATTTGTAAATATGGAGTTCTAATTATTTGTTTTGGTTTTTAGTTAACATTTTATCATTACATACAGTTCTTTGAAGTCATTTAACGAGTTGTTTTAACTAATTTGTATGAATTTGATGAGCAGGGCTTACAAAAACATTTCATCAATTTCTGCATGGGAGAACAGTAAGAAAGCTGCAACAGAGGCTGAATTGAGAAAGATTGAAGTAAGAGCTTGTTTTATCATTAATATTAAGAAATTATTCGTAGTAATTGTAACTTGTTCTGCAGGTACTTTCTGATATTGTGTCCATACCATTTTTCCTTTAGGAACTAGTATTAAACGTTTTTTTTTTATCTTCTGAAAGCAAGCTTCCACCACCCACACTGAAAGAATAAGGGTTTGGGGTGGGGTGGATCTGGGGCATTTCTTACAATAGAAATAGAACAACCACAATTAAAAGTATTGCTATGCTTGTTCTGGAAAGTGATCTTATATTAATGTTTCAGCTCCCCCAATTTAAGCACTCTCTAATCAGTGTGTACACAACATTGGGAGATAGAGATAGAGAGAGAGAGAGAGAGAGAGAGAGAGAGAGAGAGAGAGAGATTTAGAAGAAAAAAAGTGAGAAGTGAATAGAAATGAAGAGAATCAACAAAGATAAGAATCTGGGTGTGAAATAATTTAGAGTTGAAAGAAAAGTACACCAAACACTAACATGCCTTGTGAAAAGTAAAACAATTTTTCCAATTTACATGACATTGAAGTTGGCAGAGATGGGAAGGAAAAATTGACATTTGATTTTCACTGTGTTTGTGTGCAGGAACAACTGGAGAAGAAAAAGGCAGAATATGCAGAGAAGTTGAAAAACAAAATAGCTACAATCCACCGAGAAGCTGAAGAAAAGAGAGCATTTACTGAGGCCAAAAAAGGTGAAGATTTCTTGAAGGCAGAAGAGACAGCTGCAAAGTACAGGGCAACTGGATCAGCCCCAAAGAAACTCTTCGGTTGTTTCTATTAAGCCTGTTCATTTATAAAAATGTAGTATTACTATTATTATTACATGTGTGGTTTGGTTGTCTTTTGTTGAGTTTTAGTTCATCTTCATTTATTATTGTGTGCACAGAGATATGTTGTTGGTGTGTATACAACAATTACTATGTGCATACAAGAAATTGAATTATTCAATTTGGGTAATACCAATTTCTTGTACCATCATGCCACTAACCTATCTCATTCCCTCACGAGTCCTCCTACCTTATTGGACAATATGATGGTTGTTGATAAAGGTTCAATTTCATGACCCAAAAGTACAATTTTGTTCTGAAGTTCACTTTGTCGCCACGCTAATAAATAAGTTGACGATAACAACTCATTTATAAGTTAACTTAGTGTGAAAATATATCAAATTAGGACATTGCTTAAGAGTTGCATCATTTATCTTAAGCTTGTATTCAAGTAAATAAATGACTAATATTAAAACACAATCTGGTCTTGTTAAAATTCAAAATTAAAACCTGTTTACTCACTTCAAAACAAAATTAGTTGAGACAAAACTTATTTTTTTAATTAAAATATTTGTCTAGTCATGCCAACGCCAATTCTTACTCATTCACGTGACAATTGAAGACCAGCTCTTATGGGAATCAAGAACACATCACCAATTGAAGGGCATGGATAATGTCATTAACTCTGAATCCATTACTGTTTAATTTTAGCTTCAGTTATCATAGGTAAACTTGAACTATAGCAACTATTCCTCTATCTACTTTTTTCCCCTCTTGAGCAACTATTGAAAACCCAGCTACATGGTGAGTGCATTTACAAAAATGAAGAAATCATCACAAAAGGCAAAGAAAAGTTTCTTGTCAGTTCAAAGATTGCCTTTCTCTGCAGAGATATGAAAGAAACTATCTTGGTCACATGTAGCATCAAGGAGATTCAAGAAATTATCATTCTGTCCCAAGAATCCAACATCACCATCAGACATGTGTAGTAGGTGCTTTAATGCAGAATCTGAAGTATCAAGAAATTCATAATTGCCCGAGTCAGACCCAGCTGTGTCATCAAGCTTTGGTTTGTAGCTACTTATCTGTTCATGAACCATGTTCACATCCTCAATGCATGGATTTAGGCTACTAGTTCCATTGTTTTTCACCTGCAATGACACATCTGAACAAGACTCCAATTTAGATGAAGATGAAGGATGTGATACAGGACTTTGACTCACAACAACTCCTTCCTTTCCCTTGACCATGCGAAATGAATTTCCAACCTCAGAATGCCAAAGATGAAGAAAGTGATCAGGGCATGTCGAACTCTTTGGCCATGAATTGAGCAATGAGGATTCCATTGACAACCTTGCCTCTGCCTCAACTCTTACACTTTCCCATTGTACCATGTGACGCGTAGAAGGAGATTCTGACTTGACAACAGTTTGATCCAGAACCAGACATGACTGTTTTTCTCTTAGGGAATGACATGATCGAAGGAGACGCTTCTTTAGATGGGTGTTCCAATAGTTCTTAATCTCGTTGTCTGTTCTTCCAGGTAATTGGGATGCTATAGCAGCCCACCTAAGAGAATGCATGGTTATTTCCAGTTTATATGCAAAGTGAATGTAATATCACAGACTAATGCAACCAAACATCAAAGTATGAGAATATGTAGGTCTTAGATTACATTATCATTATCTTGTCGGGAAACTTGAAACTCCTCATTTTCCTTGAGTTTTTAATTAGTACATTAAGGATCCATAATGGCAAAAGAATAACAAGATGAGAACATTAAGCATTGAAACAGAAACAATATCCATTGGGGTTAAAGTGACACATTTTTTGAAGATGCAACATGTTTACTAATTATTGAGCAGCTTATGAGTAAAATAAGACTTTAGGACCAAGAGGGTTTGGGTATACGCATGTAGAATTTAACAAACAAATGGAACAATGTAGTACCTATTGCCAAGCATTCCATGGAGTTGAACAATTGTGCTTTCTTCTTCACTGGTAAATGGGCCACGTTTGATACCAGGGCGAAGATAGTTTATCCACCGAAGCCGACAACTTTTTCCACATCGTAAGAGACCTAGTTGTAAGCAAAGGTCAATTAAATGATTTTTCACAGACTAATTAATCCATCTTTACAAGTCATAACCATGTCTGCACCTTTCTCCTTTCAGTGTATCAATATTTTACACCCTCTGCATAGCAAGCTTCAAATCCCTCGGTAAACACAAATTTCCAAAACAATTTTCAAGGGGAAAGTACAATTGGATCAAGATAAAGTTCTATGCATATGCCAACAAATTAGGTTATGACAAGTACTTGATGATAACACGATTATTCAACTGTTTTCAATGGTCCATTACTATGAAGGACTGTACTTACGGACCCCCACCCCCGCACGCGCAGAACATAAAAAGTGCCATAACATGCAGAAATTGGTGTCACGAGAATAGAGCAATAGAAAAACAACAATCTGGTTTTCTTCATTCTGAAAACAAGTCACACTGAGATTGGAGTTTATCAAAGAGAAAAACGAAAACTTCACCCATAAGAAAACAATCTCTATTCTTCCCTATCTTCAAAACTTTCAAAAAGAAAAATAAAAGTTCTCCTACTTTACAAGAAAATGCAAAAGTAAGGAAGAAGAAAGGGATAAAAGAAATAAAGAAGGAAAAAAGAAAAGGGAATGATAAGAAAGTGCACCTGCATGTTTGGGAAGTGTACGCCAACTTCCATGACCATGCTCCTTGATGTAGTCAACCAAGGCTTGGTCTTCTTCAGGAGTCCAAGCTCCCCTTTTGACTCCATGTTTCTCACAACAAGGTGCTTTACCCATCCTCACCACTCATTACCACACCCCCAACAATAATTAACACCAGCCTTTCGTAATTTTTTTAATAATAATAAGCTTGCACTTGCACACTGATGACAATAACAATCGGGTCGGTCAGGGTCTACCCATCATGGCCATAAAAAGGAAGAGAGAGAGGGGGATGTAAAAAATGAGAAGAAAAGTGTTGCAGAAGGAAGGGAAAGAAAAGGCTAAATATTAAATGCATGTGTGTATATAGGACAATGGAGGTGCTTAGAGAGGTCCAGGGTCACATTTATAAGTAAAAAGAACATACATACCCTTGTGAAGCAAAGTGGTGTGGTTCTTAATGGCATGAAATAGAGATAAGAAAGTGAGAATGTGAAGAAGAGAGAAGGGGTTGTGCGGAGAGTAAGGGTTGCAGAAAGCCCCACTGAGGAGTCAGATTTTACTGGTTTTTTGAAGGTGGAAAAGTGATGCAGAAAACGAGGGAAGTGATGACGGAAAAGAAAAGGGTATACTTAAATATGAAAATATAAATCATCATCATCACCTTGAGTGCAATGCAGCTGTGGGGGTTGAGGTGAAGGTCATTTCTTTCTGCACAGCTAAAGAAAAGCAGAAAGAAAAGAGAGGTTTTTGTGATTGTGTTGAAAGACTAGAAAAGATGGAGGCGGTGGGAGAAAAGACAAGAGAAGAAATTCAGGAGTGATGGATGGAACTGAAAGGGCATAATAAAAACCATATCCAATGAATGTTTATTGGTTAAGGTGAAGATGATGGTGGGAACGAGGTGCATTTATGTTCCGAACTGCCCATTAGTCAAACCTTGGTCAACATCTTTTTCCTTCTTTTCTTCTTCTCGTATCATCTTTCTTTTATTTTTTTTTATTGTTTATTATAAATTAAAAATTATATTCCTACATTTTTAATCTTTATATATATATAAATATATATATATATATTTTTTTTTTTTTTAAAGTAGAGAGAGAAAAATGAAAAATAAAAAATTACGTCATTATTTTACTAAAATTTAAAACTTATTATATTTATTAGTTTTTACAAATAATCTTAAATTAAAATACATATAAAAAGAATAGAGATAAATGAAAATACAATATATAAATCTTGTAACAAAATCACATAATCTTAGTTTATTATATTTGAGTTTCATTATATCATCTAATTTTTTTTTCTTATAAAATTTACAAATTTCATGTCTGAGTATTTTTTAATAACTTTTTTGAATTATTTGATATTCGTTTTAACTGATAACATTGTTTGTAATTATTTAAAAGGATGGATTTGTGGACAAATGTACGTTCTTTTAAATGGATATACAAATAAATGGAAGTGTCAATTTATGGGATGACATTGTTATCTCATTTTTGCAAAAAAAGAAGATTTGAGAGTGATATATGACCTTTTACCAATATAATCCTGCACTATGAAGAGTGGAAGATGTTTGCATGTGAATGAACTTGTGTGAGGTGTGGGAAGAGTGGTGGTGTGTGAGTGATAACACTTGTTACATAATCGGTATTATGTTTTTATACGAGTAGAGTGATATGTGTGTGATACGATTACGTAACCGGTGTGTGGTAATTATTTTTTCAATCATATAAAATAATATTTATTTATTTTAATATTTTATTTAATATTTATTTTTTTTAATTTCGTATTATTTAATTTTAATTGTTTTATAACATCAAATTATAAAATCATTCTATTTTTTCATCAAAAATATTTTGATAACTTTGAAATTTTATCTATTTTTACAATTTTTTTATCTATTACATAAATCAGATATCTTACTAACTTTCACAAAATCCATCTTTAAATTCAATCACTTTATTCTCTAAATCTACTAAAAAACACACACATTTCTATCTTCTCAAATTCGCACACATTTATTTTTATACTTTCCTCCAAATCCATCTTGACAAAGGAAAATGACCTTAATGTTTTGAAACTATAATTATTGAAATAGTTTTTTCTTTTAAAAAAAAAAACGCATTCTTAATCTGGAGATGCATTTACATCGCATGAGAATGATTCAATAAAAAATGAATCTTAAATTTAAAATATTTATTAAAACTTTGATACAACATACTCTTGTTTACTTGTTTACCTTTAGTATGTTTATTTTGTCTTGTTTAAACTAGTATGATTTATGTTGTGTGGGGTTATGTAAATTTTAGAGTTATCAAAACGGGTAATCCGATTCGACCCGGCTCGACCCATCACTGATTGATGATTTAGTGAGCCAATCTAACCTGGCTCACTTTTTAGCGAGCCAAAAAAATTCGAACCCGACTCGGTCCACCACGGGTTGGTGGGTTAAACGGGTTGGCTCACGGGTTCACTTAATTAAAAAAATAATTTTTTTATTTTTTTTTTCAGTCAAAACTAAATTGTAATTCTAATTAAAATCTAAATAAACTTTAATACAATCCAAATACAAACCAAAATAAATAAAAAATACAAATTATTTATGTGTTGGATAAAAAAAATAACCTAACATGACCCAAATATAAAGCCCAACTTAATAAAAAAATAAAAAACACTTGTGTGACCCTTTTATATACGGGCAACCCGACTCACCACGAGTTCAACCCGGATGAGTTGGATTCTAAATGAGTCGGGTCAAAAATCAATCTGTATTGAAATTTGTAAAAAAATTTCAACCCAACCCAACCCGAACTCGTGGTGAACCAGATTGACTCGCAGGTTCCAACCCATTTTGACAGTTCTAGTAAATTTAAAGCGAACAAAACAAAATAATTAGTGTTACTTTACCAAACGGTTAAATCATTTCAGATATTCTTATTTTTGTACTACCAATGAAAAATAATTGAGTCAAATAAAAAAGAGACCTAATTACAACAAATATTTTAAAATAAAAACCTAAGTAAGTCTAATAAAAAGAGGAGATCTACTTAAAATTTTGTTAAAAAAAATTACTTCTGTTATGAAATGATTTAACCTTATCAAACTCTAACCTAAACATTCTACTTGCAACATTTCTCCCAATGAACAAAAATACCAAAGATTATATCTCTTCAACCCTAAGGGCGTGTTCTCTTGCGTGGATGTAACTGTAGAAGGGAATAAGCGAGCGCGGATTCATTTTTAAATTGTGTTCCATTGCATTGATTAGGACCGATAAGCGAGGGCGGATTTGAGGGATGCACAAATTTTTTCATCCACTATAGAAGTTGAAGATTAGCGAGTATTATCAACCACATTACCATATTATCCTCGTTTTTACTTTCACACGCAGTACAATATTCGTCCTCTACCATGGTGGCGTGAGTGGTGTTGGAAGTGTTGCAGGGTGAGTGGTGCACCGGTGTGGCAGGTGTTGGGGTGGTGGTAGGAGTGGGATGGCACTAGCAGGTCTTGTACGGCTGGATGGCACCGATGTCTTGCAGGTGGTGAGGTGTTGTGATTGTTGCGTGAGGTGTGGGATGGCACCGGTGTGGGCACCGGTGTTGTGAATGAAGAGGAGGGCGGCACCGGTTACGTAACCGGTGCCTTGTTTTCAAAGGAGCGCGACACCGGTTACGACACCGGTGTCGTTGGTGCCTTTTTTTTTTTTTTTTTTATTTTTTTCTTTATTTTTTTTTTTTTTTTTTTTTATTTTTTTTTTTTTTTTTTTTTTTTTTTTTACTTTTTTCTTGACTTTTTTTTTTAATTTTTTTAACTTTTTTTTAACTTTATTTAACTTTAGTTTAAAATTTAATTATATAATTTTTTTAAAATTTAATTGTATAATTATTTTACATTCATAAAAATTTAATTTTTTTTATTTTAAAATTTTATATAATTTTAATATTTTTTTAATTCGTATTAATTAATTATAATTATTTTTATAACATCAAATTACAAAATCATTCTCTTTTTTCGTCAAGGGTATTTTGGTAACTTTCTAATTCTATCTATTTTTACAATTTATTTTATTTATCACATCAATCAAATCTTT
>Ga0214543_1008750_pt1 | contig 16310 bp, 13 predicted proteins | sample CNSS2metaG_FD_160094 | JGI IMG/M metagenome (GOLD analysis project Ga0214543, IMG submission 160094) | Root nodule microbial communities from cowpea collected in UCLA plant growth center, Los Angeles, California, USA - CNSS2 | ecosystem: Host-associated > Plants > Roots > Nodule | place: USA... | reverse complement strand
TGCCAATATACAACTTTCAGTGTACACAACTCATGCAAACACACAATAATCATGCACGTTCGAGATAAATAGCCACACTCAAGGGAATTAGAAATATAACATATGAATCTGCACTATTCTCGCCCAGGCTAGAAGTCCTCGCCTAAGCTACAGCAACTATCTCGCTTAGGCTAGGCATTCTCGCCTAGGCGAGGCCTGTAACAGTGGCACTCTATGAGCATCTCGCTTGGGCGAGATCGCCCTTCGCCCAAAAATCAAATCCTTCGCCTGGACAAGGACGTGAGCAAAGCACATCAGGTTCTTCTTTGAGAACTCGCTTGGGCGAGTCACTCTCTCCTGAGCAAGACAGCGTGTCGCCCAAACCAAGAGCCCTCCGCCTAGGCGAGCTGCTCGAACAGAACTTGGGCGAGTCTCAACTATTCTCGCCTAGGCGAGACGAGCTCGCTTGGGCGAGAATAACAGTACTCGTCTACTGTTACGCGCATGCAGCAGGGATACAACTCAAAAGCAACATATCAGAACATAAACAAGACAGTTCATACCACCCAAAACATCAATCAAGTATAATTTCATGGTACAGACCAAAGGCATGCAGAAATAGTTCTTAAAGACTCAAAACATAGCTTCCCTTACCTTGCTTAGATGCTAACCAAAATGCAAACAATCTCGAAACTAAGGAGTACTTCAGCTCCAAGGCCAAAGCAGTGAGCTGGAAAAAGAAGATTCGCACAAGACGAGGTTAGGAGACTTAACCCTAACTTGACCAACGTGGTCAAACAGTGTGGAAACGGAAAAGAACGGACCAAAAGCTCTAAAGCTCAGCTTACCTGGAAAAAGAAAGGGGGTTTTGCTTGCTCTGAGACAGACAGACTTCGTGCCCTAGCAGAGCTCCTAGCAGAAGACAAGAGAGAGATGTGAGGAAAGCTATTTTTCTGAAACAAAGGTAAAGTGAGATTGTGAGGGGGCTGGCAGGGTATTGGGTTCCTTCAGAAGGGCTGACCTTGGGCCTACGAAAGGCCAGGCCCAACCCTTTTTGGGACAGAAAAAGGGGCTTACACTAAATAACTTAATTAAATAAATTTTTTATATCATTTTTATTAATATTGTTATTAGTATTTTTAATGGATAATATATATTTTTTAAATTTATTTAAACAAATATAATGTCCATTATATTTGTTTTTTAAAATGTGCGTATGGATCACAAACTAGTATATTATAAAAAGAACAAAAAGTACTGACCAAACATCATCGTCCTTCCCTTTTGCAAAGTTCATTCACGCTTTTGCCTTCATCCTTCTTCGTTTGTGCTTTCTCATTCAAAACATCACGATTCACTGTACTCACTATATTGTGTTTAGCCCTTTTGATTCACTATACTCTCTATATTGTGTTTAGCCCTTTTTTTATTGTAACTGACTTTCATCGGTTAAAACCTACTTAACATAGGTTCTCAAAATGTACAGGTGCGTTTTTCGATAAAAAAAATTAACAGACTTTTTGATTCTTTCTCTGGCTCGCTGTTTTGATGAATCAATGAATTTGAATCTCATCCTCTCCTCTAACACGTAAAGAAGCTTTCCATGGATGCATACCATAGTCAATAGGTATCAGAGCAGGTTAAGGCCTGTTGTGCTTCCGCTACTATTGTTCTTGATCCTTCTTTAGTTTCTTTAATTCTTTACAGCTACTAATCTCAGTTTCATATCTCCTTTTTGAACAATGACATCAATAAATACAAATACAAATGAAACGCAAAGCACCCTGCATTGTTGCCAGAATCCTAACAGTCCCTATTACTTGCATCCCGGAGAAAATCCAAAACTCATTCTTGTTTCACCTCAGTTGAACCATACCAATTTGCTGGAGCAGAAGTATGCGGCGTGCCCTCATGTCCAAGAATAAGATGAAGTTTGTAGATGGGAGCATTGATGTTCCCCAACCGGATGATCCTACCTTTGAAGCATGGGAGAGATGCAATGTGATAATCCTCTCATGGATAACGTGCACTTTATCCCCATAAATTGTAGAGAGCATTATCTACATTGACATTGCTAAGCAACTATAGGATAATTTAAAAGAAAAGTTTGGTAAAAGTGATCATTTTAGAATTTCTTATCTTCTTCAAGAAGTACACTCAATCAAACAAGGTGAGATGAGCATAACTTAGTTCTTTATTGACATTAAAACTTTATGGGAAGAACTTGAGTCTTTAAAACCTTTATCAAAATGTAAGTGTGGTTCTCCACAATACAGAGACTGAGTATGTGATATGTTTTCTAAAGGGATTAGGAGAAATTTACAACACTGTTAAGACACAAATTCTTTTAATGGACCTGCTTCCAAATATAAACAAGGTTCCAAACACAGATTCTTTAGTCATTCAGCAGTTGGAAATAATCTTGTTGAAAATAGAGTGTTGCAGAATAATGCAGAAAAGCATCATGGATTGTAGAATATTGCAGAAAAACATCACAGATGGAGGCAACAAGATCAGAATTCTTGGAAATCTCAAGGTAAGGGAAACTGGCGTGGTCAACAAGGTAGAGGTAGGGAAGAAATTCTACTCAAAAATAGTGTTCTTATTGGGCTTTTTTGTATTTAAGGGTCCTTTACACAAAATTTAAAATAGGATCCGTTTAAATTGGGTCAAGTCGTTATGGGGAAGGATGACATTCAGGGTGAAGTCGTCCTCCACCCTACCAGTTTAGCTTTTTTTCTTTTTAAAGTAATGTTGTCGTTGGAGAGAACAATTTTATTTAAATTGAAAAGTTAAGTCATCCTCTAACATGACGACTTCACTTTTCATTATTTTCTCAAACTTTTCAGTTTTAATTATTTTTTATTTTTCTTTTCAAAAATTTCACTTTTGATTATTTTTTTTAAATATCTCAGATTTTTTTATTTTTCCTTTTATTTTTCTGATTTAACGGTTTTTTTTTCAGTATTTTTCCTTTCTTTCAAATTTTTCAGTTTTCATTATTTTTCTTTTTTTTTCAGTTTTGATTTTTTTTTTCAGTTTAGTTATTTTTTTTTAAATTTTCAGTTATCAATTTAAAAAAAAACAAAAAAAATTGAAAAAGTGAAGTCGTCATATATGAGTATGACTTCACTTTTTCCAAATAGAACAAAATGTCATCTACATGACGACATTACCTTTTTAAAAAAAAAATAAAGAAACCGGTCAGGGGAGGACGACTTCACTTCCAATGTTGTCCTCCATCCTGACGACTTGACCCATTTTTGCAAAAAAAAAAGGAACCCATTTATACAAATTTGACTTCCAATAGACCCTAAAATACAAAAAAAAAATTGTTCTTATTGTCATAGGACCAACCATACTGTTGACGAATGTTATGCTAAACATGGCTTTCCATGGTATAAGCAAAAGAATGATTACTCCAATAGTAATCAAGAAAGAAGTGATCAACAATCTTGTAATCTGAATATGAAGAATGAGTCTTCTCAAGAAAATGATAAAAAGGGCGATAATTCGTTTACTCCGGAACATATTCAAAAGATTTTAAAACTCTTGCAAGACACACCTCACAATCACAACATCAATCATATTCAAAGGCATGGTGACACTGCTCCTACCAATGAGACACAAACTGGTAAGATCTCTTGGATACTTGACACGGGTGCCACACATGATAAAAATCTTTTCCTTACTTTCTATAAAATTAAACCTATTTGTGTTAAATTTCCCAATGAATCTTATGTTACTGCTCACCTTGCTGGAACCATCCAATTTTCAAGAAATTTTGCTATTTTTATGTCCTTTACATTCCAAAATTTACTTTCAATCTACTATCTGTTCAAAAATTGATTCAAGACTTGAACTGCAAACTAACTTTTTCTTCTAAGACCTGTCAGATTTAGGACAACAGTACATCCAAGATGATTGGTCGTGCTGATTTGAACAAGGGATTATACTATCTACATCAATTGTCTTTTATTGATAAAAGGCATTTTTGTGTGAATGCTATGTTGAATTATAAACAGTCTAATATTGATGTTTGGCATTATAGGTTAGGGCATCCTGGTGTTAAAACTCTAGAATTTATTTGTAAACACTTTCCCTATATACATCCTATTTCAAAAGAGATTTGTGACATATGTCACTTTGCTAAACAACACAAACTATCTTTTCAGCAAAGTACTATTGTTTCTATGAATGCCTTTAACTTAATTCATGTTGATATATGGGGACCCATTGTTATACCATTTGTCCATGGTCATAGGTACTTCTTAACTATTGTTGATGATAAAACCAAACACATTTGGATCTTCCTTGTGAAAAATAAAATTACAACTAGACCTTTGTTGCTTAATATTGTCATATAAACTAAACACCAATTTAATCATAGTATTAAGGTCATTAGATCTGACAATGGTAAGGAATTTGACTATAATGATTTGTATGAAAGGTTTAGGATTATCCATCAAATAAGTTATGTTGAAAGGAAACATCAATACATTTTAAATGTTGCATGTAACCTTCTTTTTCAATCTAACTTGCCTAATAGTTACTGGTCATATGCTATTTCACATGCTATACATTTGATAAATAAATTGCCTTCTATTATTCTTAATGGAAAATCCCCCTATGAATTGTTACATGAAACTCCTCCTATGTATCTTAACTTAAAAGTGTTTGGATCTTTATGCTTTACCTGTACTTTAGAAAACAATAAAACTAAGCTTCAGCCAAGATCTCGAAAATGTATTTTCCTAGGCTATAAAATTGGGATAAAAGGATATGTCCTTCTTGATATAATGAGTAGAGAAATCTTTATAAGCAAAAATGTAATATTTTATGAAAATACTTTTCCCTACAAGGAGCATAATGTAAATATTGAATCTGACAAGGGCTATAATAATCAAAACAACTTAGATTTTTTACAATATACCCTTGTTATATCTTCTAACATAGAACCTCATACTTATGATGAAGCATGTCAACATCCTGAGTGGATTGCTGCCATTAAAAAAGAGATTAAAGCCTTATAGGATAACAGAACCTGGTACATCACAAAGCTTCCTCCAAATAAAACACCTACTGGTGTATGTGGGTATACAAGATTAAATGAAAAGTGGATGGTACCATTGAAAGATATAAAGCCTGCCTAGTTGTTAAGGGATTCACACAACTTGAGGGAATTGATTATCTTGACATTTTCCCGCCAGTTGCTAAGCACACTACCATTAGACTTATCTTAGCCCTTGTAGCTGATAAAAATTTGCATTTACATCAGTTGGATATCGACAATGCCTTTCTTCATGGAGTTCTTAATGAGGAGGTATACATGATACCACCCCCAAGACTCAAAGATATCAAGCACAATCAAGTCTGCAAACTCACAAAATCATTGTATGGCCTAAAACACGCAAGTTGTCAATGGTTTGCTAAACTTTCTTCATTTCTTATTTCAATTAATTGCATTCAATTTCAATCTGACCATTCTCTTTTTGTCAAGAAAACTCATACTACTTTTACTACTCTTGTCATATATGTAGACGATATTGTTCTTCTAGGATACTCTCTAAAAGAAATTGAAAACATAAAGTGTCAAATACTTTCTAGGATTTGAAGTTGCTAGGTCAAGAAAAGGAATTCATGTGTGTTAGAGAAAGTATGCCTTAGACCTTTTAAAAGACACATGAATGCTTGGGAGTAAGCCCTGCTCGACACCTCTTATGAAAGACACTAAGGTTTTATTCAACATTGAAGATGCCATACAAGACATTGAGTCTTATCACAGACTCATTGGGAGATTGTTATACCTCACAAACACCAGACCAGATATTTGTTATGCTATACATCTCCTTAGTTAGTTTCTTCAAAGGCCTACCAAACATCATCATCAAGCAACTCAACGTGTTTTAAGATACATCAAGGCTAATCCTTCACAAGGGTTACTTTTTGCTTCTAATACTGACATTCAACTAAAGGCGTTTAGCGATTCCGATTGGGCTTCTGTCCAACCACTAGACGCTCTGTTACAGGGTTTGGTATTTTCCTGGAATCTCCTCTAATTTCATGGAAGTCTAAAAAACAAAATACAATTTCCCATTCATCCTTCGAAGTAGAGTATGGTGCTCTCGCCACTACTTCCTGTGAGCTTCAATGGATTCACTATCTCTTTCAAGACCTTTACATCCAACCTTCAGCAACGACCATTCTCTATTGCGACAACCAAGTTGCCCATCATATAGCGAACAACCCTAGCTTCCATGAACACACCAAGCATATTGATATCGATTGCCATGTGGTTCGTGAGAGGCTTCAAGCAAATTTGTTTCGCATTTTTCCTTTTTGATCAAATGAACAACTCGTAGACATTTTCACTAAATCTGTTCACCGATCTTTCACAAACATTATATCCAAGCTCGGAATAATGAGTATCCATTATCCGGTTAGAGGGGAGAATATTGTGTTTAGCCATTTTTTTTGTTTATTGTAACTAACTTTCATCAGTTAAGACCTATTTAAGATATGTTCTCAAAGTGTACAGGTAAGTTTTTCAATAAAAAAATATCACAAATTTTTTTATTCTTTTTCTAGCTCTTTGTTTTGATGCATCAATGGATTTGAATCTTATCCTCTCCTCCAGCATGTAAAGAAGCTTTCCATGGATGCATACCATAGTCAATACACTATTTGGTAGTTCAGGCAGGTTGACAGGATTTAAAGGCTTAGGAGGATTTTAGATTCCAAATTAGTCATAGAAGATTTCATATTCGCAAGTTTAAGGTTCTTTAGCACAACGATAATTCACGACAACATGATTTTGTCTTATAAATTGTGAAGTTATATTACAAAAAAAAAACTAAATATATCAACAACTAATTTTTGTTGGTAAATTCTTCTACAAAATCCTCAATTTTTCACCTTAATTTCTAATGAATTTTTTGACTCATTCCACATGACATCTCTACACTAATACATTCAAATGTTCAAAACATTGATAAATTCATTCATTGGTGTAACTTATTCATTCAAGAATAAAAGGTTGTGTATCTCTTTCTTTGTTCATTGATAAAGTGATACAAATCATAAGAAGTCAATCAAATTCCCTACATATTATGTTCTTTGCATCTTAGTATATATCAGAAGACATACTAAAATTTAAACTTAAATTTAATTGAGAATAACATGTTGATAATTTTGGGTCATACATATATATGATACATATTTAAATGTGTTAGAACCATTATTTATTAAGCCAAATAATAAAGTGATCTAACTAAATTAAAGTTTTGGCTAAACACATTTGTCATGAAAATAAAAACTGTGTAGAGATCATAAAGTAATTTCTAATTTGATGAGGGGCCAAATTAGAAACATTGAATCTTAAAGTAATTAACCAAATTAGGTTATTTAAAGGGTCATGGTCCCCTTCTGAGAGCACACACACAGAACGTAAGTTTCTATTCTTGTTCCTTTCTCTCTATCTCCATCAGGAGAGAAAACCTACAAAGAAAGCGCATGTGTATTCACTTTCTTTTATTTCTTTTATAATAAGAAAGAATAATAAAATTATAATTATTATAGTTATAATTATAAAATTAAATATAAATAATTGTTCCATATTTATTTTAAATAGTTTTGATTTATTTTGTAAGTAGTTTTATAAAAAAAATGTTAAGTTTAAAAAAGTCAAATCGAAAAAATTAGTTAAATTTAAAGACATACTTTCTTAAAGAGTAAAATTAATAAAATAATTATTTTAATTTAAAAAAAAAACTTTTAATCAAAGTATAAAATTGGAAAGCAAATGTCGACACCAAAAAGGAAAATTCCTTTATATATTAATGTAGATAACACGATAATTAATTTCATTTTCTGTTTTTACTATTTAATTCATATATAGTAATTGATATTTTTATCATTAACCGAATGCTTGACCTTTTTTATTTATTTTTATGCTTATGGATGACAACGGGACACTACAAAGAAAATAGGTATTATCGATGGTCAAAATTCATTGAAATTAAGAAAAATTTGTCGGTAAATATTTTTTTCTGATCGATTATCGACAGGCGCGAATCCATCGATAAATGTGACGTAGGTAATACTTTCCGACAGACTATACCCATCGGTAATTACCAACTGCTTGATTCGTTGGTAATTCCCGATGAGTATAATCTATCGGTAATGTCATGCGTTGGGGAATTCAATTTTTGATGGATTTGGCAACAAATATATCCGTCGATAGTGGCAATGCCATTTTCTGGTGCATTCTGTAATTTAAGCTTTCCAAACATACAAAATTATTATCAGACCTACAATCTCACAAATACAATCGGACTTGTCAACTTCATATATAATCCTAGCCAAGTAATCCAGACAAACATCATACAATTAATATCATATGTCTTGATACATCATACAAACATTAAGGTTCTAAAAGGTCTGCTTATAAAAGAAAAAACAATCTAAACATCCATCAGTCACAACGTCCAGTGTGTTGTTTAACTAATGTAACCATATAATATGTAAGATAGTCAATATATAACGAAGCCCTAATCTAATAGTCTACATAATCATCAGAATGCTTTTCTTCTACTTCATGGTCCTGTTACTGCTGGGATTGTGACTGGACTGTGTTGGGGTGGACTAGAGTGGGTTGTTGTTGGGGCGGTGCTGGGTTGGACTATTGTTGAAGACGAGTGTGGGCCTTAGGAGATAGATATGCCACAACTAGATTTTGGAGGTTTTGAAATTCCTGGCTCAAATTTTGATAAGCTTGATCATGCTCTTCTAGTCGTTGTGTGAGTCAATTTACGGCCTCCTAGAAGAAGATGGTTGTTGTTTATGGATACCTCTTCCAGCAGTGTAACTTTTGCCAAGTTCTCTAGTCCCATAAAGTCTTTCTTTTGTTTTTTTCCACTAACAACGTCAACCCAACACTGTGTCCTAATGACGTCTTCCTGATCAGCATCATCAATATGGTCTGACGCATCAACACACGACCTTTGCTCAATTCTGACCTATGATAGTCTAGTTGAAAATTCTTCCTATTAAGAGAAAACAATGAGAAATTAGTTCAATAAGGTATGACATTTAAGTTTAAAGGAATTTATAATATAAGTTTTTGCTTACATGTGTTCTCCTAGACCTTTCATCAACAAACTGGCTAGATCCCTTGCTGATGTGACCCCAACAAGCCCAACATCAAGCCAAAGTACACCTTCAAGCCCAAGCCCATCAAAAGGCCCAATAATAAGGGGTATGCTAAAAAAGATCTAATTGGGCTTCATTCAAGATGGCCCAAACCCACATGGGTTTCTCACACTCTTCACATGGGTCAAAGAAGATGTGAAGATTTGAGAAGGTGTATCAAAGAGCCATAGAATAGCAATAAGATTGGCCCATTGTTTAGGCCTTGCTTTCTAGAATAATAACTTAAACAATGTGTAGTTGAATTGATAAAATTGGGCTTGACTAAGTCCAAAAGGAGTGTGGTCGTGAGCTTATCAAAAGGTCCAAGGTGGACTAAATGGAAGTCAACACTCCTTCCTACACCTCATGGATCCAAAGCATCCAAGGGCTAGGAATGCTTCGTCCTTTTCCAAGGCATCATCCAATGGCCGTGAGCCTTCCTCCTTCTCCAAGCCATCTTTCACGGCCAAGATTGAAACCCATTCTCATCCAAGGGCTAAGAGTGCTTATGTGTATTTGCTTTCATATAAAAGCCTAAATTTTAGGCTATTGTAATCACTCTTGAAATTTAATCAATAGATGCATAGTGTTGAGAGTACTCCACTCCTATTGCCTTTTGAGAGTCACTTGAAATAGAGGATTGAATAATCTCCTCTAGCCACCTTCCTCTATCTTCTCTAAGATAGACTTCATTACTCACCTTTCACTCCAAATTTCGAGAATAACCTTCAACCTTCACCTTGCTTTCGCCAACCCACACTCTTCCATGGAGCTCTCTTCTTCACCTTCATCCAAGGGGTTCCACCACTTGCGAAGATGAGTTTGGTAAAATACCTCATCAATATACGCCTCCCGCCCAGCTCTTTTGCTTATAATAAAATAAAGGCAAACATATATACATTATAAAAGACGTAATTTAGTCATAATATGAAAATAAAAGAATTATGGTTTATACCATACGAAGGGCATGCTCATGAGTGGTAATGGAACCACTTGTGTGTAGGGTCCTACCCTTTTCCGAAGCTTTATTCCTTTGGGTTGTCGCACATTTATTGCAATAAGAAGCAGAATTCCAATGTTCTAGCAAGCGATTCCAAATATGGTGTCTAATCCAATAAGGGCGTTGTCCTGCATTCCTAGCATCTCTAAACATCTCATAGAGCCTATGAGATGCTCTGTTGTGGAAATGTTTTCTAATTTGAGCTTCATGCTCATGTCTCCACTGAACCTTCATCTATAAAATATATCAAATACAACAATGGACATCTATTGCGCATTTGAAATAAATACATTAATAGAAAATGAAAAAAAAAATTCATGACATTTTACCTTAAATCGCTGCCCAAAAGGTCCCTTCTCTTTTTCAGGTATTGCTCCCATGATGGCTAAGACAAAAGGAAGAACCTAAATATAAATGCATAAAAGTCATCAAACAAAAGCCAAAGCAAATAACAAGTCATGTAATACAAATTTGTATTTTAAGATAATGGGATATAACCCTTTATTAAACAGCTCAATCATCGATCGTTCATGAAGAGGAGGTTCAATATCATCAACAGCTGAATCAATAGCATATGCTGCATGAACAATATCACGAGAGGGATTAAAGGATGAGGAACATCTAGAAGCAATGTGAACCACAATAGGGGATGGTCCTATATGGGAAGGTTGTGGTGTGGATGTAAGAGGTATGGGAACCACAGTAGGGTATGGTGTGGGTACCCTAGCAATGTATGGTGTAGGTACCATAATAGAGTGTGGTGTAGGAACCTTAGTAAGGGATGGTGACTGAATGGGTGTACTCTAAGTTGGTCCTGTATGTGAAGGTTGTGGTGTGGATGTAGATGGTGTGGTAGACATAGCAGGATGTGGTATGGGTACCCCAACAAGGGATGGTGCCTGAGTGGGTGCACTCTATGGTATTTGGTTAGGAACCTTTCTAATATAGCGTGGTTGCTTTCTTGGTTTTGATATCTTCTTCCCTATATTGGAACTAGATGGACGTTTAGGTGACATTGCAACTATCAAACTATATAAAATAACAAAATTAAACATCAAGTATGAAGCAAATAGTTGTATTACAATTTTAGATGACAATTGTTATTACCAACAATATCAACCACAAAGATAATACTTTTATAAGTGATATATTTAGAGTTTGCCAAAAGATAATTAGGGAATCTTTTACATAAATTTAACAATTATAACAACCACAATAACATATGACAATAACCAAATAATTCAATCGTCATCATCCTCGTTGTCATCATTTTTGTAATGATCCACATAGTCGTCGCCGTCATCTTCATGATCATGATCATGATCATCATCTTCTTCTTCTTCTTCTCCTTCTTCTTGGTTGTCCAGATTTTCTTCATCTTCTTCTTGCATTTCTCCTTCCAATTCTTCATGAGCACTATGAAAGTCGTGCAATGTAGATACACCTTCAACTTCAATTATTTCATGGGCATGTGACATTTCATCAACTTAATAGGGAATATCTTATTCCACCTCATTTGACTCAATGTGACCCTTAGGCTTAGTTTGTATTGCAACACACCAACCACTTTTGTCGATGCTCCGAAATGTTGGATAAGGGATATAATACACTTGTCTAACATTATTTGCTAGAATGAATGGATCAAATGGTCGGTATCTTTTACTCATTTCAAGTTCGACAATATTATACTTAGGATTCATTCTTGTACCATATCTAGAAGGATCAAATCATTCACAATAAAAAATAACTACTTTTTTTGGAGAAGTACAAGTGTTGTACTCTAGCTTATATATTTTATGAATTATTCCATAAAAATCATCATAACCACCCTCTGTAAGGCCTTTGACGTACACACCAAGCATATTGATATCGATTGCCATGTGGTTCGTGAGAGGCTTCAAGCAAATTTGTTTCGCATTTTTCCTTTTCGATCAAATGAACAACTCGTAGACATTTTCACTAAATCTGTTCACCGATTATCTTTCACAAACATTATATCCAAGCTCGGAATAATGAGTATCCATTATCCGGTTAGAAGGGAGGATATTGTGTTTAGCCTTTTTTTTTTGTTTATTGTAACTAACTTTCATCAGTTAAAACCTATTTAAGATATGTTCTCAAAATGTACATGTAAGTTTTTCAATAAAAAAATATCACAAATTTTTTTATTCTTTTTCTAGCTCTTTGTTTTGATGCATCAATGGATTTGAATCTTATCCTCTCCTCCAGCATGTAAAGAAGCTTTCCATGGATGCATACCATAGTCAATACATTATTTGGTAGTTTAGGTAGGTTGATAGGATTTAAAGGCTTAGGAGGATTTTAGATTCCAAATTAGTCATAGAAGATTTCATATTCACAAGTTTAAGGTTCTTTAGCACAACGATAATTCACGACAACATGATTTTGTCTTATAAATAGTGAAGTTATATTACAAAAAAAAAACTAAATATATCAACAACTAATTTTTGTTGGTAAATTCTTCTACAAAGTCCTCAATTTTCACCTTAATTTCCAATGAATTTTTTGACTCATTCCACATGACACCTCTACACTAACACATTCAAATGTTCAAAACATTGATAAATTCATTCATTGGTGTAACTTATTCATTCAAGAATAAAAGGTTGTGTATCTCTTTCTTTGTTCATTGATACACTACAAAAAAAATAATTTTTACCAGAGGTTATTTATGGCATTTCTAGGGGTTTTAACCCTCGTTAAAGGCATTACCAGCGGTTTGTTTTTCTCCTAGAAAAACCAGCGTCGTTAATGGATTACCGGCAGAATGAATGGATATAATAAATTTGTCTAACATTATTTGCTAGAATGAATGGATCAAATGGTCGATATCTTTTACTCATTTCAAGTTCGATAATATTATACTTAGGATTCACTCTTGTGCCATATCTAGAAAATCAAATCATTCACAATAAAAAAACAACTACTTTTTTTGGAGAAGTACAAGTGTTGTACTCTAGCTTATATATTTTATGAATTATTCCATAAAAATCATTATAACCACCCTCTGTAAGGCCTTTGACGTACACACCATAGTTAACTGTCTTCTTTCCTTTGGACCATTCGTTAGTGTGAAACTTGTACCCATTGACAAAGTAGGTGTGCCATTCTTTGACGCATCTCATGGGCCAATTTGCCAAATCCCTTAACTCTTGATTTGTGGGACTTATTGGTGGGTTATGAACCTACAAATACGCAACAATAAATTGTTACTTCAATTTCGATAACAATTTGTTGAAGAAACTCGATGAAGTTCATACTTGATGTTTGAACTAGTAAGAAAACTCTAAGTATATTCGAGTAGAATTGAATCAAAAGAGGAGTCAACAAGAGTTCAATGGAGCTTGAGGAAGAGCAAAATACAACAGAATAGCAACCTAGTGCATAAAAGCTGCTAGGATGAGTTTTTGGCTTTATAAAATGAGTTTTGCATTTAGAGATTTAGTGAGGATGGTGATGGCCTTTGTTGCCCATCATTGGCAGCTTCAGGGATTGGTTGTTGCAACAATGTATTTTCTTGATACTGTTTTAGTTTAGTTTTTAATTTTATTTTAGTCTAAAATTAATTTTGTTTTAGTGTTTTTAGAATTTTAGGTTTGCTAACATGTTTCATTACTTAAATATAGTTTGTCTTTGTTGTTTTTAGGATAGAATTTTTTAAAATTGTTGTTTCAGATTTAATTGGTATAGTTCTGGTTTTGTGGTTTGCATTTAGCTAGATTACCGCATTTTAGGTTGAAAGAGTCTTTATACTTGTGCTAATCCAGCCATGCATAGATAGTTTGAAAAGGTTTTCATCAAAAGATTAGTGTTGATCACTATTTACATTTTACCTTGTTGAGACTTGAGCTATAATTGAAATTCTTCTTTGTGCGATACACTCATTAAAATGCTCTTGCTCTTAAATTTAAGCATTTGACCTTAGTGTTGACTTTCACTTTGGAGGTTCAAAACCATGCACAAGTTGTCGGAAACCTTTGAAGACAATTAAATACACTTGTACATAGTTAATTGAAGGAGAATTAAGAGGAAATTTCTACAACAAATCAAACTACTGCAGAAAAGAATCATTAAAGAGTTTAAGTTTGATTGCATAGTTGACTTTTTTAAGCTCAAATGCAAGTTGTACATGTTGGAGACCTTTAAAAGAGATATCATGTGACGTGTTGAAGGCAAAAAGAACCATTAGAGTGCACTTAACTGCTACCAGTTGTGTCACTAACTAGTTTAGCTATAATAGAATAACATAAGTAACTTTAGAATTAGATTTTATTAAAGTTAGCATAGAACACACGTCTATAAGGTGGTTTTAGTGTATCTTTTTAGGATTAAATAATTACACATTAGTTCTAGTACTTTAGTTTAGTATTCATAACAATTAGTGTAACATCCCGTCAGGATATTACGAATTTAAATAATAAAATAAAGAAATAATAAATAATAGTCAATTAATGAAACCTCATTTCCCAAAAGCGCGTGAAATTTAAAACTTTAATACATTTATAAAAGTATCTCAAATTCAATTTATAAACTCAATTATAAAATAAATCCATGTTCATAAACCAAAGATTACAAATCTATAAAATCCATAATAAAACAACTCTATAGAAAATCTCCCAAGCTAGCCCCGTTTCGGCTCTATGCCTCACCAGATCCACCTGCAACATCATCTGCTCTCGTGTACCGCGTACACAATCATCGCCAAACACAAGCAGATAGAGTGAGCTAATATCAAACAAATCATATGTATAAAACATTTATATATCAATATAAATATACCAAAGTAATTCCATCCTTTGATTTCATGCCACACGGCCACCACCATGTTAACCGTGTTCTACATCTCTTAATGAGTACCTCAAGGTGTCATGCGGCCACACCTACCAGCCACAACTGATAGAGCACGTGCGGGAAACCATGCTATGGACCACACTTTATAACGTCAGGTGGAGTTCCCCATACGAATAACATTTGTAACATCCCAAAACTACCAAACTTGTTAGTTTAATATTGAGGAGGGCAATCTAATTGGACCCTTCGTACATGCCACAATGTGCACACTCACACCGGCAACACTCACCAACCCGAGCCACAAATCAAAAGTTCCTCGTGTTCATCCGCCATCCCGAGCTACAACTCAAGGGATGCCATTCCGAGCCACAACTCAAGGAATGCCACGTGCTTAACCCCTATCCCGAGCCACAACTCAAGGGATACATTATGAACCACATTTCAAGGAACACCAAAAAGCCGACCTTCGAAGCATCACCAAAGCCTAGTAGACCACGCACACTCAAAGCAAGCAAATTAGAGGCATGATCTCTGCATTATTGTCTGGCGCTACTCTTGAGCCACCAGGCAAAACATGCTTCCAGACCACCTGGCGGGGGACACGTACCGCCAGGCGCCAAGCGCCTCTGCACACATTGACTTTGTGTCTATCGCCTTACGGAACTAACTCTGTCGCCAGGCGCCACCTGTTCCCAACCTTTTTTAATTTTGTCACTATCGTCTGGCGAAGCATACCTCACCGTCAAGCGATACACGAGTAGTTGTGCAATATTGGTTTTCTCTAAGGCTGTAGACCCTTGTTTCACACATTTGGACTCATGGGAATCATACTTACTCTCCATAATAGACACTTCCATCATGCCATGTGACTCATATACCACAATTTCATTATTTCGCACTTAATCCATAGATACACCTTATCTTTCTCTCTATCAACGCTCTAAGTCAAGTATTTCCTTACACTATAGGATCCATATTCACCACTACCATATTACTGTCTAGTCTTGCTCACACAAGCTGCCCATTTCCAATAAAGGTATTTCCCACATATAAATCCTTATCCTACCATAAACCCATATCACATATCCCACTAGTGCATATTTATTTAATACTTCCAGTTCCTAATGGTCATATAACTCCCAACGCTGTCAATGCTTTTGTTTAATAAGGCTCCCTATGGTATTGTCATCACAATACTGATGCTTCCCACTTCCCATTACCTTCCAATTAATTTATACTAATAGCTTATATATATATATATATATATATATATATATATATATATATATATATATATATATATATATATATATATATATATACACTTACT
>Ga0214543_1008744_pt1 | contig 16320 bp, 8 predicted proteins | sample CNSS2metaG_FD_160094 | JGI IMG/M metagenome (GOLD analysis project Ga0214543, IMG submission 160094) | Root nodule microbial communities from cowpea collected in UCLA plant growth center, Los Angeles, California, USA - CNSS2 | ecosystem: Host-associated > Plants > Roots > Nodule | place: USA... | reverse complement strand
ACCATCAAAATGGAATTCTTTAATGTAAGCATAAACACATTGTTGAGTTAGGGCTTATGTTATTACATCATGCCTCTCCCCCTTTACATTCTTAAATGTAAGCATTTACTATTTTTTACTATTTACAATTTAAATAATTCATATTTTATATGTAAAAATTTCTCAAGGAACACGTTGACCAATACTTAGATGGGATCGGTGTTCCGAAAATTTTTAACTATTGGTAACATTTTTTTAATTATTTTTTACTATTTTTTACTATTTACACTTTTGATAATTGATATTTTTTATATAAAAATTGTTCAAAATTTCAAAAGAAACTTGTTGCCCAATAATTTGCGATGAGTGTTGTTTGGAAATTTGAAAATTTTTATCTTTTGGTAACACTTTTTAATTTTTTTTTACTCTTTACTACTATTTACAGTTTAAATAATTCATATTTCATATATAAAAATTGTTCAAATTTCACTACAAACTTGTTGACCAATATTCCGGGGGGATTGTTGTTTTGAAATTTTAAAAAATCCTACTTTTTGTAACACTTTTTTAATTTCATTTACTATTTCTTACTATTTATAGTTTAAACAATTCTTATTTTATGTATAAAAATGTTTGAAAATTTGATAAGAAATACATTAGCAAATACTCATAGAGGATTGGTGGTCTGAGATTTAAAAAATCTCATCTTTTGGTAACACTTTTTTTAATATTTTTACTACTTTTTACTATTTGCAATTTAAATAATTTATATTTCATATATAAAAATTGCTCTAAATTTCAAAAGAAACTTGTTGGCCAATACTTTGGTAGATTGTTGGTATGAAATTTGAAAATTTTCATCTTTTCGTAACACTTTTTAAATATTTTTTTACTCTTTTATGCTATTTACTATTTAAATAATTCATATTTTATATATAAAAATTGTTCAAATTTCACAAGAAACTTGTTGGCCAATATTTCGAGGGGATTCTTGTTCTGAAATTTGAAAAAATCCATCTTTTTGTAACAATTTTTTAATTTCATTTACTATTTCCTACTATTTCTAGTTTAAACAATTCTTATTTTATGTATAAAAATGTTTGAAAAAAATTAAAAGAAACACGTTAGCAAATACTCATAGAGGATTGGTGGTCTAAAATTTGAAAATTTTCATCTTTTGGTAACACTTTCTTATTTTTTTTACTACTTTTTACAATTTATAAATTAAATAATTCATATTTCATATATAAGAATTGCTCAAAATTTCACAAGAAACTTGTTGTCCAATACTCTCGGGGATTGTTGTTCTGGAATTTCAAAACTTTCATCTTTTGGTAACACTTTTTTAATTTGATTTACTATTTCTTACTATTTACACTTTAAACAATTCTTATTTTATATATAAAAGTTGTTTGAAAAATGTAAAAAAACACGTTATGAAATACTCCTACGAGATTAGGGTTGTGAAATTTGAAAAATTTCACCTTTTGGTAACACTTTTTAAATTTTTTTTACTACTTTTTACTATTTTTAATTTAAATAATTCATAATTTATATATAAAAATTGGTCAAATTTTCACAAGGAACACGTTGGTCAATAATTATAGGGAATTGATGTTCTGATGTTTGAAAAAAATCCATCTTTTCTTAACACTTTTTTAATTTCATTTACTATTTCTTACTATTACAGTTTAAACAATTCTTATTGTATATATAAAAAGTGCTCAAAAATTGAAATAAAAAACGTTAGCAAATACTTAGAGGCGATTGTTGTTTTGAAATTTGAAAAGTTTTAACTTTTGGTAACATTTTATTTTATATTTTTTTTACTATTTTTTACTATTTACACTTTAAATAATTGATATTTTTAATATAAAAATTGCTCAAAATTTCACAAGAATCTTGTTGGCCAATACTCTACGGCGATTATTGTTCTAAAATTTGAAAAATTTCATCTTTTGGTAACACTTTTAAATTTTTTTTACTCTTTACTACTATTTACTATTTAAATAATTCATATTTTATATATAAAAATTGCTCAAATTTCACTAGAAACTTGTTGGCCAATATTCCGAGGGGATTGTTGTTCTAAAATTTTAAAAATCCAAATCTTGTTGTAACACTTTTTTAATTTCATTTACTATTTCTTACTATTTATAGTTTGAACAATTCTTTTTTTATGTATAAAAAATGTTTGCACAATTGATAAGAAACATGTTAGCAAATACTTATAGGGGATTGGTGGTGTGAAATTTGAAAAATTTCATCTTTTGGTAACACTTTTTTAACTTTTTTACTACTTTTTACTATTTACACTTTTCTAACGTTGTCGTTGACGCGATCAAATTAATACTACTAAGCTACAACAACTTCAGTATTGTTAAGAAAGTAGTCAACAAAATAGAAAGAGTAAAGTAACCCAAAGTCGTCTCCCAAGGAACACAGAATTGATTTTTAACAAATTAGTTCTTATAAAATATATACAAAAGAGTTAGTCAAATAAAATAATAAAAATATAGGAGGATTAAGATAAACAAGAAAGAAATAGAAAACATAAAAAGAGATAAAAACAATAGTAAAGAAAATAGATTGATTCCATTGCTTTTTCAAAATAGATTCATCATCGGTTATCTAAAGATTATTGTTCAATTAATTATTGTTATAAATTTACAAATTAATCAATGTAAAGTCTCAATTAATTTGTTGGCATTCTCACTTTTAATCAAAGTACAGTCTCAATTAAAAGTGAGAACTTTTAGATTATCCACAGTAAATTCAACTAAAGTACAGTCTCAATCAAATTTTACTATGCATAATCATGTCTATTCTTTTATATCCTCACTAAATAAAAAGCTTAATTAATCAAAGTGAAGTCTCAATTAATTTTCGTTAGAGTAAATACCTTTAATCAAAGTAAAGTCTCAATTATTGGTAAAAACTCATTTAATCACATGAAAGTTTCTAAATAAAATCAAAGTAAAGTCTCAATTATTGGTAAAAACTCATTTAATCACATGAAAGTTTCTAAATAAAATCAAAGTAAAGTCTCAATTAAATTTAAAAACCCTTGAACTCATATGATTAACATGCATATAGATTTAAAATCATTACTTTTTATGTGATTCAAAGATAAAAGACATAGATGAATTAAAACCTCAACAATAATAAAAAGAACAAAAAAATTATTTCATTCTAACCTCAGAATCCATAATGAAATTACAATGGAATCAACCCAAGAAGTTTAGCAATCCCTAAAATGCAAAAGTAAAATAAAAATAGAAAGAAGAATAGAGAGAAAGGAAACGAAATTAGGCCCCCCTAAGGGTTCCAAAACTTCGAATTCCTAAGCTTTTTTTTTTCCTACTTCCCCTTGGGTTTCTTTATATAGGACTTGGACTGGGCTTTTTGGTTGCTAAAACCTCTCAAATAGCTTTTAAAATAAATATTATTTATCTTTATAGTGATTTTAAAAATATTTGGAGAGATAGTTAGTTTAAAAATATTTAACAAATATAATTGGTTAATAATTTATGATATAATTAAATAAATTAATTATTTAAAGATATCTGATAAATTATCACTAAATAATATTTGCATTAATTTTCTCAATAAGCCATTTTCAATCCTATAGTCCAAATTTTCTAGGAAATCCAAAAAAATGAATATTTGCACTTAATCCCCTCTCTTTGACCAACTTTCACAAGTCTTTGAATGCTTCACCAGATTGCACTTGTTGACCATTTCAGAGTCCATTGAGAGACTGACACGTGGCAGTGTGTTTTCTCTCTCCATGATTAGGGTTTCTATAGGTGCAATGGAGGAATGAGGCTTCTCCTCGCTGTTGCCATGGAAAGATGGTGGCGCTTAGATTGTGTTTTTGCTGCTGTTGTAGGTTTGTTGGCGATAGTCGTGACTGGTTGCAACGTTAGTGCAGATTTGTGTGAATGGTGGAACGTGAATGGTGTTGCGATGGATGCGCTGCTATAGGTCCGATCTGGTGCGCGGTGCACTGGCTCACAGGTTGCTATCAAGGTGTGGAGGCACTTCCGCTGCTGCTTCGCGTTTTCTGACAAGGTTGTACTTGTGTGATGATACGCGTTCAACAATGGTGGCTGTTGTATTGACGTATATTGTGTTCTCTGGTGGAGACTTTTCTGCACTGAAGATGAAGCTGCGCGTTGTGTGCTCGCTACAGTGATGGAACTTGGGTTGCTGTTGTGCTCTCCATGCAGGTTCGCATTTTTAGATCGGTGGAGGTTCGTTCATGGTGCAGTTGTAGATCTGTGGTGGTGCTGGTTCGCCTATGGCAGCGCGATAACTGTTTCGTGATTTCTTTCCAACTCTTGTAGTGGTTGTTCATCTCTTTCCCAACGAGCATGGTGATTCCATGGTGGCTGGCAACGTGAAGGATGGTGTGACGGAGGTTTGCTGCCGTTATTGGTGCGTCGCCGTCAAGGATGGTGGGTAACCTATGGGTTTCTCTTTGGGAAAAGAGGATACGGTTGAAGATGATGATGTGGCAGCCTTCCATTGGACAGCTTGTTAGTGCAAGGATTGTTGCCACCTGGAATGTTTTAATTGGACAAATTTTAAAAGTGGGGATTGGCACATGGCATGATCTGAGTGCATCTAGTTTGTGAGAGAAAAGAGGGGTGAAAATAGAGAAAGTTAGGTGTGTAGATGTAGGTTTTCTGTAGCCCATTTGAAAAGAGGTGAGTGTATAAGTAATGTATGGGGTGCAAAAGCGATTTTTCCAGAACTTGCTAATTTCAGCCTTATTTAGAAGTGGTTTGTAACGTCAATCAATTTATTTTCCCACCTTGAATGGGCTTAATCTTAACTTCAGCTGCATCAACAAATGTTAAAATATCTAAAAATAATTTATACAGCTAAAAATCACTTTTTTAAGATATTTTTATCACATAAGCTCAAATAGCCTAATTATCAGAACTGTCAATTAAATCACTCTTGAAACACACAAATTTAATTAAATACCCAGAATTAAACATTAAATGAGGGAAAAAATACGCACTCATCACAATTTAAATATTTCATATTTTATATATAAAAATTGCTCAAAATTTCACAAGAAATTGTTTGGTCAATACTCCAGGGCGATTGTTGTTCTGAAATTTGAAATATTTCATTTTTTGGTAACACTTTTGTTTTTTTTTACTCTTTACTAATATTTACTGTTTAAAAAATTCATATTTTATTTATAAAAATTGTTCAAATTTCACTAGAAACTTGTCGGCCAATATTCTGGGGGGATTGTTGTTCTGAAATTTTAAAAAATTCATCTTTTTATAACACTTTTTTAATTTCATTCACTATTTCTCACTATTTATAGTTTGAACAATTCTTATTTTATTTAAAAATGTTTGGAAAATTGAAAAAAAAAACACGTTAGCAAATACTCATTGGGGATTGGTGGTTTGAAATTTGAAAATTTTCATCTTTTGGTACCACTTTTTTAATTTTTTACTACTTTTTACTATTTACAATTTAATTAATTCATATTTTATATATAAAAATTCTCTAAATTTCACAAGAAACTTGTTGGCCCATAATTCGGGGCGATTATTGTTATGAAATTTAAAAATTTTGGTAAGACCTTTTAATTTTTACTCTTTTCTGTTATTTACTGTGTAAATAATTCATATTTTATATAAAAATTATTTAAATTTAACAAGAAACTTGTTTGTCAATATTCCGGGGGGATTCTTGTTCTGAAATTTGAAAAAATTCATCTTTTTGTAACACTTTTTTAATTTCATTTACTATTTCTAGTTTAAACAATTCTTATTTTATGTATAAAAAATGTTTGAAAAATTTAAAAGAAACACGTTAGCAAATACTAATAGGGCATTGGTGGTCTGAAATTTGAAAATTTTCATATTTTGGTAATACTTTTTTAATTTTTTTACTACTTTTTACTGTTTACAATTTAAATAACTCATATTTTATATATAAATGTTGCTCTAAATTTTACAAGAAACTTGTTGTCTAATACTTTGGGATGATTGTTGTTCTGAAATTTGGTATAAAACTATTTTAGGTATGAAATTAGCGTACAAATATTTTACGTCTCAAAAAGGTGTAAAAATATTTTAGGTATCAAATAGGTGTAAAAATATTTCAGGTGTAAAATGAGAGTGAAAACAATTAGGTGTCAAATGGGTATAAAAATATTTTAGGTTTCAAATGGGTGTAAAAAGAACTTAGGTGTGAAATGGGTGTAAAAACATTATAGGTGTCAAATGGGAGTAAAAAATAAATGGTGTCAAATGGGTGTAAAAATATTTTACGTATCCAATGGGTGTAAAAATATTTTAGGTCTCAAATGAGTGTAAAAAATTTGAGGTGTCAAATGGATGTAAAAATATTTTAGGTGTCAAATTGGAGTAAAAATATAAAAGGTGTCAAATGGGTGTAAAAATATTTTTGATGTCCAATGGGAGTAAACATATTTTAGGTCTCGAATGAGTGTAAAAATATTTTATGTGTCAAATGGGTGTAAAAATATTTTAGGTGTCAAATGGGAGTAAAAAAATATTAGGTGTCAAATGGGTGTAAAAATATTTTAGGTGTCCAATGGGTGTAAAAATATTTTAGGTCTCAAATGAGTCTAAAAAAATTTTATTTTTCAAATGGGAGTAAAAATATTTTAGGTGTCAAATGGGTGTAAAAATATATTAGGTGTCAAATGGATGTAAAAATATTTTATATCTCAAATGGGTTAAAAAATATTTTAGGTGTCTAATAGGTGTAAAAGTATTTTACGTGTCAAATGGGTGTAAAAAAATTTCAGGTTTCCAATGGGAGTAAAAATGTTTTAGGTGTCAAATGGGTATAAAATTATTCTACGTCTCAAATGGGTGTAAATAAATTTTAGGTGTAAAAGGTGTGAAAAATTATTTTAGGTGTCAAATGGGAGGAAAAAAATTTGGGTGTCAAATTGCTAAAAAACAATTTAAGCATCAAATGGGTGTAAAGAAATATTCGGTGTCAAACTGGTGTAAAAATATTTTAGGTGTCCAATAGGTGTAAAAATTACTTAGGTTTCAAATGGGTGTAAAACAATTTTAGGTTTCAAATGGGAGTAAAAATATTTTAGGTGTCTAATGAGTGTAAAAATATTTCTGGTGTCAAATGGGTGAAAAAATATTTTAGGTGTCAAATGGGTGTAAAAAAATATGTGTCAAATGGGTGTAAAACTATTTTAGGTTGTCAAATGGGTGTAAATATATTTTCGATGTTAAATGGGAGTAAAAATATTTTAGGTGTCAAATGGGTGTAAAACTATTTTAGGTTGTCAAATGGGTGTAAATATATTTCAGGTGTTAAATGAGAGTAAAAATATTTTAGGTGTCAAATGGGTGTAAAAATATTTTAGGTGTCAAATGCGTGTAAAAATATTTTAAGTGTCAAATGGGTGTAAATATATTTTAGGAGTAAAATGGGTGTAAAAGTATTTTACGTATCAAATCGGTGTAAAAAAATTTCAGGTTTCCATTGGGAGTCAAATGGGTGTAAAAATATTTTACGTCTCAATTAGGTGTAAAAAAATTGTGTCAAATAGCTGTAAATATATTTTAGGTGTCCAATGGGTGTAAAAATATTTTAGGTCTCAAATGAGTCTAAAAAAATGTATTTTTCAAATGGGAGTAAAAATATTTTAGGCGTCAAATGGGTGTAAAAATATATTAGGTGTCAAATGGGTGTAAAAGTACTTTATATCTCAAATGGATTCAAAAATATTTTAGGTGTCTAATGGGTGTAAAAGTATTTTATGTCTCAAATGGGTATACAAAAATTTCAGGTTTCCAACGGGAGTAAAAATGTTTTAGGTGTCAAGAGGGTGTAAAAATATTTTACGTCTCAAATGGGTGTAAATAAATTTTAGGTGTAAAAGGGGTGTAAAAATATTTTAGGTGTGAAATGGGAGGAAACAAATTTAGGTGTCAAATTGCTAAAAAACAATTTAAGCATCAAATGGGTGTAAAAAAATATTCGGTGTCAAACTGGTGTAAAAATATTTTGGGTGTCCAATGGGTGTAAAAATTATTTAGGTTTCAAATGGGTGTAAAAAAATTTTAGGTTTCAAATGGGAGTAAAAATATTTTAGGTGTCTAATGAGTGTAAAAATATTTCAGGTATCGAATAGGTGTAAGAATATTTTAGGTGTCGAATGGGTGTAAAAATATTTTCGCTGTCAAATGGGTGTAAAAAAATTATAGGTGTCAAATGGGTGTAAAACTATTTTAGGTTGTCAAAATGGGTGTAAATATGTTTCAGGTGTCAAATGGGAATAAAATTATTTTAGGTGTCAAATTTTTGTAAAAATGTTTTAGGTGTAAAATAGGTGTAAAAGTATTTTACATATCAAGTCGGTGTAAAAAAATTTCAGGTTTCCATTCGGAGTCAAATGGGGGTAAAAATATTTTACGTCTCAATTAGGTGTAAAAAAATTTTAGGTGTAAAAATATTTTAGGTGTCAAATGGGTGTAAAAATATTTAGGAGTCGAAAGGGTGTAAAAATATTTTAGGCGTCAAATGGGAGTAAAAAAATATTAGGTGTCAAATGGGTTTAAAAATATTTTAGGTGTCCAATGGGCATAAATAATTTAAGTCTCAAATGAGTGTAAAATATTTTTTTTTCAAATAGGAGTAAAAATATTTTAAGTGTCAAATGGGTGTAAAAATATTTTAGGTGTCAGATGGGTGTAAAAATATTTTAGGCGTCAAATAGGTGTAAAAATATTTTAGGTGTCAAATAGGTGTAAAATAGGTGTAAAAATATTTTGTCTCAAATGGGTGCAAAAAATTTGTAGGTCTCAAATAGTTGTAAAAATATTTTTGATGTGAAATGGGTGTAAAAATATTTTAGGTGTCAAATGGGTGTAAAAATATTTTAGATGTTAAATTAGTGTACAAAAATTTTTCGTCTCAATTAGGTGTAAAAAAATTTTAGGTATCAAATAGGTGTAAAAATATTTTAGGTGTCCAATGGTTGTAAAAATATTTTAGGTGTCAAATGGGTGTAAAAAAGCTGATGTGCCAAATGGGTGTAAAAATATTTTAGGTGTCAAATGGGTGTAAAATTTTAGGTGTCAAATGGGAGTAAAAAATATTTAGGTATCAAATGGATGAAAAAAAAAATTAGGTTTCAAAGGAGTGTAAAAAGAATTTAGTTGTGAAATGGGTGTAAAATATTTTAGTTGTCAAATGGCTATAATAATATTTTAGGTGTCAAATGGGTGTAAAAAAATCTTATGGGTCAATTGGGTGTGAAAATATTTTAGGTGTCAAATGGATGTAAGAATATTTTAGGTGTTAAATAGGAGGAAAATAATTTAGGTGTCAAATTGTTGAAAAAACAAATTTTGGCGTCACATGGGTGTAAAAAATTATTATGTGTCAAATGGGTGTAAAAATATTTTAGGTGTCAAACAAGTATAAAAATATTTTAAGTGTCAAATGAGAGTAAAAAAATATTAGGTGTCAAATGTGTGTAAAAATATTTTAGGTGTCAAAATAACGTAAAAGTAATTTTAGTTTCAAATGGGTGTAAGAAATATTTTACGTCTCAAATGGGTCTTAAAATATTTTTGGTGTCAAATGGGTGTAAAATAGATTTTAGGTGTGAAATTAGCGTACAAATAATTTATGTCGCAATTAAGTGTAAAGAAATATTAGGTTTCAAATAGGTGTAAAAATATTTTATGTGTAAAATAAGTGTAAAAGAAAATTAGGTGTCAAATAGGTGTCAAACGGATGTAAAAATATTTTAGGTGTCAAATGGGAGGGAAATAATTTAGGTGTCAAATAGTTGAAAAAAAATTTTGGTGTCACATGGGTGTAAAAATCTTTTGAGGTGTTAAATTAGTGTACAAATATTTTATGTCTCAATTAGGTGTAAAAAAAAATTAGGTATCAAATAGGTGTAAAAATATTTTAGGTGTCCAATGGTTGTAAAAATATTTTAGGCGTCAAATGGGTGTATGAAAAGCATATGTGTCATACGGGTTAAAAATATTTTAGGTGTCAAATGGTTTTAAAATATTTTAGGTGTCAAATGGGAAGAAAATAATTTAGGTTTCAAATTGTTGAAAAAAACATTTTGGTGTCACATGGGTGTAAAAATCTTTTGAGGTGTTAAATTAGTGTACAAATATTTTATGTCTCAATTAGGTGTAAAAAAAAATTAGGTATCAAATAGGTGTAAAAATATTTTAGGTGTCCAATGGTTGTAAAAATATTTTAGGCGTCAAATGGGTGTATGAAAAGCATATGTGTCATACGGGTTAAAAATATTTTAGGTGTCAAATGGTTTTAAAATATTTTAGGTGTCAAATGGGAAGAAAATAATTTAGGTTTCAAATTGTTGAAAAAAACATTTTGGCATCACATGGGAGTAAAAAAATTATACGCTTCAAATGGGTGTAAAAATATGTAGGTGTCAAAAGAGTGTAAAAATATTTTTTGTTTCAAATGGGAGTAAAAAAATAATTCGTGTCAAATGGGTGTAAAAAATAGTTTACGTCTCAAATGGGTGTAGGTGTCAAATGGGTAAAAATATTTTTCATGTCCATTGGGTGTAAAAATGTTTTAGGTGTGAAATTAGCGTACAAATATTTTATGTCTCAATTAGGTGTAAAAAAAATTTCGGTATCAGATAGGTGTAAAAATACTTTAGGTGTCAAATAGAAGTAAAAGAAAATTAGGTGTCAAATGGGTGTAAAAATATTTTAGGTGTCAAATGGGTGTAAAAATATTTTAAGTGTCAAATGGGTGTAATAATATTTTAGTTGTCAAATGGGAGTAAAAAATATTTAGGTGTCAAATGGATGAAAAAAAAATAGGTTTCAAATGAGTTTAAAAAGAATTTAGCTGTGAAATGGGCTTAAAAATATTTTAGGTGTCAAATGGGTGTAATAATATTTTAGGTGTCAAATGAGTGTACAAAACTCTTATGTGTCAATTAGGTGTAAAAATATTTTAGGTGTCAAATGGGTGTAAAAATATTTTAGGTGTCAAATGGGAGGAAAATAATTTAGGTGTCAAATTGTTGAAAAAAAAAAACATTTGGCATCACATGGGTGGAAAAAAATTTTAGGTATCAAATGGGTGTAAAAATATTTTATGTGTCAAATGAGTGTAATAATATTTTAAGTGTCAAATGGGAGTAAAAAAATTATAGGTGTCAAATGGGTGTCAAAATATTTTAGGTGTCAAAGAGTGTAAAAATATTTTTAGTTTCAAATGGGAGTAAAAAAATAATTGGTATCAAATGGGTGTAAAAAATAGTTTACGTCTCAACTCAAATGGGTGTAAAAAAATTTTAGGTGTCAAATGGGTAAAAATATTTTTGGCGTCACATGGGTGTAAAAAACTTTTCGGTGTCAAATGGGTGTACAAATATTTTAGGTGTCAAACAAGTGTAAAAATATTTTTAGGTGTTAAATTAGTGTACAAATATTTTACGTCACAATTAGGTGTAAAAAAAATTTGGGTATCAAATAGGTGTAAAAATGTTTCAGGTGTCCAATGGTTGTAAAAATATTTTAGGTGTTAAATGGGTGTAGAAAAAGCTTATGTGCCATATGGGTGTAAAAATATTTTAGATGTCAAATGGTTGTAAAATATTTTAGGTGTCAAATTTGAGGAAAATAATTTAGGTGTCAAATTGTTGAAAAACAAATTTTGGCGTCACATGGGAGTAAAAAAATTATAGGTTTCAAATGGATGTAAAAATATTTTAGGTGTCAAAAGATTGTAAAAATATTTTTAGTTTCAAACGGGAGTAAAAAAATAATTTGTGTCAAATGGGTGTGAAAAATATTTTGTCTCAAATGGGTGTAGGTGTCAAATGGGTAAAAATATTTTAGTTGTGAAATTAGCGTACAAATATTTTATGTCTCAATTAGGTTTAAAAAGAATTAGGTATCAAATAGGTGTAAAAATACTTTAGGTGTAAAATAGAAGTAAAAGAAAATTAATTAGGTGTCAAATGGGTGTGCAAATATTTTATGTGTCAAATGGGTGTAAAAAAATTTAGGTGTCAAGTGGGAGTAAAAAATATTTAGGTGTCAAATGGATGAAAAAAAAATTTAGGTTTCAAATGAGTTTAAAAATAATTTAGCTGTGAAATGGGTGTAAAAATATTTTAGGTGTCAAATGGGTGTAACTCTAACCAACTGAGGTACAAAATCAATTGGTTATAAATATAACTTAATAACATTGATATAATTCTACACCTTGACCTTATTCCGTATTTATTCAAATTAATTCTAATAAATGTACCTGATGAAATTGAACTCATGACTTTCATTCCCAACAAGCTCTAGACAACCCAGACTACCTTAACTTCTTAACTTAATAATAATGTAATAAATCAAAATATACCGCATCATTCCTTTATTTTTATTTTTTTAATAATTAAACTTATTTTTCTTGCATCTTACAAAAATCCCCTCTAGGTATTGCCCAACGAGTTTCTTTTGCAAAGGTCAACCATTTTTATATATAAAATATATAAATTATGTAAATTGTAAACAGTGAAAGTGGTAAAACGAATGAAAAAAGCGTTACCAAAAGATAAAATTTCTGACATTTAAAAACACCAATCTCTTTTGAGTATTGCCCAACTTGTTTCTTATGAAATGTTGAACAATTTTTATACTTAACATGAGTCATTTAAGTTGTAAACAGTAAAAAGGGTAAAAAAAATTAAAAAAGTGTTCTAAAATATGAAAATTTTAGAATTTTAATTCACCAATTCCTTTTGAGTATTGGCCAAAGTGTTTCTTTTAAATTTTGAACAATTTTTATCTATAGAATATGAATTATTTTAATTTTAAACGATGAAAACGATAATACAAAATGAAAAAAGTATTACCAAAAGATGAAATTTTTCATATTTAAAAACTCCAATCCCCTCTGATTATTGCCCAATGTGTTTCTTTTAAAATGTTGAACAATTTATATATATAAGATATGAGTCAATTAAATTGTAAACAGTGAAAAAGGTAAAAAAAATTTAAAAACTATTACCAAAAGATGAAAATTTTGGAATTGTAATTCACCAATGCCCTTGAGTATTTGCCAAAGTATTTCTTTTCAAATTTTTAACAAAGTTCATACATAAAATATGAATTATTTACATTATAAACGGTGAAAATAGTAAAAAAATTCGAAAAATACGTTACCAAAAGATGAAAATTTTCAAATTTAAAAACACTAATCTCCTCTAAGTATTGCCCATTGTGTTTCTTTTGAAATGGTCAACCATTTTGATATATACAATATGAATTATATAAATTGTAAACGGTAAAAAGAACGAAAAAAGCATTACCAAAAGATGAAATTTTTGAAATTTAAAAACACCAATCTCCTCGGAGTATTGCCCAACATGTTTCTTATGAAATGTTGAACAATTTTTATATATAACATATGAGTAATTTAAATTGTAAAAGGTGAAAAGGGTAAATAAACTAGAAAAATGTTACCAAACGATGAAAATTTAAAAATAGCTATCTCTTCTGAGTATTGCCCATTGTGTTTCTTTTGAAATTGTTGAGTGCGTATTTTTGCCCTCATTCAATGTTTAATTTTGGGTATTTAATTGAATTTGTGTGCTTAAAGAATGATTTAATTAACAATTATGATAATTAGGCTATTTGAACTTGTGTGATAAAAATGTCTTCTAAGTGATTTTTAGTTGCATAAATTATTTTTGGATATTTTAACCTTTGTTGATGCAGTTGAAGTTAAGATTAAGCTTATTTAAAGGTGGGAAAATAAATGGATTGAAATTACAAAACACCTTTAACAAAGGCTAAAATCAACAAGTTATAGAAAAATTACTTTTGTACCCCATACATTACTTATACACCCCTCTCTTTTCAAATGGGTCTCATAAAACCTACTTCTGCACCCTTGTCTTTGTCTATTTGTACCCCTTTTTCCACTCATAAAATAGATGCACTCAGATGTTGCCATGTGACAATCCTCAACTTTTAAAATTGGACAACCAACACAAGCTACATGGGCTTAATCTCCACTAAAGAATTTGAGCCAATAGCATGTTGTCACGTCATCATCTTCATCTCTCCCATCAGAAACCCTAGGCAGCCATGGAAACCACCATTACCGCACCGCCATCCTTCCATCATCACGCACTTGCAACCGTCGTCAGCCTCGCATTGCACCGTCAACGTCGAGTGACCAACACCACAGTTCTGCCATTGCATACCACGCAAGAGAAGAGAAGATCTGAAACCTGCAACCATGTTCACAACAGCACCATCGGAACAACGGAACAACAGAAAACGCACAACACCATTTCTGCATCTTCACCAGACTCAAGCAATCATTGTAGTACGCCTGAACTAGATTTGCGCACACCGTTGGCCACCATAAACGTCGCTGGAGCGAAGCCACCATGGTCTAGGCCATTCCTGCAGAAAATTTGCGTCGGCAACAACCATGAGCAAGCCGCCAGCGAAATCGTGCCACCACCAGCAGCCCTAGCAGCACCATTCTCTCACCTGCAAAAAACGCGAAAACAGAGTGTCATTTGAAATGTTGAACAATTTTTATATATAACATATAAGTCATTTAAATTGTAAACAGTGAAAAGGTTAAAAAGAATTAAAAAATATTTTCCAAAAGATGAATGTTTGAGAATTTTAATGCACAAATTCCCTTTGAGTACTGGCCAAAGTGTTTGTTTTTCAATTTTGAACAATTTTCATATATAAAATATAAAGTATTTAAATTTAAAACGGTGAAAACAGTAAAAAAAAATGAAAAAAGCCTTACAAAAAGATGAAAAATTTCAAATTTAAAAACAATAATCCCTTCTCCCCTCTGAGTATTGCCCAACGTGTTTCATTTGAAATGTTGAACAAATTTTATATATAACATATAAGTCATTTAAATTGTAAACAGTGAAAAGGTTAAAAAAATTAAAAAATTGTTTCCAAAAGATAAATGTTTGAGAATTTTAATGCATCAATTCCCTTTGAGTACTGACAAAAGTGTTTGTTTTTCAATTTTGAAAAATTTTCATATATAAATATGAATTATTTAAATGTTAAACGGTGAAAACTGTAAAAAAAATGAAATAAGCTTTACCAAAAGATGAAAAATTTCAAATTTTAAAACAACAATCCGCTTTGAGTATTGCCCAACGTGTTTCATTTGAAATGTTGAACAATTTTTATATATTACATACGAGTCATTTAAAAGGTAAATGGTGAAAAGGGTACAAAAAAAATTTAAAAAGTGTTACCAAAAGATGAAAGTTTTCAAATTGTAATACACCACTTTCCTTTGAGTATTGGCCAATGTCTTTTTTTGAAATTTTGAACAATTTTCTTTTAAAAATATGAATTATTTAAATTGTAAACGGTGAAAATGGTAAAAAAAAAGAAGAAGAAAAAAGCGTTACCAAAAGATGAAATTTTTTAAATTTAAAAAAACCAATTGCCTTTGAGTATTGGCCAACATGTTTTATTTGAAATATTGAACAATTTTTATATAGAAAATATGAATCATTTAAATTGTAAACGGTTAAAAGGGTAAAAAAAATTAAAAACGTGTTACCAAAAGGTGAAAATTTTCAAATTTAAAAACACCAATGCCCTCTAAGTAATACCCAACATGTTTCTTTTTAAAAGTTGAACAATTTTTATATATAAAATATAAACCTTTTAACTTGTAAACAGTATAAAGGATAAAAAAAATTAAAAAAGTGTTACCAAAAGAGGAAATTTTTTAAATTCAAATACACAATTCCCTTTGAGTAACTGCTAAAGTTGTTTTGTTGAAATTATAAACAAACTTCATATATAAAATATGAATTATTTAAATTGTAAACGATTGATATCGTTGTCGTTAAGCGATCAACTTACCACTACTTAACTTTAGCAACTTCAGTATTGCCAACTTAGTAGTGAACAAATTAGTTAGGGTCAAGATAACCCTGAGTCGTCTCACAACAAATACGGAATTGATCTCAAATATTTGATTCTTATAAAACTGCAATTAAAACTAGTAACTATAAAAATATGGGGTTTTGATATGCAAATAATGAATGTCACACAAATTAAAGATTGTAAACACAGTAATAGTAAATAGATCAATTCCACTACTTTTTTAAAATAGGATTCTTCATCGGTTAAATAGTAAATAGATCAATTCCACTATTGTCATATGCTTCTTTGAGTTTTCTTGTTCTTGTTTCTAAGTTTTTGAACTATTGCATGAGATCTATGCCTTGTGTTGTTGTATGCTCCTTGAAATTGATTTTGACCTAATTTTAAGGAACTAAGT
>Ga0214543_1008741_pt1 | contig 16321 bp, 12 predicted proteins | sample CNSS2metaG_FD_160094 | JGI IMG/M metagenome (GOLD analysis project Ga0214543, IMG submission 160094) | Root nodule microbial communities from cowpea collected in UCLA plant growth center, Los Angeles, California, USA - CNSS2 | ecosystem: Host-associated > Plants > Roots > Nodule | place: USA... | reverse complement strand
ATATATAATTAATGCAAGAGACTGTTATATATAATTCTCATTAAAAAAGTTAAAATAACATGACATGCATATACACAGGTTATTGATAAAATAAAATATAGACATATTATGCATTATGAATCCCATACAAAACAATAATAATAATAATAATAATACTAAATATTCATTAACAATAATCATATTAATAATACTAATAGTAATAATATATATATATATATATATATATATATATATATAATGCAAGAGACTGTTATATATAATTCTCATTAAAAAAGTTAAAATAACATGACATGCATATACACAGGTTATTGATAAAATAAAATATAGACATATTATGCATTATGGATCCCGTACAAAACAATAATAATAATAATAATAATAATAATACTAAATATTCATTAACAATAATCATATTAATAATACTAATAGTAATAATATATAGTATTAGTTATTTGAAATAAAACAATATTTTTGAACTTGATTCAGTTCCTTCTCTTATGTGAGAAACACACAAAGTGTTACTTATACCTTCTCAAGACATCCTAATGTCCAAAGCACATTACAACCGCATTTTCTGCTGACTACATGAAAATTATGTATGTATGAAAATTAAAACTCATTTTGACTATTTAAGAGAAATTTACAAAGCGCTTAGTTCAGAAATAAAATAAAGACAAAATTAGGGACACACCTGCAACTTGCAACTTCTTTCAAATTCTTTGCCTATTTCATCAGAAGATACAGGAACAATGTAAAAGCATTAACACTGTTTGTAAACCACTCATTTATATAAAAAGAATCTCAGTGAGGTATGAGTTACACATTCGTAGTTCTGTTATCCTTTTAATTTAGTCAGTAACTAAAGTGTCTTACATTGGTAAAGAGTAGTGAAACACCATACTTGTTACGACACTGTACGGCATTATGGTCTATAATATAAAGCAAAAACCTATATCCTTTATTCATGTCATTAGTGTTAATAAGATTTTCTAGGCTCTTAGTTATTGACGGATGGCCTCTGGTTTGGTTTTCCCATACAATCCTTATATACAGGCTTGCAATCTCTTTTGTAGCCTCAACAAAGTCTTGGTTGAGATTTGAGGAACTTCCGAAGCCAAATTTAGGCGGCACAAAATTACAATCTTTTAAACATGACTTCGGGTTCGTGGTGAAAATACTCCTTCGGATAAAAAATTTGGTAGATTTCAAATATTGTTTTTGCACCATTATCACAAACTTCTGCATGAACATTTTTTATGAACATTTAATTTATTGTAAAGAAATACTTGTTTATAAACTATACTTAACATTTTATCTATTGTATACTTAACCATTGCCCTAAGACCAACTTGAGTATGTACCTTGTATAGTGCAGTGTGCTTTTCTTAATTTCGTTTTGATGTTGTTATGTAAGACTTGGATTAGGAGATGATGTGTCATGAGGGGGTAGGTTCATGGATGGTAGTGAACACGTGATGATATAAGTGGGGAGGTTCATGTTCTGATACTCTCATGTGGGGATACGAGGAGGGATGTTCGTATGTTTCGTGCTCACACTTGAGAGATGTTGCGAGCGGGTAGGTTCGTAACTGATGGATCACGTGTGTTGAACTATGGGCGGGGAGGTCCGTAGAGACAGGACTACGAGTAGGGAGGTTCGTAGAGGCAAGACCACGAGCGGACAGGTTCGTGGGAGCATCATATATCCTAAGTCCATGGTCAATTATTTGTGTGAATTGAAGGTTGAAAAACCTTAGGAAATTAAGGTCTTGGCCAAGAATTAACTAGAATAAAATAGATGGGTGTATCTTGATTTTATTAACTTATATGTTAACTATTTATGAGGTCACCCTATCTGCTTGTGTTTGGCGATGATCGTGTAATGCCTTACAAGGAGCAGATGATGTTGCAAGTGGTGCTGGTGAGGCATAGCATCGGAGAGAGGGTTAGCTGGGAAAAGCTTTTACTGGAGTTTTATCATTATTGTTTTTATGAACTTTGTAAACAATGTTTAATTGATTTGTGAATTTGGATATTCTATTGGAGTTTCATAAATTATGGATTTTTGGATAACTTTTGTTTTAATAAATGTTTTAAAATTTCTTGCGTTTTGGGAAGTGAAGTATAATAAATGGGGTTTTCATCATATTTCTTAATTTTATTATTTAAATTAGTAATATCTGACCAGGATGTTACAACGAGTAGGGAGGTTCGTAGAGGCAGGACCACGAGCAGGCATGTTCGTGGAAGCATGTATATCCTAGGTCCATGGTCAAGTATTGGTATGATGTGCTTGGAATAATAGTTTCAGGTGCATAATGAGATTTAGAGTTTTATATGACTTGTGGCTTTTTCTTTGGATATGCATGGTCTACGAGGCTTTGGGTGATACCTTAAGGATGAACTTTGTTGTAGCATTCGTTGAGTTATGGCTCGAAATGGTATCCCTTGAGTTGTGGCTCGGATGGTGGATGGACATGAGCATTCCTTGAGTTGTGACTTAGATTGACGAGTATTACCGGTGTGAGTGTGCGAGTTATGGCTCATACTGATGGGTCCAAGAAGATTGCCCTCTTCAGCATTAGCCAGCGAGTTTGGTAGTCTTGGGACGAATACGAACTATGGTTCGTATTGAGAACTCCACCTGGCGTTACAAAGTGTGGTCCGTAGTAGGTTTCCCGCACGTGATCTACAAGTTGTGGCTTGTAGGTGGAGGCATCACATAGTATCTTGAGGTTATCATCTAAAGAGGCAGAACATGGATAACATGGTGGTGGCCATGTGGTATGGAATCAAAGGATATAGTTCCTTTGATGGGTGTATGCATATATATTTGAATTGTTTATATGTTTATCTGTTAGCTTACCCTATAAACTTGTGTTTGGCGATGATCGTGTAATTCGTTACAGGGGAGCAGATGATGTTGCAGGTGGAGCTGGTGAGGCATAGTGCTGGAGAAGGGCTAGCGTGGGAAAGCTTTTTATGGAGTTTTATGATTTTATGGATTTTAATGATTTCGTAAAGTTCTTTGTTTTTACAGGCTTGGAACTTGTAGTTGGTATTTATATTTTGAGGATTTTGAATCTTTGGCGATGTAATAAATGATTTAATTTTCCTGCGTTTTGAGAAGAGGAGTTGTAATAAATGCAATTTTGATTTTATTTTCTACTTTATCTTATTTAAATTATTAATATACGACTCGAATGTTACATTTGGTATTAGAGCAATGGTTTTCAAATGATTTTTGGGCCTTAGGGAGTCAGGTTGTCATGTTTTAGTTTGGAAACCTTGTAGGAATGGATTGGCGGTCTATCTCATATTATTGATTGTGGACTGCGCAGAGTGGTGAAACTGGAAGCATTAAGAAGAGAAAATATCTTGGTAGGGTGATGAAGGTGCACACTCATGACTATATCAGAGATAGTTTCCTTTCTTAATTTTAAAAGTTTTGGTTAAAGAGAGGGAAGTTATAGGTTAAGTTTTTCTCCTATACCTTTTCCTGTTATGTTTACACTTCTATGGTATGTGTTTGTTGTTTGTGGTGGCAAAGGAATGCAGATTCAATGTCAAACTTGACCTACTTGCCTTGCAAAGGTTGGGTAGGGCCTTTGAGGTAGTCTCTTGATTGAAGATGCAAATATGCAGAAGGTTATTTTACGAGGATAGTTAAGTTTTGGTTTGGTGGGTTGAAAAGTAATGTTAGAGCGTAGAAACAACACGTTCGACGGAGGGATCTTCAAGAGCAAATTATTCTGAAGTATACCACAAGTTTTGCAAGAGAATTTGGGCTAAAAGGTTAGATTAGGGAAGAGTTACCAACATATGCTTGTGCAAAAAATTTTGAAAAGTCCAAATAGTACTACATTTTAGCAAGGTCGGAGGTGTGAAGTGGGAAGTTGTGGAACGTTTGAGGCTAAGGCTAAAAAGGTAGAGACAAGGAAAGGATAGTCTTAAGTGGGAGGTTATGTTGAGACAAAGCTCGGGGGATTAATTCGACAAGGCGATGTTCTCAGAAAAAGGGAAAACCAATCATGTGATAAGAATACAATATGTTAAGGGTTTTATACTAGGTAAATCTCCATGGGAGGTAGTTCCAGCTTCTTAGCAATCACAATTCAGTTCATGAGTAAAAGGGATGTCCTAAGACGGGTGGCTCGCAAGAGATAAAGGTTTGACTTAGGAACATAAGATGAATGGTTTCAAGTATCGGAAGAAGAATTACATCGTTAAGTTGTTCGAATGGGAAGAGGCAGTTGGTAATGTCTGAGCATAGGGAAAGAGGAAATGAAAAGGAAATTTTTGTGGAGAGGAAAGGATGCCTACAATAGTTGGTGATGGATCGATTAAAGCAAATAATTAAATTCAAGGATACAAGGTATAAAAGTGGTGTTTGAGGTATGCAATTTGGTTTTAATTGAGATCGTATACCCCTTGGTATCACTAGTATAGGAAATGGGCATTGTTTGCCTGCAGAGGGGGTTAGTAATGAGATGGTGGTTTTGCTACAGTTGTAGCTAAATGAAGATTGCTCGAGCGAGTGTTGTGGTCGTGGTGAATCTAAGGATTCAAATGCAAAAGTTAATTTGAATCGCCTTTTGGGCAAGGTGCGTACTTAATCTCAAGGGTGAGTGGGTTGTTTCCTAAATCTCATTCATATGGGGTGTGAGACCCGACGAAGTGGTGTTCTTGATTCAAAGGGATAAGTCAAGAGTTACATATCAAGGGTGGATCAAAAGGAAAGGAGGGGGCAGAACATTATGGCAATCCGAGTCGGCTAACAAGGATGGATGAAATATAATGGCAAGGGATTGCAGTTATGAAAGAGCTCTTAGACAATTTTTCGGAGCAGCTGCTAAAATTTCCATCTAAGAGTGGTAGGGTTCACTACAGCGTTGATGTGTGAAGCAGAACCAAGGGTAATTGTCTCTAATGGGATAGTTTCTACTGAGGGTGTAAAATTAAAGAAGCAGGTGGATGAGTTGTGAGAGAGGTAGCGGTGTAGACTCGGTGAAATCGCCAGAATAAAAAGTTTGATAAATCTTGCAATAGAGGTGGTTATATGTTAAACCGTCCCAGGTATGTCTGAGTAAGGATGAGCATAGAGTTGAACAAGATGAAATGGACAGAAGAAGAAAGAGAAGTGGGTTAACAAGATATTGAAGACATAATGATAAAGACTCAATGTAAGCATCAGAAGGATTGCAAGTCTTAGTGGATCGCTAAGGAGAAGTCAAAGAGTTAAACCATTCAAGTGAAGTATTAGCAAAGGTCGGAGTGGTACCATAAGGGGCATTAGATGGTAAGAGAGGCAAAATGCAGTTGTGTGGGTATCAGGATTGCGAATCGGTGGGTATTGGATTGAGTTGCTACAGTCGACAACATTGAAGGTTAGTTTAATCCAGGAATGGATGCATGCGTCACAAAACAAACATAAGTTGTATGCAGGTAAGAAGAGAAGGATGTTGGAGTTTGAGGCTGGAGAACATGAGATTCTCAAGGTTACTCCAACTATTGGCAGTGGAAGAGCGATCAAGTTGACTCTGAAATTCATCGGACTATACCAGATCACGGAAGGATAGGTCCAGCAACATACGAGATCATGGTCTTTTTGGTGGGGCATTGTGATGAAATGTGACCTCTACCAAGAACTTAACACACTTAATGTCTCTAGTGTGAGTGCGTGAGTGTGTGATTATGTCTCCTTTTGGTTCAACATCATTTGCTTCATTTTGAACCATCCATGTGTGCTTTTACGTGTTCTTTGTGTCTGACCGTGAGCTTTTTACATTTTATTGAGTATGTCGTTCATTTTGTTCGGTTCAATTGTTATTATTTTGAATAATTTTGATTTTATGATCTATATGTTTTCTCTAGTAGTCATGTTTAATCTTTAAATGTGTCGCAACCTCGCAAAAAAATTGTAAAAATACAACGAACATAAAAGACAATTAATTTTAAAAAAATAATAAATTTTAGAAAGGAGTCGCCATCATAGTTTACTAAGGAAAAGTATGGAAAACCTAAAAAAAATTGTCTGCAAAACTAGATCAGGTCCAGGAGTCAGTTACGTATGGGGAAGGTATTAACACCCCATATGTTCGTCCTAAGCCGGTTCCCTTTCATCAAAGTGTGCAAAATTAAAAAGATTTCCAAATATTTGTTTTTCCCCAAAAATGAAATAAAACATATAAATGCAAATAAAAAAAAAACATTTTTTAAATTTTTATATTTGGGTCTGATAAGGTATTTGACCTTGCTCCTACATATTCTCATTCAAAATGAAAAATCATGGTTATGTAGTTATCTTCAAAACAAATTATTTAAAAAAACTATTATTTGATTAATATCTTTTTAAATTTAAATTTTAGGTTAAATTACTCTTTTGGTCCTTGTATTGGTCAAGTAGTGTCAAATTGGTCCTCTAATTTTTTTTTGTCTAAATTTGGTCGTTGTTTTTTTTAAAATGATGCAATGTAGTCCTTGTCGTCAATTTTGACCAAACAACATTAAAGTGAACGCCACGTGTCAATTTGTGATTTTTTCGATTTTTTTTTAATTTTTTAAAGTTTTTAAAATTTGTTTACATATGTCCCTTCACAGTTGTGCCACGTCAAAGTGATTCAATTTGGTCTCTATATTTGTTTTTAGTTTCAATTTAGTCCCAATTTTTGTAAAAAATGAAGAAATATTATTCTTTCTTAAATTGAGGCTCAATTTACTTTTTGTATAAATCTTATGATGATATTCTTACTAAAATTGATATTTTTATTAAATATTTGTTTTTAGTTTTATTATCAAACAAAGTTAAACCTCAAACCTAATTTCAATAATTAATCATTTTGTCATCATATATAAAGGCATTAACTGTACCGTATTATACAAACCTAGTGAAGATTAAAAATCAAAAGACTTGACACACATAAGTTTAGGAACTAAATTTCAAGTTCAAAATAAAACCAAAGTTTAAAGTTTTGTATAGAATTTAAAGATAATTTAAAATTACTTCTAGAAATATTTAATAAATATGTTAATTTTAGTAAGAATTTTACCATAAAATTTATACAAAAAGTAAATTGAGTCTCAATTTAAGGAGAGACAATATTGCTCAATTTTCACAAAAATTGAGACTAAATTGAAAATAAAAACAAATATAGGAACCAAATTGAATCATTTTGACATGTAACACAACTATGAAGTGACATGTATAAAAAATAAAAAATAAAAAAAATTCACAAATTGACATGTGGCGTTGACTTTAACATTGTTTGGTCAAACAATCGACAAGGATTAAATTGAATCATTTTTAAAAAAATGAGAACCAAATTAAGACAAAAAACTGGAGGACCAATTTGACACTACTTGACAAATACAAGAACCAAAAGAGTAATTTAACCTAAATTTTAATATATTTTTATATTTATCAGGTGGATCCGAGACTCAACATGATAAAAGGTTATCATCAAGTGAATTCGAGACTAGACATGATGATTAATTTTAATTATAAAATATTGAATTATCAAGTAAGTTTGAGACTTAACAGAATAATTAGTTTTATTTAAAATCAAATTTCTTATAAAAGCTTAGATTTTATTATTAAATAAGTCCAAAACTTAACGTGATAAAGAAATTTTATTTAAGGGTTAAACATTTAATTATCAAGTAAATCTGAAACTTAGCATGATAATTAATAATTTTTAATATTAAAGAAAATGTAATTTTGATAGAAAGGAGAGAAATTAGTTAAGTTGGTTGGTTGTGTGTGCGTGAGTTAGTTAGTGAGAAAAGAGAGTGATGTGTGTGGGTCCCGTGAGTGTTTAGTGTTTGAGTGTGGGTTTGCTATGAACACGTGAGTGTGAGAGAAGTGCATGCATGTGTAGTGTGAAAAAGTGTGTGTTTCGTGAGATATCCAGTGCGTGAGAGGTGAGTGTTTATTGGGAGGAAGTGTGAGAGAAGAGAGGGTTTTGTGAATGGCAGGAGCGTGAGTGAAGAGGGGTGAGTGCTTTAGAGAATGGGTTGGTGTGTGCATGGCAGGTGCGGGAGTGATTTAGGTTGTGTTCGGTTTAAGGAAACTCTATTTGTGAAGATGAAAATTAAAGTTGGTGTGTTGTTCGTTTAAGAGTTTTTACGTGGATGGTATAGCGAAGATTGTAGGAATCCATCGAATTAGTAATCTCGGCCATTATGCGATGATTTGATAGGATTGAGTTGCGCGATTACAGGTTTACCCCTTTGGTCTCTCTCATTGCATGGTGTGGGATGGATTGAATACGGTGTGGTTGGATTGGATCCTTTCTGGCTGGATCGGATACGGGTGTGGTGGATTGGATACGGAGTGTGGTGGATTGGATATGGGGTATGATGGATCAGATACGTGTTTTGAGATTCAATCCTTTATTAATTTCTTTTTTAGTTTCATTTGTTGTGCTTAAAAAAATTATGAAAATAAATATAGTCACACAAAGATCAATTTACAATGCTAATTAAACAAAGGGCAAAATGGTATTTTCATTATTACTTCTACTAAAACAAATTTTTTAATCTATCACATCAATCAAATCTTTCACAAAGTTTCACAAAAATTACTTCTAAAAATTTACTCACCATCACTTCTAAATCCCTTAAAAAAAAAATACAAATTTCACTCTTAAATCAACTCAAACCCATCCACTCACTCCCTCTCAATTATTCTCCCCCAAGTGAACAAAGCATTAGTGTGTATGCGGATGTGGTTTTGAGAGAGGAATGTATGTGAGGGGCTGGTGTAGTGTGTGTTTTAGGAGAGTGTGTGTGAGTATTACGTGAGAAGAGAGGTGTGATTTTGTGAGAGGGAATATAATATAATAATAATGCAGATGTGTATGTAGTGCGTTAGCAATGTGGTGTGTGCTGCACCTGCATTATGCATTGAGAGAGAAGAGAGTGTGTGTGTGTCTGTGTGTTAGTGAGAGATGAGTGTCAAGTTTGAGTGATTGTGAGTGCACGTGAGAGTGAGTGTGGGCACATGAATGAGTGTGATTGTGAGTGAGTGAAGAGAGGTAATTTTTGTGTTTATTATGCCCCGTGAGAGAGTGTGGGTTTGTGTTTATTATGAAGTTAGTGTGTTTGTGAGAGAGGAATGTGTGAGAAAAAGAGTGAACGGGTACATGAGTGCATGTGTGGGTAAGTTAGTGTGAGTGCATGTGTAGTGTAGTGTGTCACGAGAGAATAAAAGGTGCATGTGTAGGTGTAGTTTGATGTCTGCGTTAGCAATGTGTTGTAGTGCGTGGGTGCATGAGGTGTGAGTGCATGTGGGAGATGCGTGATTGTGAGGAAAGAAAATGAGTTAGTGAGTTAGTGAGTGGATGCTAAGAGAGAAGAGTGAGTTAGTGCGTGGGTGCAGTGTGACGTGAGTTAGTGTGTGGTGCGGGTGCATGAGAAAAGAGAGAAAGGTGAGCGAGTGAGTGTAGTGTGAAGTGAGTGGTGCTGTGAGAGAGAAAAAAAAAGAGTGTTCTTGATGTGATGTGTGTACGTTAGTTTAGGTGAGGCGAGAAAACAGAGTTAGTGTGAGAGAAAAGAAATTGCCATGTGGCATTATAAGAGTGGGTTAGGATTTTAGGTGTAAAAGAGAAAAAAAGGTGGTGAGATTAGTATTTAGAAATTGAATTCATAATGTAGTGATAAAAAAAACATCTTGAGAATAGAAAAAAAAATTCCATTATTTTTAACTTTTAATTAATTTAACCAATTAATTTTTTTTAAAATTTTTATTATTTTTTTATACACTTTATTTCACTTTATTTTTACATTTTTATTATTATTTACTATTTTTTTAAATTCTTGAAAATTATTTTATTTGTCTAAACGAAATCGGGTGTTGACAACATGTCTTGAATTCCTTGTTGTAGCTGTTTTAATTGTGTTATCTTCTTGTCTTGGTGATTTACACATATGTAATGCACTTTTAGTGATTAAATGAACAAATTGGAACACCAAGCTTAAGGATAGTTCACAAAGAAGGCAACAATAAACACTCGAGTGAGCTCAAAGAAAAGGAGTGGAGTGAAACACTTGAAGACTTTACATTTTTCATTTGTTTGATTGTATTTCAATTTGAGTTGTAAAATTGTATTGTTTTTGCATTATCTTTCACGACCTAATTAGATGTCTTGAGAGATTCTTTGGTGCTCAATCTCATCTCCTAATTAGAACCTCTTTTGTTATAATAAAACATTTTTAGTTGGTGGAGTTTTTAAGTTTTTAAGTACCTTCTAATTCTACCATTAGGTTGAATATAGTTGTTTTAATTCTTGTTTTTCTTTAATTGTTTTAGTAGCTTAGCGTGTTTCTTACTTTCATCTTATAAGTTTTGTGCAGAAATCTTTGAGTTCCTTTGGCTAGAAAAATCTTGGTATACAAGCAATCTAAGTGATTCACCTCTTTTTCCTCGATCATAACTCGAGAAGTTTCCTATCTGTTAGCACAAGCAACCTTGGTGCAAATATTTGATAAAGCAAAGTACATGAGATCACATATGGTTGATGAAGATTGATGAAGATCCATTTGATGATCATGTTTTTGTTGTGTTAAATCTAGAAATAAAGTGTAGAATATGATGTTTACATGTTGTACCATATTCGTAGGCTATATGACATAGGTTAGATGTCTTGTTAGTGTGTCCTTTTTAATTTGTTAAAATGGGTTTTAACAAGTTACAAGACTTGTTGTATATAGTTTCTAGTATGAATGTATTCAATCAGTTGAATTATTTTTCAATTGATTGATTTTACTTAAGTCAAGTGAAATCAACAAATTGTACACATAAATCAACCTATTGAATTCACTTAAGATCAAACTATATAAGTTGTCTTTCAGAGAGCTAAGGCACGATTTTGAGTTTTTGGGTGCGAAAAATGATCATTCATCTATGGAAAACTCTCTCTTTCTTTGAATTACACCGCTGCAAGTGGTAGATTGAAGATCTTGGGTGATATTGGAGGCATTTTAGCTTGGTTGGAGCTTAAAGAACTCGAGTTTGGTTGGCTAGGGAGAGCCACCTTCCAATTTTGTAGTACTTGTGCCTCTTGTTGTGTTCTTGGTGCAATTTCAAGTCTGTAAAGGGGTTTCTTATAGTGGTGTGCTTGAGATATTTGTGTGAGTCAAAAATCTTGGTGTTTCTATTGTTCAAATGTGTAATCCTAGTTTGAGTTTTGTAAAACTTTTTGTAATAGTGGAAACCAGGCTCAGGTTGTCCTCTTAAACTGGATGTAACTTTGTGATTGAGTGAACCAGTATAAAAACAATTGTCCAATTTTCTATCCCTCATCTTGCTCACTTTAAAATCTCAAGAAAATCAAGCAAATCAATCTTTGTTGTATTGGTATGTGTTTTTGTGTAATATGGTAGTGTAATCTTGTTAGAAATATTGTTTGGAACGAATCTTTTGTAAGAAAGCATGTTGTTTGAGTGAGATTCGTGAATTCTACATTCTGCATAATTTCCTAGTATTTTAGCCAATTGTTTTCAAATTTTAATATGTTGATTCATAGAGTATGAACAGATTAACCTGCTATTTTTATTTTTGATCGGTTGAAAGTGTACTGCCCTGCAGTTTTTGCATTTTGATTTTGTGGTCTAATTGATTCAAAGAAAAAGGCTTTTTAAGCTTTTGAAAAATTTTATATAGCCAATTCAATCCCCCTTATTGGTTTAAACTACCATTTCATCACTTACTCTATCTACTTCTCCTTTGGAATTTATTAGATAAATTTAGTTTTAAAACATAAAGAAAATTATGAATTTCTTGACATACTTCTTACCAAGTTGGTAGTGACTTAAGTGATGGAACACAAGAGCTTAAATCATTAAAACGTTGGAGGATGGAAGAGACTTTCTTAAAAGAAAAAGAAAAAGAAGATAGGGGTAAATATATTGTTATCTTAGAAGGAGAAATGAGACAAGTTAGGGAGGAAGAAAAAGTTAAAGAAAATTATAAGAGTAGAAGCCACTCAAGAAGCTTCAAAACTTCTACACTTGTCACACACTATGAGGAGGAAAGTAGGTTCATGAATAATTTGTATCAACCTCCTCCACCAAGGCCTAGAAGAGAACATAGGGAACCAAGACCTATTTAAGTAGATCTCCCTCACTTGCATGGGAAAAATAATCTAGAAGCCTATCTAGATTGGGGGATGAAGGTGGAACAACTTTTTTCTTGCCACCAAGTAAGTCAAGAAAGGAAGGTACCCCTAGCTACCCTAAGTTTTCAAGGAAATGCAATATATTGATGGACATCCCTAGAAAGGGAGAGGAGAATAAATAACATTCCTCAAGTCCAATATTGGAATGATATTAGAAGTGTCGTTAGGAGGAGACATATTCCCCTTACTACCATAGGGAGCTTGTAGATAAGCTCTAAAGACTCCATCAAAATAAAATGAGAGTTGAAGAATATAGACAAAAGATTGTGTTATATATAATGAAGGCAGGGATTATGGAGCATAAGGATACTACCATTTCTAGGTTCCTATGTGGCCTAAGTCTTTAAATAAAAGATAGAGTGTAATTGTTGCTCTACTAAGATTTAAATGACTTGGTACAATTTTGCATAAAGGTAGAACAATAAATTTTGAGGAAAAGTTTTAGAAATGACCACTCTAGTTCTTATATCAAGAAAGATTTCAAGAGGGAGGACAAACAAGTAAAAGAAGAACCCTCTAAAAATTTTAAAGAAAAAGAAAAACCAAGGGAAGGGACATCTACACATACTCGCTCTAGTGATATTAAGTGCTTTAAATATCTTGATAAAGGTCATATAGTTTCTCAATGCCCTACCAAAAGGACCATGATTCTTAGGGGTGTTGACATCTATAATAACCAAGATGAAAAAGAAAGTGAAAGTGAAAGTGATAGTGAGGAATCAAGAGAGTCAACCAATGAAAAGGCTTACCCTTGTGAAGGGACCAACTTATGATAAGGAAAGTCCTTAACAATCAACCTAGTCCACTAGCACTAACATAAAGAGAGAATATTTTTCACACAAAATGCAAAGTTTTGGAAAGTACTTGTTATCTCATTATGGAAAGTGGGTTGTGTTGTAAACTACTACAACACTAGGTTGGTTGATAAATTGGTTTTGACTGTCTTACCCCATCCAAAATCCTACAAACTTCATTGGCTCAATGAAGATGAGGATTTGATAGTTAACCACCTAGTGAAGGTAAAGCTTTCCAAAGGGAAATATGAAGATAGTTTGTTATGTGAAGTAGTACTTTGGAAGCTTGTCGTGTGTTGTAACTGTAGAGCCATCAGTAATATTACTATTAAATATAAACACTTAATTCCTAGACTTAATGATATGCTTGATGAGTTGCATGGGTCCACTATATTTTCTAAAATGGATGTATAAAGCCCTATTAGTTCTGTATATTCAAGAATAGGGTGGCTATCAAATGGTCGACTGCGAAACCGGTTCAAAAAGCGTATACTTGAACGATGCCCTCTATCGGTGATAGTTCGACGGACTACTTTTGCGATGTCTGTCACATGAAGAAGAAAAGTACATACACACTGTCTCCCACTACCTCCTCTCATTCTCTCATTCTAGGCCAAGGAGCCCTTTATGTGATAATACCTTTTTTTCAAAATCTAGGACAATGCCTCATTGACTTTATACCTCGTTGCTTGTTGCTTCAGCCCCTTGGGAGAATATTAGTATGGATTTTGTCTTGAGACTCCCAAGAACCCAAAGGGGGTTGTGATTCCATTTTAGTGGTGGTGGCTCGTTTTAGAAAAATGGCACATTTTATACCTTTGTCACAAATTAGATTGTGCTAGCAATATTTTTAAGTTGTTCTTTAGAGATGTGATAAAGCTTCATGGTATACCCCGCACCATAGTATCTAATAGAGACACTAAGTTCCTTATCCAGTTTTTGGAAAACTCTTTAGTCAAGGCTAGGAACTAAGTTCAAGTTTTCTACTTCTTGTCATCCCTAAACTGATCGACAGACATAAGTTGTCAATAGGTCTCTCTCTACTATGCTAAGAACAATTTTGAAAGGAAACCACAAATATTGGGATGAGTATCTTTCCTATATTGAATTTTCTTACAATAAAGTAGTTCATAGGACTACTAATGTATTTCCTTTTAAGGTTGTTTATAGATTTAGTCCTCTCACTCTAATTGATTTACTACCATTTTCCACATCTTTTAAATTTGTTCATAAAGAAGGGGTAGCAAAATATGATTTTATAAAGAAAATGCATGAAAGGGTTAAAAGAAAAATTCAACAAAAAATTAAGGGGTATGCTAAATACAACAATAAAGGGAGGAGGGAATTTATATTTAAGGAAGGGGATTGCGTTTGGCTTTATCCATGAAAAGAAAAGGAAGTCCAAAGTTATCCCACGAGGAGAAGGTCTCTTTAAAATGCTTGAGAGAGTGAACAATAATTATTATAGGTTACAATTGCCTAACGAATATGAAGTTCATGCCACCTTTAATGTCACTAACTTAATCCCTTTTGTAGGGGAAACTGATAATGAAGCAGACACTTCAGATTTGAGGTCATGTCCTTCTCAAGAGGGAGGGGATGATGAGATACCTCTAGGTAAGGGACCAACCAAAACCTAGCCTAGGACTTTGTAATTGTAAATATTATATTAGGATTTAATTTTGGGTCTTATATTCTAGGCCTAGTAGTATAGAGTTTTCTTTGGGTCATGTATTTGGCCCTTGGAAGGGTTTTGGGCCTATAAGAGTTGGGCTTGATAGGAGAAGACACATTTCTAGGGTTTAAACCCTAGTTTGGTGCGCTAGCTTGGAGAGCAAGCCAGGTTTGCCACTCTCTTTTTGCACTAACAAGCATGGTACATGTGACCTTCTTAGGTGGCAAGTCACACCTTGCACATGCTCTGTTTTGGTTCCAAAATTAAACTTTCCTAGACCATTTTTTCCTCCCTCTTTCTAGACACCTTGCTCTCGTTTTCTTCTATAAATAGATAGCCTTAGGTCATTTAATCTCATTCATGAAATTAGTAGAGTTATATTGTTCAAATGCATCCATATAACTCTCTGTGATTCAACTTAGGCTAGAGCTTCCCTTAGTAGTTTCCTCTAGCCTAATTCCTTGAGTGTTGTCTAAACTTCACTTGAGAGCTCCCTCCAAAAACCATCACTTCTTTCTACCTTGCTTTTGTGCAACTCAAGCTTCCATGGATTTTTCTTCATTCATCTTCTCGGATTCAAGCATGAAAATGGACTCATCAACATCTCTCGTTTGTTTTATGTTCAATGGGATAATTTATCTACTAGAATTCTCCTAGACCTTTTCCTTTATGGTTGGGCCAACCTCTTTTAAGAAACACATCCAAACGACTCTCCAAACTCCATTCCTTCGTCATTTCATGCTTATACATCCAAGTGCATCATCTTCATGGAGTCTCCTTCAACTTTATGAAATGGGTTTCCATCATTTGGCACTAGAGCTTTTAGTTATTCCATCATTTGGCACCATAACTTGTTCCTTCATCTGGGTCATGTTTCATTATTGGCGTCAATTTTGTAGTTCAATGAAAAGTTCCTTAGGCCCTCTTCGATCATGAATCTTCTTCTTCATATGTCTATGACAAAGCTATACCAAGAGTAAAAGATGGTCATTACACCCCAGCCTTTATATCAGTACTTACTCCAATTCATACCTTCTACCTTGATGATGTGACCCACTATGTTCCTTCAAGATGAGAAATTTGATGTTGCCTCTTACCTAAAGATGTAACCAAAAGGGATGATGGGTTATTATAGAATAAAAGCAGACAATTACAAGCAACTTTAATAAAAAAAGAATCTCCATCATTTTTTACTAACATTATAGTCCACTACCACTTGCAACAAGCTGAAAAGCTAAAGAGGAAGACAAATATGTAGTGTCTTTGTGGATGAAGTCTAATGATGAAGGATTATCTTGTTCCTTTTTAAGATTATTGAATATGGTGTGAGTTGATTAAGAAAGCTAAGTGAAATCTCCACTGGACATTAAGATAGCAAGCTATCTAGATGTGAAGGTTCCTTTCACAAAACTCAAGAGAAGAAGATGATGGATTGATTAAAAACAAAAAGGAAATGGAAAGCATATAAACCATAGAAAACCAAGAACAATTAAAGGAAGAAGAAAACATAAAATGGAAAGGAAAGGAATGGTAAAAATGTGAGAAGCACGCCACTACAAGGCTAGGCTAGAAGCCATGACAACCTTGAAGATGAGTGGATGTGTGCCGCCACTTGCTATGCAAGATAAGGCTTAAAAGTATTCACTCCCAAGGGAGGAAACTCTCATAAATGGTTG
>Ga0214543_1008740_pt1 | contig 16322 bp, 6 predicted proteins | sample CNSS2metaG_FD_160094 | JGI IMG/M metagenome (GOLD analysis project Ga0214543, IMG submission 160094) | Root nodule microbial communities from cowpea collected in UCLA plant growth center, Los Angeles, California, USA - CNSS2 | ecosystem: Host-associated > Plants > Roots > Nodule | place: USA... | reverse complement strand
ACAAGTGTAAAAAATTTCATGTATAAAAAATTACAAAGGTTAAAATGTAAAAAATAAAATAATTTAAGTATTTAGGTGAAATGATTTGATGTATATATTAGAAAAAGTTATTGTAACATGTATATATAGGTTGTAATTAAGCTTATTTACTAATTTGGTCTCAAATGGAAGATGACGAAATTGGATGATTTTAAAAAATTGGGGTACTAAATTGAACCAAAAATTTAAATTGGGGTACTAAATTGAAAACAACTATTACACTGCCATTTGTCATGATTGTAAGCTGCCACGTGGCACGATGATAAACTGACACGTGACAGTTTTTAAATTTTTTGAAATTTTTTTTTTGAAAAAAAAAATTAAAATTTCATGGCTTGACACGTGTCCTGTACGGACACGGTGTTAACTCCAACTTAACGGAGAGGACCAAATTGAATCTCTTTAAAAAATTGGGGTACCAAATTGAACATTCCTAAAGTTCGGGTACCAAATTGAACTTTGCGAAAAAGTTTGGGTACCAAATATGTATTTATACCTAATTATAATTTCTTTCTAAATATTTGATATTGAGGAATCTGGAATACTTATTTTTTATATTCAAATATTTATAATATCATATTTCCTCTATTGTGATTTTTAATTGTTTTATAAGAATTAATTAATTGATATTGAAATAGTAAGAAAGTGACACAGTACATGTATACCTAGTAGCCTGTGGGGACGAGAATGAGACATCGATTTTATACCCGATAGGTATGGATATGAGAATGACGATGAAGTTTTTCTTTGAGAATGAGTATGAAATAATGATACACGTTGCATTACTATCTCATTGCTATGTGTAACTACAAACCTTTATTAGATAGAAAATAAGGTTAACTATATTTAGAAAATTGCATCTATGTACGTTTTATTCTTTTTTTTTAATTTAATTACATTTTTTATGAGTAAAGAAAAATATATATTTACATGTACTATAATAAATTTGGTTATTATCTACGACCAAAATTCGTAGGTAATGAAAATCTTTCGTAGGTAATTTGATGTTATCTACGAATTACCTATGAAGCATGTTTTCACATTCTTGTGAAAAATTGAGCAATTTCGATAAGTTTTCTAATTTTCTATTTTCACTTATGGCCATTTTAGAATTGATGAACACATCTAAAACATAGACTCAAGACCTTTTTGAAAAATAAAATATATATGGTCTAGAGACTTTTATACTCTCGGGTGATTAAAATTCACTTTATATATAACTTTTAAAGTCATTATATAAAATGTGATTGTATTTTAATTAAATTTAATTCTAACTTTGTTTGAAAAGTGTAGTTAAAGCTTAATTTGCTCACATGATGAACAATTTCTTTCAATGCTATCAACGACTCCCTTGTCACCGAGTGATCTTAAGTCGTTCAAAAGCTGCCCAAAAGAAAATAACATAAGAGAAAATAACTATGATTTAAAGTACGATAAATAACATTGAAAATAATTCCTTAAACTTAAATATTGATTTGGTCCTAAATTTCATTCAGTTTTTTCAATTTGCTCCTAATATATTTTTTTGTTCAATTTTTCTAACGTCGTTGAAATGATTAACTGAACAATTACTGTCACATGTCATTTAATATATATTTTTTTTATTTTTTTATTTTTTAAAAAATGTATACATATCAAGCCAATATCATGCCATATGTTAGGTCATGCCACGTGTCATGGTCAATTTTTTATATTCAATTTGATTTTTATATTCATTCTTTTATTTCTATTTGATCCAACCAACAATCCTAAAGTAAAACTATGAATTATAACAAAAATCTAATACTTGTAGAATCCACTAAACAAATTAGTAGACATCTAAAACACTACCATTAATTAAAGCACTAAATTTTGTTGACAATACATTCAAAATCACAAAAAATTTAAAATACTCTAACATAATAGAGAGTCCACCAACATAAACCCGAACAAAAAGCAAAGATGAAGTAAATACTAGAGTATCCATGGAACGCGAAAAATAGAACGAAAAACGAAAAAAAAAATCGCAAAGTGGATTGAAGACTTGCAAGACAATTTTCTCTTTCAGGAATTGGTTGCCAAGTACCTTGTGACATCCCAATTTAATATGAAAAAAAATAAAGCACAGACAAAAAGTATATAAGAATCAACCATTATAGTCATCCATAATATACTAGAAGGAAAAGCCAAAGGCACTACATAATGCCACAAACGCAAACTTAAACGTGAAACAGATTCTCAAAAGCATTGCTCACAGAGCAAAGAATTACAAAATAACATAATTCACAAAAGTTGCTCCAAAAGAGCATGAAAATAGGGCCTAGTCTAAACAGCTGCATCTCCATCATCTGCACGACCTTCAGAAATCTCCACATCTGCTCACACGAAGTATTTGGTGATCATTGCAATAAAAGAAAATCCAAATAGAGAACGAAAACACAGAGATAAAGGGTAAGCTAGAGATAAAAAACTATTTTTAACATATAAATAAGCAAACCATTTATTAAACATATTTTTAAACAATTATTCAAAAAGCACCTAAAGCATGTGATAGCAACAAAAGACCCTCTAACTCAATTCTCCAGATACATATAAAGAGATCAGATTCACTGGATGCTTGCAATTGTGGTGGCCTCTACTTCTATGTAGAGTCATTGCCAATGAGTTTCACCCTACCACACACAAGGTTAGCCTATGATCATCGAAGGCCATTATCCTGCCAGAGACTAGGACCTCCTAATACTCTCACCACTTGAATCGCTCTACTTTATGTGAGACTGAATGATTCTTTAGACTTTCTGGAAGCAACCTTGCTTGAATCATTATCTGATTATATACATTACAACACCATCATGAAATCTCACCAAGAGACTCATGAAATTACGTCTAGCTCATACCATATACATGTTCTCGCACAAAATCCACATGTAATCTTAAAGCATTATATTCTCATGCCAATGCACAACCAACCAACCAATTCATGTTTAATTTAGTACCAAGCATACAATATTTCAGTCTCATTACATAGCCTTAAACATACATAGCATCATACTTTATGCTTTAAGGAGTAAATCAATCAATCATGGAAGCAACCAAGTAATAGAAACAATTATGCTATCAATCTCGTTCAAGATGAAGAGCTCTCACTCAAGCGACAAGAGTTTATCGCTCAAGCCAGACAAACACCCTCACCTGGGCGAGATCGCAAACAGTGAGCACTGAAACATCCTCGAGTCCTCGCTTAAGCTAAACCATCTTGTTTAGACGAGATCATTCTCGCTTAGTAGATATGTCAGTGTGAGAATCTTCAATTTATTCACCAGCAACATCATTCTCACTGTTTTTTTCTTGTTGAGTTTTTGTTAAGTCTTTGTATTTTCATTCAATTATTGTGTTTTAGGGAAAATTTAAAAAAAAAAATTGCTTTGTTTTTCTTGTTTTGGACATTTACTTCACTCTTGGAGGATGAGTTGTTAGTTTTTTTGTGGACTAATATCCTTGCTTTTGCTTTACATGTCAAGTTACCTTTGAGTTGTTTTACCTTGTTAGGTGTCAAATTAAGTGTGGTTGTGCACAAACCTATTTTTGTTCTTGGATTGCTCATTTGTACATTTATGAGGGACTTCAAAATTGTTGTTTCTTTAATTAAGAATAAAAAAAAAAGAGAAAAGAAAAGGAAGACAAGAGATTTGGGTTTGAGCATTGTGTGAGAATTGAATTTGGAAGTGTTGGAGTTTGGAATTGCTTTCATGCCTGATTCTAACTTATTACCCATTGCTCCTATATTTCCTTTGCTTCTTTAGCTACTTATCCATATGTTCCACACCTTGTCCTCAGCCTCATTACAACCGAACAAAGTCCTTATAATCTTGATCTCCATGTGTTTTGGTTGTTGATTTTATAGGCTTGCTAAGTCTGTTTGATGCTTGTTTTTCAGGGATGCTTTGAGAGTAAACAATATCTGAGATATTTAAGTGATACAATGCATATTTTGTGAGGTCATGTTGCTTTCAACTTACTTTTTGAGTTTATTGAGTTCTTGACATGTTTTGAAATGCTTGGATGATGTTCACTTATTGTTGTATGTGTTTCCATTTGTCTTTTTCGTATCTGTTTGTTTGTGTCTTTTTCATATCTCTCCTTATTTTGTTTATGTTGTCCTTGCTTTGCTTCACTTTGCTTTTTAGTTTTTGCCCAAGAGTGCAAAAGGGTAAGTGTGTGTGATTTTGATGAGTCATTATTTTCCCTTATTTCATTGTCTTTTTGTACCCATCTTAATGGTTGTTTAGTATTTAATTGTCTATTATTAGTGCATTTTCTTCTATTGGGCTTCATTGATTAATTTGGAATTTATTGATCTAATTTTTGTTTCTAATTATTTTTAGGTATTTTGTGAAGTAATTTTGGAGCTTGGACACTAATCTTAAGATGAAGAAAGAGTTGCCACGTCATTTCCACATCATTGCCACGTCTGCGCCATGTCAACTTGCTTGTCGATATCATTAGGCCAACATTTTGGGCCCATATGGAAATTTTGTTGACCAAAATGACATTTTTTTAAATATATGGATATGTGGTGATGTGACCACGAGTTTTAGGTCTCATTTTCGTTTGGCAGACCTCACCTTCTTCCCCATTCTCCATTTTCACGTTTTAGAGCTTTGGATGATGACCTATGGAAGTGCCTACCTAGTTTTCATGTTTTAACACTCTTTATTTACATTTTTATGCATTATTGACAGCATCTATTGTGGAGTTTTATGTTTTCTGCACATTTGGTAGCTTGAGCATTTCATTTTTTGATTTATAGTGACTTGAAACAACACTCATCTATGGGGTTTACGTTTTCTATGTTACAACAACCATTTTTGTTCCATTGAAGCTTTAGAAATCACGTTTTGCTCTTGAATTTACATTTTCATATGACCCAACTTAGGGTTTGATGTTATGTTCTGGTTAATTGCATTTTGAATCTTCTCCCATGAGGTATTTTTGTTTTGAAGTGTTTTATTGTTCCATTTCCATAACTTTCTAATTTCTAAGTATTGACTTCTTGAAGATAATGCAATGAAGCTTTGAGGTTTTCGTTTTGTAATGGCTAATTTCGTTTCTATTCTATCTTCACCTTTGAATTTGTTTGTTGTTGGTATGCTTGTACTGTTTATGCTTAATAATCAAATTGGGTGTATGGGTTCTGGTTGTGTTCATGCTTAATGAATGTAGCTGGGCTGTCATAGATTAATTAGTGTATGCATTACTTAATTGTGTATTGAAGTTGGTTGTAATCTTCACTCACTAGGTTATGTTCGAGTGGATTGAGAATGGAATAGATTGAATTATTTTCATGACCTATGATAAGTGGATTGTATTTGATTCAAGAAGTCAATTCGTTTTTTATATATTGAGTTTCTAAATTTGAAGTTGTTTTCAGAATTTGTCAAACCCCCTCCTTTTGTGTTTTGTTTGTCTATATTGAGAATCTTTGATTGAAAATATTGGTCACCGGGAGACGACCTTGGGTTGATTCCTAAGTACTGCACTTACACTATTTAATCTGGTTGGGTATGACCTCGATCAAACCCCTAGCCAAAGGACCCACAACAAGATCCATAGCAAAAGGATCTAAGAAGATTGGACTTCAATTGAGATAAATAGGCCCAAATTGATGTTCACATGGGCTTAAGGAAGTTATGAAGACCTAGTCTAGGATTCTTTGTAAATATTCAGAATATTATTTTGGGCTTTGTATTTTATGCCAGTAGAATATGGTTTTTTTTGAACCATGTATTGGGCGTTGGAGGAAATTAGACTTTAAAAGCATTTTGGACCAAAAAGGGAGCGCATATGCTACAACAATCTAGAACCTTCACTAAGCTTGCTCACCCAGCTTGAAGCCAGCGCATACAAGCAAGACAAGTGTTACTTGCTTAGGTGGCAAATCACAACTTTCACATGCTCCTTTTTGGCTCCAATTTACAACTTTCTATAGACTCCTTTTTTCCTTCTGTTTTTGGAGACATTTAGCTCTCCTTTAAGCCTATACATAGAAGGCTTACCTCATGTATTTTTCAGCTTGAATTTGAGTATTGAATTCCTACCAAAATGTGTTCACATTTTCTCTTACTTGAGCTCAATCTAGAGTAACTTTCTTATATCAGTGTACTCTAACTTTCTTCTTTGAAAGTTGGTCTTACTTCTCTTAAGATCTCTTCATCTCCACTGAACCTAACACTCTCAGCCTTCATTCTTCATTGCTTCCGCATCATTCTACATCCATGAAGCCTTCATTCAAAGCGTAACTTACCATGAAACAAAGGAGAAACCATTATAATGTCTAATATTATCGAAAACTTTGAGATATACATTTTTTTCTTCTTAATGTATTTTATTTTGAATTGAGGAAAAAGATTATAAAAATTTAAATCCAGAATTAATCAAGAAAGAGAAGTTGTTACTATTTGTACTAAAAGTTATTATTTTGTTATTTTAATACAAAGTTTTTAAGATAACAAAGGTACGTGCTTGGCTGTGCACGTTTTCATCCTTGTTTTCAACATGGTTTCTGTATGTGATTGACGTGATCGAAAGTTGGGTTATGAAAATATATATTTAATTGAAGAAAGAGAGAATTATGGATAATAACTTGTATTTGGACACGACTCGAGGTACAAAGGAGCGTAATAGTTAGGTAAGGTTGAAGAAGGGAGAACCAATTTAGAAAAATAATTGGGGGTAGGAACATAAATTGATGTGACATTTGGCCACTCTCTGGATAACACTTAAGTTGCACCCCTTCTAAATTGCGACCCCCTTATTAAATCATGGAACTAATGTCTTCCAACTTTAACAAGGCCAAGTTTTTAAACTTTTTTTTCGTGTTCTTTTCATTAGAGACCATCTTATATTCAAATTAATGTTATGATGACTTTAAAATATAGATATAAATCTTTCCTTTACAAAATAGCTTTTGTAAAACTGAAAATATATCTAGTTTTCAATATAAAGAGCATATGTATTAGAGTTTGGATTTAGAGTGGAATACTATTTATATATGGTATTTACATTAAAATCATTTTGGAATTAGTATGGTAAGAACTTACTAAGAAATTAGGAAAATTTTTATAGAGATGATATGTTTTTATTTTTCTCGATATGGAATTTATACCGTTGTGTTCTTTGTGTGGAAATAATATGTAATTTTTTTTATATGTTAATCTTTCAATATTTTATTGCTATGAGGTTGTTGGGAATGGTTCAAGAAAATATATTTTGATTTTTTGGATTAACGAGTAGTTTCTTGAAGTCTTGCATTTTTTTAAGTATATGTTTTAAAGTTTTCCATATTTTTTATGAGAGAAATTATTATGATGATAAATTAACTAATTTCGCTTTAATTCATAAAGAACAATATAAGTGGTTTAATATTTTATCTTTATGTATTTATTTAGATTTTTTTATATACAATATATATGTTACTTTGTCTATGTTTAGTAAATTTGTGTTTGGTGTGGTTCTGTTTTGTATTACTTTATTTTATTTTTTATTTTTAATAAATTTTTATATGAAAATAAATGATTGATGGACTTTAAAATATAAACTCAGTTCAAATACAAAAGTTGATAATAATACTCAATATAACTCTGTATGAAATAACCTTGACATAAATATGAAGTTAGAATTGTAGTGAACTTTTCGGTCTACAATTTCTTTTGATAAAAATTAAATATTGATACTGAAAAAAAAAGGTATTAGTGTTAGAACTTATATCCATAAAATAAATGACATGGATGAGATTGAAAAAAAAATACAAAACGAGATGTTAAATACATAATAATGCTGTTTCTATCTAACCAATTACATCTTTTACATATGGTGAAACTTGAAGACAGTCATAGAAAATATTATCCTCCAATATTTGGTTCCACCAAAAGTTGTTGGACTCATTTTTGTAAAAGCCAAACTCAACATATATGCTACTAACCACATGGGCATTGATCATAAGAATAGTCGAAGATTATAAGAATACCACCACCTTTGCGTTGGATGCCGCACGGATGGTACTATTCTTTAATTTTGACCATGTCATGAACCACCAGGCCTACCCAATTCCACGTCACCAACAACCATGTAGTGTTTCGTGCTGTACTAAATTACGCCATATATTATCATTTTCATTAAACAAATCCCTCCCATTAAAATAATTTCAAATGGATGATGCAGATAAGTATTTATATATATAAACAAATGAGATCAGAAGGTAGAATTGTCGCAAAACGATAAAACAAGGGTCTGCCTTTTCTTACAACCTCTTCAATTGTGGAAGACAAACCCAACCAAATATCACAAAAGTCACAATTTATATATTAAACACAATGGGGAAGAATTCAACATTTTCGGGGCCGTCTTCTTTTCAATATAACAAATATAGAATTCTCTTGTTATTTGCGCCCATACGAATTTACATGTTGTACATTTTTAGTTATTGGTCATAATCATGTCTTTTATTACAAGAAAAGCTTTTCAATTGAATTAGCTTTTTTAATAATAAAGTAATCAATGATTTCAATTTTTAGGAAACATACTAGCATATCAATGATGAAATTCAGCTTATGTAACAATATTAATGGTTAATTTTCTCATTAACAATTGATTAAAACTATTATTACTTTATGCTCTAAAGATCTATATAATTGATCATATTAAATGAGCTAAGTCCCAAGATTTCTTAATAAGTAGATTTATCAATTGCTTATAAAAAAAAAGAGTATATTTATCAATTAGTTATCTTTGATTTTGATCACAGATACAATAACTATTAGAGTCAAAGATGTTTAAATTGAAGAATGACAAAACAAAATCTTATTTCTCAAGTCATGGATGAATGATAGGACAACTTACGATAAATAATGCACCGGCTATTGCATATAGTGTGCATGATGTGCATACATATAAGACAAAAGGTGCACGTGTTGGTTGAAACTCAAAGCAAAAATGTCATATATGGAATGGCTATAGTATAGGGTCTAGTTATAGGAAGCTATATGTGTGTATCTATAGGAGTTGAACAAGATTACAAGATACTCATTGAGTCATGTTTTCTTAGCCAGGTTATGAAAATTGGTGTCTGGTTTGATTTGTACTCTGCGGGAAGAGAGGGAGAAGGGAAAGGACATGATTGTTGTTTTGGACAAGTAGTGCTGGAAATGATGCCAACAAGGGTCTTAGTAAGACCAGTCAAGCCAACACTTAGGGTTCATCATGGGGCCACTGCACGTGCATCTTATGAATCATTGCCAGATATCTAGGGTTTCTATGTTTCTTTTATTCTACTCAATCTATAAAAAGACTATAAGTAATTCCATTCCGTGTATTACTTGCTTTTGATCTATACAATTATATAAATTATTTCTTTCTAAATACAAATCAATACTTTCATTATCAATCTTAATGCAGTAGTGACATGTCCCGTGACACAATAAATGAAATAAATGAGAGAAACTCTTCAACTGTTTGTTATGAAACTCAGAAAAAACGAGTAATTTAATTGTGAAGCATGGTTAATGAGACTTTAAACTAGACAATCGTATCTAAAAGATAATCCATGATGATGCAGCTCAAAAGCGACAACCTCTGTGGATGTTCAACCTAAAGGGCATTGAGAAATAAATACCAATAAATAGAAACTGCAAAAGAACTTGGTATTGCTTAATGATTGAGAAACATCTGAAGAAAGCTTCGTTTTCAAGAGGGTATATATAAACAAGTAATAGAAATAATATAGCTAGTGTCTGGTACTTTCCGCACACTAGTTTATTCACAAGAGACTTTGGAATTTAAAATAAAATGTGATGTAGTTTGAACAGGGGGCAATTGTTCAAAGCATGAAATATGGACCTGCTTAATTAATCCACACTAATTCGAATAAATTAGAAGAAGAAGGGGAGTTAGCTAGGTTGTCATTTCAAAAGGGTTAACAGTAATATATAGAGAAATCTGGTGAGAGAGATTGGAGTTTGTCATGGTTGAAAATATTCTTTGTTCTTGCTTGTAAAGAATGCAATGAAGAAAAAGGTTTGTAGGTGATCACAGGTGGAGACAACCTGGAAAAGCTTAAAGACATAGTAAACTAGGCATACATATATATGCTCAGTTCAACGCAAAAGTAGGTCAATTGACTGAAACAAATGACATTTTTATGACTACATTTGTGATGTTAATGAGAGGAGCTGGTCCTACAAATTTTGTACTTTTGTATCCACTAAATAGGAATTCTACAAATTAATAAGACAGTGCCTTTCCCTCGTTTAGGCTTTGTTTCAAACAAGTTACCTAAAATTTTGGAACCGACATATTTACTGCAGTCCTTGCCAACATATACAAAGCCATCTTCTATACAAATCATACCTATTGATGAATAATTTTGGAACACTAAAATGATATAGTGAAATTAAGCGTAATTTTAATGTTTATAATCTCTATGCAAAATCACTATTGTTCATTATTCTCTAAACGTTGCAAGGTAGTATGGGAGCATAATCCCCACAATGCATAGGACATTTTACGTCTGGTGTATGAGATTTATTATGACGATTATTTTGATGTCATATTTGTGAACGATATAGAAAATGTGAGCTTTCTACATCATCGTGAAGGACCTGATATAGTAGGTTGAACTTAATATGTCTGATGCACAAATATTTGTTACAGAAAGTCTAATTTACTATGCCAAATCCATCACGACTTTTTGTGACTCTCCCACTTCTAACTAAAAGACAGATTCTTCGAGAACCCTCGCTTGAATTTCCACCATTATCCATCTTCATGTACATACCCACAAATAACTCTCATCGATGAACCTACCCATGGAAAATCTGCCACGAAGCAACATCCACATGGTTAACCATATTGTCTCCTCCTCGGTTTGACCGACAACTATACTCTATGAAGACACTTGCTCTAATGGCAACTTGTGGCGACACACCAAAGTAGTCCTATGAGCAACACCAACAACAAAAAAATGTGCAGCGAAAATATGAATATAACATTAGAGCAGAGTTGTGGTGTACGAGACTTATTACGACGATTATTTTGTTGTCATATTTGTGAGAGAGATATAGAAAATGTGTGCTTTCTACATCAACGTGAAGGACTTGATATAGTAGGTTGAACTTAATATGTCTGATGCACAAATATCTGTTATAGAAAGTCTAACTTACTATGCCAAATCTGTAACATCCCTAAGAAATATTACCTATTTTAATTAAATAAAATTGGAATCACAATAAATACTACATTGAATCATCAACGATTTCCCAAAAACGCGAGAAAATTTTAAAAGAACATAACTGGTACCATACATAATCTGAATGTACCATATCGTTATATACAACTGATATTAAAATTCAACATCAAAATATTTACATCAAAAACAAAACAGTAGAGTTTCTTTCAAAATCCCAAGTAGCCCATGCTCTCCGTCTCTAAGCAGCTCCTGGCTCACCTGTCACATCATCTGCTCCCAGATAACAAATTATCCGATCATCGACATACACACACAGATAGGGTGAGCTATGCACAAAACAATGTAAACAGATATATGAATTAAATATGTTTTCCCCAATCCCAAAAACACATAATTAAAATCCTTATACTTTTCAAATCCCCCAATCATGACCCATAGTCCTTCATGAGTCATATGCATGAACTAGGTCTTGGGACTTCCCTGTGCTCCCACGAAACTAACTCATTCGTGGTCCAACCCTATGAGCCTATCCCGCTCATAGTCCTGCCCTATAGACTCCTCTCCTGTAGTATAAACATCCAAGTCTCCTACTTGGACCTTGGCACGCACGCAATCACCATACTATGGACTCCTCGCCCAATAGCAGCCGACGGGAACCTCACAGTTCCTTGCCCATCGTGCGCCCGACACATGCAATCACCATACTAAGGACTCATTGCCCATTAGTAGCCGACGGGAACTCAACCAGTTCCATGCCCATCATGTGTCCAACCATCGAGCACATCCCAGACTCCTATTGGACTTAGTCCTTCAAGCCCAAACATCACACCACATGCATAAACAATTTAAACTTGGTATAAACAGCCAAGACACACTCACAAGAACACAAAAACATAGTAAATCACATAACCTCGCTTAAGCTAGGGACCCTCGCCCAAGCTAAGCCCTCTGCCTCGCTTAGGCTAGTTCGCCTCGCCTGGGCGAGCTTAAAACAACCACAATCTCACGTTATCTCGCTTAGGCGAGATTCCCTCGCTTGGGCAAGCTGCACCATCGCTCAAAGTAACACCCACCTCTCGCCTAAACGAGAAACCACTTAAACAACGTCATTTCTCATCGCGACCTCGCTCAGGCGAATGTCTCTCGCCTGAGCGAGACGGAGTCGCTCAAAACACCAATACTTCTCGCCTGAGCGAGATATCACGCTCAAAAGCGCTCAAGTTTCCTTGCGACCTCGCTTAGGCGAGCTGTCCCTCGCCTGAGCGAGACTAAGTCACTCAACACCAAACCAAGGTCGCCTGAGCGAGCAGTGCGACCCCAAACCAGACATGAGGTTCTGCAACTCTCGCCTAGACGAGATAGACTCGCTTGGGCGAGACTTGCAGAGTTCTCTCACTGTCACACACGCATTATACCAAAACAGTGTCAATTCATACCCAAAAATATACCACCAAACATGCAATCGATACTAATCTAATTGTAATGGCAAATAGCACCCAAAACCACGCTTTCCAATCCCAAATACAATCAGAAATAACCAAGATTATCAAAACGCTTATCCCACAACCTATTACACATACTTAATCATGCTTCCAATCACAAATAACTCCAATTCACAACCATAGCGCATAAGGTACGACTTTTACCAATCAAATAGAAATCAAATGAGACACCAATGACTCAAAATCGCAGCACTTAGCAGTTTATTTGCATACTCAAAATACAGCTCCCCTAACCTGGAATGTGTGATCAAGATTGTGCAGGTGGGTTTTAAAAATAAAACGAATTTGGGCTTAGGGTAGGTTTTAATTCCTCTTAATGTTAATTATTTGATAGTTTTCTAAACCTCTTGGCTTCCTTCTGCTAGGTTCTCTACCTTTCCACATTCACTCCCAACCAAGTTTAATAAAAATAAAGGTTAAGTTAGGTTTGAACTCGTGACCTTCCACTCATAAGGCCAAAGCACAACCACTATGCCATATGCCAATTCACATTTGGTGATATACAAAATCAACATAAGTTTACAATACCAATCACATACTCATACATATTCTTAAAAACCAATAACAAAACAACCTCACATAATTGGCATACTTAGGACTCGAACCCAAGTCCTCTCACACAATCAAAGTACTCTCAACCACATGAGCTAGCACTTTTCCATATCATATTAAACAATAATTAATGCCATAAAGGTGCCTTCTACCCGTATTTATTAATTAATTAATTATTTAATTAATTAAATTTTCTGGGTCTTACAAAATCCACCACGACTTTTCGTGACTCTCCCACTTCTAACTAAAAGAGAGATTCTTCGAGAACCCTAACTTGAATTCCCACCATTATCCATCTTCATGTACATACCAGCAAGTAACTCTCATCGACGAACCTACCCATGGAGAATCTGCCACGAAGCAGCCTCCACATGGTTAACCATATTTTCTCCTCCTCGATTTTACCCACAACTTTTCTCTCTAATGACACTTGCTCTAATAGCAAATTGTGGCGGCATACCAAAGTAGTCCTATGATCAACACCAACAACAAAAAATGTGCAGCAAACATATGAATATAACATTAGAGTAGAGTTGTGGTGTACAAGACTTATTATGATTATTATTTTGGTGTCATATTTGTGAGCGATATAGAAAATGTGTGCTTTCTACATCACCGTGAAGGATTTGATATAGTAGGTTGAACTTAATATGTCTGATGCATAAATATTTGTTACAAAAAGTCTAACTTACTATGCCAAATCCACCACGACTTTTTGTGACTCTCCCACTTCTAACTAAAAGAGAGATTCTTCGAGAACCCTCACTTGAATTCCCACCATTATCCATCTTCATATACATACCTGTAAGTAACTCTCATTGACGAACCTACCCATGGAGAATCTGCCACGAAGCAGCCTCTACATGGTTAACCATATTATCTCCTCCTCAATTTGACCCACAACTCTGCTCTTTGATGACACTTGCTCTAATGGCAACTTGTGGCGGCACACCAAAGTAGTCCTATGAGCAACACCAACAACAAACAAATGTGCAGCAAAAATATGAATATAAACATTTTAAGGTTCAATAACTTACCTCTTTGTGAGAATGGAATAATGAACAAAGACAACAACAATGGAAACTATAAGAATTAAAGACACAACAATGGAGTTGGGAGATGGAAGTAGAAAGAGGAAGCTTTAGTTGTGAACTACTTGAGAGATAATGCGAAGAGGAGAAGAGAAATGCTTGAGAGAAAATGTGAATAAGGATTCAAACATACTATGATAGAAATCAAATTAACGGACATAGTAAAACTTATACTATGAGAGGTCACTCAAAATCTGACATGATAACTTTTTTTCTAAATACTATTGCGCCACCACACCTACTTATTATGATAAGATCACGTACACCAATCATAATAAGTTTAACTTTTATTATAAAAATGTCATCAGTCAACTTATTATGATAGGTAAACCTACACTTGTCATGATAAGCTTAACCTTTTATTACATAATTGTTACCAGTCAATTTATTATGATAGGTGCACTACACCTAACATCATAAGTGTTATTGATTTGTATTTTTTCCATTTGTATCACCTTATAAGTGAACATATGATACATCCTCTTTAATCACCAACAACACTAACATGTCTCTATTATCGGAGAAAGAAGTGCTAGAAGCATCAAATTCAATGACAACTAGGGATGACAACGGGATGTGGTGAGAACGAATTTCGTTATCCCATCCCAAGAGAAAAAATGCACGCCCATCATTATACCAAAATTCAACGGGTATCAAATTTTTGTTTCATTCTCATCCTCACCAGTTAACGGTATATACTTGTACCCATACTTGTACCTGCATCCTCTTTATTATTATTATTTAAATATCAATTAATTATGTTTTATAAAATAATAAAAAATTACAGTAAAAAAACATAATATTATCCAATATTAATTTTAAAAGGAGAGTATTTCTTCAATATCAATTATTTAGAAGAAATTATAATTGTATAAATTTAAAATTAGAATACCAAATAAAATTTGATGTGAACCAAAACATTTATTAAATTTGAAAACTTTAATTAGAGCTAGTTGATATTATTTAAAATTAAAACAAATATAAAAGAAAAACAAATATTCAAATTAAAAAAATATTTTAAATGTCTATTTAATTCAATTTTTTAAATTCTAATGATATTTGTTTTTTATATACTAATAAAAGTTATAATACATTACTTGATAAAAATAATAATAATAGAGTTTTAACATAGATCTTTCATCTTTTGAACTTCAATACATATGTTGGAGGGTGATAAAAAATATCATGACAATTACATTAAATTATTATATTATAGTAAATAAAATTTATTTAAACAATTATAATGATAAAATTACAATATGATAATAAGTTAGAAAACAAAAATAGTTCTATAAAAAATATCAAAATAATATTCTACATGGTAAGAGTAAACAAATAAAAATATTAAAAAAGGATTAAATGTGTGCCTTAGAAATAATTTGAGAGACCATTGCATGAAATCACTCAAAAGAAAAAAAAAATGTATAATTAAAGGTATGATGATAAGATGAGAACTATTTTAAAGATGTAAGAAAACTTTTCAAGTATGAATGTAGTCAATGGTTTAGAAATAACGAAAATTGTTTTAACGAAAGAAAATAGTTTTTCAAATGAAACAAAAAATAATTATAATATAATAAAAAAGATAAATGTTTATATTACCTAATAAATGAAAGGTTTATGTTATTGAATAATTAAATTGAGGGTGTTAAATATTTTCATATGAAAAGAAAATACAATAAATAAAAATATTAAAAAAGAGTAAAAGTATTTAAATGGAAGACATAAAAAGTATTTAATTAACAAACATCATTTGAACATAATTGCTTGAAAGTTTTAATAAGAGGAAAAATATATTAGAAATGTGAGAGAATTTCATGACAAGTCAACAATTAGAAGAAATAAAAAATTGAAAGTGTGTATAATATATATATATATATATATATATATATATATATATATATATATATATATATA
>Ga0214543_1008734_pt1 | contig 16335 bp, 5 predicted proteins | sample CNSS2metaG_FD_160094 | JGI IMG/M metagenome (GOLD analysis project Ga0214543, IMG submission 160094) | Root nodule microbial communities from cowpea collected in UCLA plant growth center, Los Angeles, California, USA - CNSS2 | ecosystem: Host-associated > Plants > Roots > Nodule | place: USA... | reverse complement strand
TTAAAAATATATTGGTTTTTTTTTTTTTTTTTTTCATTTTTAATGCACGGGAATAAAAAAATATAGCTCAAAATGTACAGTCTGGAAAAAAAATTACTATACTTTTTTAAGTACTTAATCTATATACAAGACTCTATGGCTTAAAATCATATTCATAGCTACCAAAAAAAAATAGTAGTTACTATGTTATTTATAATAGTTGTTTAAGGTTTTTCATTCAAACTAAGAAAGATATTTACTTTTCTTTTTTAATTTTATGTGATTTGTCTATTATACCCGTTTCAATTTTCTTATTTTAATGTGTATCTATATATGTTATTTTTTTTCTCCATTATCAAAGTTAAATTTCTCTATCTTCTTCAAATTTTAATACACTTATCAATAAAATTTTCACACCCAAAATATTTTTGAAGACATGCCACCATATATACATATACACTTAATAGTTTACTACGGTCAGCTTATTAATATTAAATTATTAAATGTTTTTCGAACTATAAAAGGAAACGTGTTTACTTGTTTCAAAATATTTGTATTTTAGGTACTTCCATATGTATGAAGATTTGAAACATGAATAAATTCGTTTGATTTTAAGAGCATAAATATGTTTATTTTTGAAATATTTCTTACCTAGTTAAATATGAAGAAATTAGAAATTAATATATTTTTTATAAATTAAGTACCTAATCATAAAAAATATTTTAAAATAAAATTAAGGCAGAATTATTCTATCACCAAATATTATATCGAACTTTTTTTTTCCTAAAAGGGCGCGTCTATTATTTGGGAAATAGAACAATTAGATTTTGTGTCCACAAGACAATATTCCATTCCAGACAAGCTTGATAAACAAAAAGGCATAATTATTGAGACAGATGAATTAATTGAATTTTGAATTTCGGATGATATATCTTTTGATATTTTATTTCTTTGTAACTCTCTCAATTTTTTTTTTTTCTGTTCGATGAAATATCATAGTCGCCTATAATGAATTTTGAATACTTAATGCGGTGTAGGGTATTAGCATTGGTAGCGTGAAGAACGGATTTTGCTTGTGGATGTCACTACAATCTACAATGGTGGAAGTGCGAATTTAAGAGAACCGTAAGTAGTGACAAACAGGTTCAGTCGGTGTCTCAGAGCAGCAAGAAACAATTAGAAAAATTTTGATCGACATCACTTTTTTATCTATAATTTTCAACTTTTAACTCACATCTTTTATTTTGTGACGCAATTTTTTTATAAACCATTGATTAATATACTATTATATATTTTTTTTTAAATTAATAATTTATACTAAATCATATCAAAAAATAAAAGATGAGAATAAAAAACGAGAATCATAATATATAATTTTCATAAATTATAATATTAAGCGACACCCCACTTTATTTCATTTTTAACAAAATTATTACAATCTTCTCATCATAGATATATTTATACATATACACATACCTATTCATTTATAATGATAAAATTTACAAACAAATGACGTTATAGGAAGTTTTGCATTTAATATGGTAACAAGTTTCCAAAAGCAATTAACGACTACAACCTGCTCTGCTCCTTTCACGTACAAAACTCTGGCTGTTTGCTTTGCGTAGAGCCAGCATTAGGTGAAGTCGCTTCGGTAAGGTTTAGATGCACACATATAAAGTTTTCACTATAGTTCAAACTATATAATATATTTGTAAAAAAAAAACATGCTTCTCGTATAATTATTTGTAGAGTTGCTTTCACATCTATCGTAAACTGTGTTTGGAATCACCGAATAAAGAAAGATAAACTACGTAGAGAAAACAAACTACAATATTTTCCAGTTTCAAATTTCATATCATGAGAAAGAAAATAACCGTGCATGTTGATGAGTCCACGTTGGATTTCTATGATTCAATCATCCAATTAGGTACATGTTATTATCATGCGGGATATTGTATTTGAAATATCGTTTATTTTTTAAATTTTGTCACAATTTTACTTTTAAAGAACATCTTGAAAGGTTGAATTAAGAAAAAAATGTATTTAAATTTATTTTAGTTCTAACTTTAAATGAGTTCCTAATTGAGGTTTAAAAAAAATGAGAGTTCATATTTGAAGACACTTTTTTTATTTTCCTTAGTTGAGGGGTTAAAAAGGAACTGAGGGTTATTTTTTGAAACATTCTCTTCGAGAATAAGAATTTGTCTTTGTAAGCTTATTTTTATTTTCACATACTTGAGTATCAAACATATAAACATATAATTAGGACAATAACTAGATTGTGTTTCCATCTCTATTTAAATTATTTTATGTGACATATTAGAGGTAATAAGGAGTTATTTTCATTCATTTTTGTTTGGAAAAACAAATCAAGTTAAGTTAAACCGTAAACACAAAAAATCGAACTAGAAATTCAACCATCTTATCATAGGTCATGTTGACCTGTCACTTTTTTGTTTTTTAATTTCATTATGACTAATAATTAAAATTTAATTTGTTAGTAAAATTAATGATTTAAATTATAATAATATTATATATTTATATTTTTAGAACAAATTTAATAAAAAAATTAATCTTTTTAATTATTTAAATTTAAATTTTTAATTAAAAAAATGATCAATGAATAAAAAACCAATTGACCTACAAATTTGTCAAGACGCAATTGGACAAAAGCAATTTACAGGTTGAAAATTCTAATTGAGTCCATCTTATTATCTGGTGTTGGAAGATTAGTCAATGAGTCAGAATTCATTTTGACACTCCTAATATTCATAATATTTTCGCAATGAAAATAAATTTCACATCATCTTTAGTTTAAAATTTTAAAATAATAAATTTGTAAATTATTTTCTTATATATTACTCAATTTTATTATTTTTATTTCATATAAAACTTAAATACATACTTCAATTTTTAAATTAAAACAACCATGAAACACTTCCGGGTGTAGTAGTAGTGGTAAGTGTTAACTTCATATGATGTAAAAAGCACCACACATTTGTATAACTCTACTTTACTGTTAAAGAAGGAAATTAAGCTCATGTGATGTGACTGACACACGCTCCATAAGAGTGTGTTTTCTCTTAGCCTTGTCAAATTCCTCAATCTGCTCCATTTTTGAAAGGATCCACTGTCACATGGACCAACCTGTAGAAATAAAGTACCCTTTATTTAACACAATAATTCACAAACCCCTCTCAGCTCATAGTCTCCAATAATGCAAGGTACACTGTCCCATTTTGCACTATTATATTCAACGTATAGACAAACACGTCAACATGCTCAGCTTCATTCATGTCTCACTCCATCACTCTCACTTATTCTATATCATTTTTTACCCTTTGCACTCATCGATATAATTAAAAACTCATCTACTCACATAGTTTAGAATGTTAATTAAGCATGCATGCCTCATCCCAATCAATCATATTTATTCCAATTCTTTATATAATATATAAGCTATTACAGTGTAGAATGATGTCAATCAAGCATTGTGCACAGTGTTTCTATATAATGCTCAAAACTTAAAAGAATTCCCTGTTATGCCGTCTTGCCATGCGTTTTCTTGTCCTTAGTGTTCAATTTGCGTAACAGTTGTATTACCAAATATGCCTCCACTTTGTTCCTTTATGTTTGACCTCTTTACCAAGCTTATACTTCATTAATTTGGATGTAACACTTATCCACATCGATCTATAATTGTGTATATATAACATATATACATACTCTTTTCCTCCAGCTTCTGCTAAGTCACATCACATTCTCATATAAAGTTTGTCACTTCCACTTCCCTTCCTTTCATCACTGTTTCTTTTCTTATGAATCATGTCTCTCCTCTTTTGACACGCATTTGTTTCTTCCATGGCCTAAACAGTGAATGAGACGCTTATGAAACCATGTTTCTCCTTTTATGACACTGAGTGGTTGGTATCTTCTGTCTTTAGTGGATTTTAGTTTGGTCAGTGTTTGGTGGTTCATCACATGACAGGTTCCAATCGCACAGTCTCTGTTTTCTATTATTATTTTGGATAAAATTCGTTGGGTCCTGTGCACTTTGGTTTCCCCCATAAAATTTGACCTTAGCCTCATTTGTTTTTCTCCTCCTCTATAACAAGCTATAAGCTTTTTTATTGGTTGAGACTTGAGGGTGGGTTTTGAGTCCAGATTTGAGTGTGAGTGATAATAGTGAAAAGTTGAAATGGGTAAACTTGGTTGGGTGTTGGACAAGTTCTGTCTTTCTTCTTGTTCAAACACATGCTTCTGTGTTAATTCCATGGAATTTGAAGATGATGATGAGTTTGAGAGCAAGCCTTTGATTGAAAGTGGCAGCGATCTCAAACTAAGACTCAAGGATGTAGTTGAGGGAAAACAGACTTTGGCTTTTCAATTGAAACCTAAGGTGAGGTTTCTCTTTTCTTTTACATTTTGCATTGAATTCACTTTGGCAAAAAAAATTGAAAGTTGAGATGAGGCTAATTGATATCTTCCTTTTGCTCAATTCTCAGATAGTGATACTGAGAGTGTCCATGCATTGCCATGGCTGTGCAAAGAAAGTTGAGAAGCACATCTCAAAGCTTGAAGGTGAGCACGTAACAATTTTTTCATATTATTAGTGTTCATATTTCATGAGTGTTTTATATAGGAGAGTTTATAATCTTGGATTGTGATGGGTGTATTTGATTAAAGTTTCAATCAAAGTCCTATTTGTTGGAAATTTCACATGAGATGATTTTCTAATCATATATAATTACATAAAAATGTTATCATACGATGAGTTAGAATTAAAATTCATTTTTTTAGGAGTATTATTTGATATTATTATGAGATGGCCAACACTTATTTTATTGAAAAATGGTACCCATCTCTGAAAAAAGTCAACTTGATCATTCTTTGATCTTGTTTTACTTCTATGTGCATTGAACAAAACTCTGATTCCGATTTCTGATAATGGCCTTTTTTTTATGCTTCGCAACAGGAGTGAGGTCATACAAGGTAGATCTGGAAACGAAAATGGTAGTTGTAAGTGGCGACATTCTTCCTTTGGAAGTGTTGCAAAGTGTTTCCAAGGTTAAAAATGCAGAGCTTTGGAATTCTCCCTGACCAAAAATTCTGCACAAAACACCATTACCCTCATCAGATTCTACAAAACTCATTTTTCTTCTTATTAATAATATACAGATATAGTAATATTATATATTAATATTCATAATAATACCTCGTGTAATGTTCCAGCAATGCTCTTGCAGGAAAAAAAAAATAAGAAAAATAAGAAATGCTTGAATGTCCTCTCCCTCTGAAATTGCACATCTTTTTCTTTTTATTAAGGTTTATTGCATTGATGTCCTAAAATTTCACTTTTGTCAACTTTCACCCAAAAAATTTATAGTGAATTCTCTCATTCATTTTATTAATTTTTTTTTCTTTCTCGTATTTGTTTCCCATATCACACATTATGCAAATGGAAATTAGTAAAAAAATTAATGTGATTGATAATTTGATAGAAAGTTAGAGTAATCAACACTCAGAATTTCTATAATGCATTCATATGGATATTAACCACATTAATCATCAGAAAGTAAGAACACGATTTTTAAATGAATAATCAATACAATCAGATAAATGTTAAATAAAATAAAAAAATGTAATAAAGGTATTATTTTATTTTTAAAAAAAATTAAATTTTGCTACCTTGATGTAGTATTATATATATTAGCACTGAGAACCGACGTGTCATTATTACTTCGTTAGTTCGAATGGAGAGCACCTTTCTAATCAAATTCAAGTTGGGCCTTACGTCAGCCCAAACTTGTGAACCCAAAAGGCCGAACAGAAAGTTGGTTTTCCCTTACATAAATATTAGAAATATTTTTTTTGAGTGTAAAAATTATTTACATATTTTGTGTATGTTTTCTTGTAAAAAATTAATATTGCAAGGTCAAACATTGTAAGTTATATTATTTTTTAGAAAATGCTACCAAGTGAAATAAGATTTATTAAAAAGTTATTTATATTTAAAAAAAACGGTTTTTATAAATAAAAGGGAAGAGTATAATCTATATACAAATTAAGAATAGGTCAATATAAGGTGATATATTATTTCTTTATATAGTAGTAGCGATACAAACTTATTTAAGAACAAATATAATTTATGGAAAAGGATAGCATAGAAAGAAGATGCCAAAAGTGCTGTGAAGATTGTTTTGATGTACGTTATAGATGATTTCACGATGGTTAGCATATAATAAGCTGAAGATATAATAAAGTAATACTACGTATACTGTAGTTCATATAATAATTTGTATAATGATATTTTGTTAATGTATGTTATGCATATTATTTAAGATGTATCATAATTATAACTCAAATAATGTCCAAACAATTATATGTTGTAATCAGATTATACGATATATATTTTGTTTACTAAGAAAAAAATATATATTATTTTTTGATGAAGAAAAATAGAAAATTTGGTTATTGAATTGAATAAATAAATAATTTATATTTGAAATTGTTGTGCATGAAGTTAGAGAATTGTCAAATCAGACACAGAAACCAATAACGCTACTGGGAGGCTGCGCCAAAAGTAATTGAATCCAAACCAAACAAAAGGAAAAGTGGCAATGAATCACTTATCAAGATCCAAATCTAAAATAACTCATCTTTTCACATGCATTTCATCTTTCTTTTCTTTACTACAATATTATATTTTTTCTTTTCTTCACTCTTTTCAAAACTCATTTGGAGATGCTGGGAACAAAACAAGTGCCAAACAAAAAACAACTAAATTTATTTATTTATTATTTATAGTGTTATATTATATATATATATATATATATATATATATATGAACAAATATATCAATTCCACGTCTTTCATAATATTCAAATAACTCCATATCCTATTTAAAAATATTTTTAAAATTAATATTTTTTATCTTTATGTTATATTTTGTTATTAAACTAAACTATAAAATATTTACTTCCTACATATAAAATATTTTTCTGAATAAATATAAAAAGAAATTATGTATGCTTCAAAAAATGTTTTATAAAATTCAAAAACAAATTAAAAATAAAGATAAATATATATTTGGTCTCTTAATTCGTAAAAATTAAATAGAATTCATTTTTTTAGTTATTTAACTGTTTGACACAATTAATATATTTTTATCCATTTCAATGTTACTTAAAAAATACATTTAAAACGTAGATAAACTTTAACAATATCTTGTTAAAAAACTATATCAACGATAAGCTTATAGGCTTGAGTAGAAAAATTCAAACCATCCCAAATCGCAATACTCGAAAAAGAAAAATGGATGTGGATCGATTGATACGGATTCAGGTTATTTGGATAAAAAGAATCGGATTTAAATGGATTGAAATGGTCGGGTTCAAAATTTAAATTAAAAGATATCCGATCCGACCATAAATTATAAATGCAGTTACTCTATTTCTAATGTTGTCGCCGCATTACTATTAAAAATAGTAATTATGTATTTATTATCAGAATAAAAGTAGTATTTATTAGACAACTTGTTTCTGTTTTACTAAAAAAGATATACACTTAACTAAATATATTTTTCATTTTTAATAGGAATGAACTTTCTTAGTTATATAATTTTGGAGGGAAATGTGCATAGGCCTTAACTCTGCATGGTTATTTAATAATTATATTAGTTGAGCATATCCTTATTATTCTAATTGTAGTATAAGTGTTTTATAAATATTATCCAGATATTCTTAAAAGTCAATAACGTCTCTCTTTTCACCGTTCATAAAATAAACCAATATAAAGTCCTTCCATTTATTCTTTATGTATATTTTTGTAAGTTTAGATAGTGTCTTTAATAAGTTCACATGTACTCGTATTACTCTTATGTATAGTTCAAACTCGTAATTCAATTAATGAGACTTATTTAAAAAATTGTTTTATATAAAAAGATACATGAAGATAGATAAATAATTTTATGTTGAGCATTATTGTAAAAACATAAAGATTTTATTAAAAAAATAAAAAATATGAAAGATCACATCAAATTTATGATAAAAATATATTGTATATAGAAAAAAAAAATTATTATAAAAAAGAAATTAAGTAATTGCATAGATAAAAAAAATAAACTAATGCAACACCAATAGATAAATTTTTAAAAATTAATAAAATATTTATCATTAACAAAGTCCTTCACAATCTATAAAAAGACCTTCAAAATTTATTATTGTTTTTTAAAAATTATTATATTTTAATATTTAATATTAACTTTCTTTAACGTATTCAGGCAAATTTTCTATATAATCTAACTGATTCATCATCCTTATCGAAGTTAAAACTTTTTTTCATTTCATAAAATATATTGGCGATATAGTATTTATGTCTTGTTATCAATTTTAGATTTTTTATTTATATTTATTTATCTTATGTAAATTATAATTAAACAATAATTAAGGGTGTTAATTTTTTTTTTCTATAATAAGTAAATTATGAATTAATAATTTAGGTTCTTTTGATCAACGTTTATTAACATATTCGTTTAATCCTGAGACTAAATCAAAGCAGTTCACACCAAAAGTATAAATATGCCATAGCAGAAAATTATCTTTAGAAATAGTAAACTATGTAACGTGTAATTGTGACTTGAAAATGATACTTGTGATGCTTTTTGAATTATTATTTTGTTTTCAGAGTTGTGGTTGATCGAAGAATAGTTGCCATGTCATGTGTAATTATTTTGATACTTTATAATATTTTATTTAGCCAACATTTGCAACTAAAAAACTATATATTCTCTAATTACAGTACTTTAAAATTATGTTACTGTATATATGGTTTAAAATTAAGAATTTATAGAATTATACTAGAGTAAAATAACATTGATTTATATTAAGATGTAATATAAATGCATGGATTGTAATAAAATATATTACGATTAATATAACATACACAGGAAACGTAATATAATTATACAAGAGAAACAAATCGATTTTTCAGCATATTATATATGAGGGTGTACAAATAGATAATCTCTCTGGTTATAACGAAAATAAATATTTTCAACTATTTAAAGAACAACTTAATTATATATTCAATTCTTTTACATGTCAAATTTCAAAAAAATATATATATTCAAAATATTTTTCAAGATTAGATGTTAGTAGAGAGTATCTCATTCTATTTTAACCTATATTTAATCCCTACAAATTAATTGAAGAGAGTTAGTGATATAAGATTAGCGGGTTCTTAAATTTGAGATTGAAAATTTATGGAACAATCACGTAAAAATAACAGTTACGAAATAATTTTAAAAAATAATGATTTATTTTTTAAAAAATGTCATCAAAAATATATTAGAGAAAATTAAAAATATAATTTAAAATTACACTTATATATATATATATTACAATTAAAATAATAAATAAAATTACTTAATTATATTTGATACATCAGAATAAACAATATTTTAAAAAGTTAATAAATAAGAAAGTAATATTTGACTATCAAACTGTTCCACATTTTTATTTTAACAGAAAATAAATAATAAGAATATAAATATTAACATTTTTGGATAAGGTTGGTTTCACGCGCAGAGTATAGAATGGTTAAAACACGTACCAATAGCAGGAGGAATCACTGCTTTATGCACTTTTTTCCTGCACGCAGAAAGTAAAACCTAGCTACTCGCTATGTGCAATCATCAGCTTCAGTTTTTTTAGGTTGTTAAATTAATTTTACAGGACAGTTTTACCCTTTGTATACTTTTATTTTTGGAAAATTGAAGTTTAATAAAGTTTTTTAATAAATTTTGATAAATTATTAAAAAATACTATTATGTTGTTTTTTTTTTTAAATAAAATATTTATAAAAATTTTGTTAAGTTTGTCCACAAAAATATCAACAACTAACTTTTCTTTATTTTTTATTACCCCATTTTAGAGAATATAATAAAATAATTTTAATCGAATTTCTTATGTTTTACATGTTTTTATATAAAGAAATGTAAAGCATACGAAGAAGTTTAACATAACTCACATTTTATTCAATTAACAAATTTCCTTAATAATTACTATTTTACAACAGTCACCATTGAGAAAGTTTTATGTATTCTTGTTTTTAATCATGCACTTGTTTAATTTTCAAAGTAGAAATTTCGACAAGATCATGAAAGCTAAAAAGTTTAAATAATTGAGTAAATAATTTAATAAAATTGAAATTATATATATATATATATATATATATATATATTCTACATTCGATATTAATTTAAAGGTCACGTCACAAATTTCAATATTGTATGTGTAAAACAATTAAGCCTTCTTTTCTGTATATCTTTAATTTGCAAATGAAATGACTAGTCTATATAAAAGAAATTGTGATTCCAAATTTAATTTCATTCTGTCAATGAAGATACATGCATTATGTGTTTTATTTTTTTAATAACAAAATATAATAAAATTATAATTAGAAAAAATATATAAATAAATTTTATAGTTCTTTAAAATAACTTTTATGTATTTTATAATTTTTTTTTATAAATAATAAGAGAATAATTAAATTTAAAAAATAAATGGTTAAATTCAAAACATAAATTTTAAAGGATAAAATTAAGAGAATAATTATTTTGATTTAAAAATAATTACTTTTTAAGTAGTAAAATTGAAAACAAATGTTACATTTCTTTTTTACATATAGTAGTATAAATTTTGTTAGTTATTTTCTAATATTTTTTTTTTTCAAGTTAACGTAAAAGTTGTGTCAAAACACTTAAAAAACAAGTCAAACTCATATATGTCAATTTAAAGAAAATAAAAATCACTTTTCTAAGTAATATATTAATCTCAATAAAATGATATACTATAAAATATATTTTTCAACAATTGTTTTTTCGAAATCGTTTGTGAAATCTTTTGTGAAATCATATACTATTTTTGTGAAATCGTTTTTCGAAATAAAGTTACAATTTTTTTACGAATTACTCATTAATAATTAAAAAAAATACAAATTTTATGTTTTATCATGCATAACATTTAGGTGTGTTTTTTTGTGTAGATGAATTTGAAGGAGGATGTGAATTTGAGAGGATAGATATGTGTGTGTTTTTGAGTGGATTTAGAGGGTAAAATGAGTGGATTTGTAAGTAAATTTTACGAAAGTTAGCGAGAGATTTGATTGATAAAATAAATTGTGAAAAAAAAAATAGATTTTGAAAGTTATCAAAATACCCTTGATGAAAAAGATAATGATTTTGTGATTTGATGTTATAAAAATAATTAAAAATAATAATACGAATTTAAATATATATATATATATATATAAAAATTTTAAAATAAAAAATAAATAATTTTGTATGAATGGAAAAAAAGTTATAAAATTAAATGAGGTGTGCAGTATATGAATCCCAACATTGAAGATGCAAACCAAAACAATATATAGAGAAGGCAAACATAATTGGAATCTGGTTTGCTCTAAACACCACCATGATTATAATAACCACTTATATTTTCAAGTGTCAACAAAAACATCCTATGTAAGCCACGAAATGGAGAAGGTATATTGCATAAATCATCACACACAAGCACTCCATCTTACCAGCGTAGAACCTCCACTGAGTAACTTGCTTTACCAAACTTACGCAAATCTTCAAGCTTGAACTCCGACGACGTCCACGACCAACGGACACCGTCAACAAGGGCCACCATCTTTACCACCTATGGAGGACCTTATGAACTTCGGGCCACCACCTTGACCAGCTATGGAGCACCTAATTAATGAACTTCGGCCAACCTGCAAGAACACGAAGCAAGTTAAAAATCACCATACACACAACATTAGTTACGTAACCGGTGTCACTCTTTTTATTGCACCAACACCGGTTACGTAATCGGTGCCACACACACATCACTGCATTGATTAGGTAACCGGTGCGCCACCCCTCACAACCACTCACCAACACCGGTTCACTTCACTCACACCGGTGCAAAATGTCATTAAATAACACCACCACACCATTGGTTCACTTCACCCACACACACCAGTGCATGTTCGTAGTAAACAACACCATCACTCACCTTTGAATAATAAGAGAAAAGCCTGGTTCACGTGCTTGGTACAAATAACAAGGTTAATTTGGTAAACTTACCTATAATACACTTAAATCTAGGCATATAAGCAAAGATGGAATGTGGAATGGATTTTGTAAATCCGCGTCTGCAAATCCATGCATATCTGCTAAAAAGAACATACGCGTTGCCACGAATCCATTTGTGCAAATACACACGAACAATGCTATTCACACAAATGAACACTACGTTAGAGAGATGAAGACGATGGAAACAAAAAAATAAGATATGAATAATTTTTAAAGTCTTTTCAAGAAAAAAATAAATAGAAAATAATTAGAATATTAGTTGAGTTTCAAAAACAAAATTCAACTTTATTCCCTAAATTTAAATTTCAAACTTACCTATAATACACTTAAATCTAGGCATATAAGCAAAGATGGAATGTGGAATGGATTTTGTAAATCCGCGCCTGCAAATCCATGCATATCTGCTAAAAAGAACATACGCGTTGCCACGAATCCATTTGTGCAAATACACACGAACAATGCTATTCACACAAATGAACACTACGTTAGAAAGATGAAGACGATGGAAACAAAAAAATAAGATATGAATAATTTTTAAAGTCTTTTCAAGAAAAAAATAAATAGAAAATAATTAGAATATTAGTTGAGTTTCAAAAACAAAATTCAACTTTATTCCCTAAATTTAAATTTCAAACTTGTGAAGTCTAAATACATGATATAAACTCCAAACATACTTATTATAGACTTAATTATGAATTGTTTTAAAAGAGAATAAAATAAAAGATAATTAATCGCCGTCTATGGGGATCGAACCCACGACCACATGGTTAAAAGCCACGCGCTCTACCACTGAACTAAGATGACAAGTTATGTTTGGTAAAATCGAAAAGATGCAATTGACTTTAAACTAATTAAACTTTAAAAAAAAAACAAAATTGTGTTTTTATTAGTGACTTGTTTTTAGAAAAACCATGTGAGCTATATGTAATTACATATTAAGACAAATAAATTGTTTGAGTTGTTAATGATGTGGTGTGAGAATGACAAATCTAGTAACCTTTACATATAAAACTTAGTATATTTATTGTTGACTTTATCTTACCATGTCTTTTTATGTTTGTTTGCGATTTATCCGTTAGGATGATCATATGTTATACAAGACTAAATGATAATATTAGGAGAAATGTGAAGCATAGAGACTGGAGATAGAGTTATTGTTAATAGGTATATAATTTTTGTATTGTATAAATCCTTTAATTTATAAAAAGATTATATATTCTCAATAGTTTATCATGAATTTCATAGAGTGCTATAAATATTTATTTTTATACACTCACATTTTGATTTTTTTTTTTATGAATTATGCAATGTTTTAAATTAATGAGGTGAATATTATATTGACATATTGCTCATAATTTTATTGTTTTTTTATTGAAAATACCAAAACTCTCACATAGAATATATTAGAACATTATAGTGTTTTGGTACCTCCACCAACCGTGGAAATAAAAAGTGCATTTCACCAATTGTAAAATTTTAAGGCTTCCATTTAACGATTGAATTAAGATTATATTTTTGTTTTGTATTGATTTAAATTTGTTTTTATTTACAAGCTTTTGGAATATACACATTAACAATTAAAACTAAAACTCATTATTCTAGCAAAATTTAAATAATAAAGAAAAAATGCAATTTAAATAAATAATTTTAGAAATAGATTTTACTGGATAAATAATTGTTCAATAAGTATGATTTTTCAAAATTTGGCAACACTTTGATTTTTTTTATAATTTGGAAAATTCTTAAATGTGTACCACCTATAATCATTGTTTATTTTGTATGTTTTATTGATAAAGAATTGTAATTGACTTAATATTTTTTTTATTGTGCTCATATCGTTATCTTTATTGTGGGTATCTAAAATATATTTTGAGAGTGATTAATTTGTATTCTTTCTTAACATAACATTATATGACAGACTAACATATTGATTAAAAAGATGGTTGGGGATAACTTTCATGTAGTGCAAAATCATGAACCAATAAGTGAAATAAATTAGATGAAGTCACATCTTGTGAATTTCATTAACTTTGATATTATATATTTCCAAATAAAAGTTTGACTATATTTTCAAACATTTAAATTAATATATAATTGTTTTTTCGATTTTAGTGTATTAGCCACATGTGGAAATTTTGTTTCACTAATGCAAAGTTTTTATTTGAAAGAATGTTTAGTTGGAAAGTTAGGTTTTGGGTTTTGAAAATAAAGTTTCTAATCCTGTAAGAAGTCAAGTGATAATAAAAAGTTTCCTACTAAATATGTCTCATACTATGCAAAAATCACAATTTTTTACTATTTAAACTAATGAGTTAATTGAATCTGGCTGTAAATAAAACTGACATACTTTTAATGATCATTAAACATTTAAGATAATAAAAACAATGATATTCTTTATTCTTTTTTTTAATAACCAATACCATACTAGAAAGTAAAGTTTTTTTTTTTTTTAAATATGAAAAATTTAAGTGTTAGATTTTGACAAAAGTCACTTTCTTTGATACTATACCCAATCAAATGTATTGATGGAGTTTCAACCTTCACATTGTTCATAAAACTAACCCTATAATTCTCAAGGTGAAAATAACCTAATAATTCAATGATCAAAAGATAAACGATAAATCGTGATTCGTGATTACAACTATTACTTTTTCTTATTTCAGTTCAGAGTATTTTTTAATCTTATTACAGAAAGTAATAGATCATTATTCTAAAACAAGCATGAATCATAAAAATAAAATAGCAGAATGGCAACAAAATACAAATAAAAAAATAAAAGTAAATATATTTTTGTCTTTTAATTTGTAGTGAAAATTAAAAATAGTTATTCTTTAAAATTTTAGGCTAATTTAGTCTCCAATTTTATAAATAATGTGTGTATTTAGTAATTTTTATCAAATTTTTTTAAATTTAGTTGACATTTTAAACGTATTTCATGGTAGTATATGAATTATTCATATCTTTTAACTCATTTTCACTTCAATATTAATTGAGAAACACGTTTAAAACATCAAATAAACTTGGTTAAAAAGATTAAATTTACTTAATTTTTGAAAATAAATAACTAAATCAGTCTAAAAATTTAAAAATAAATTTAATTTAATTTTTACTTCAAGTTAAAAAATTTAAAACATATTTAACAAAAAAAATATATGCAAGTTTAGTTTGACTATCTATAACTCCAATAATAAATATTTTATGTACTGAAGGATAAAAGAAACAGTAAATAGTAAAAAAAATCAGAATCTTGATTGAGAAGCCATGAATGTAAAAAACAGAGAAGGAAAAATCTAATCTTTCACCTATATGAAAAAAGATTCTATTACCCCAAAAGTTTTGATGTATCTTAATCACTGCCTTTAATGCGTACAAGAAAAAAAAAACATTTTATTTCTTCTTATTAAAGTCACAATAACATTCTCATGTCCAACTCTACATCCCCGAGAGGAGTCTCACAGAGTAATAATTAGGATGCTGTCTCATAATTATATATATAAAAAATTCTTGAATATATTTTAATTTGTTTTTTTATGTATGTTTGATATAACAATATATTAAAAAAAATAAAAGAAGAATATTTGAAAAAAAGAGTCAACAGTCAATTTTGTTATATAAAGAGAAAATAATTACATTAACAAATTCTAAAAAACTATTGTACAGTTCTTAAGATTTATAATTCTCAAATATTTACATATATCATAATAAGAAAATATTAACTTCTATCCAAAGTCCAACAAAAATATCTTCTTTAATCTTTTTGTTCTTTAATTTCTTTTTCTAATGTATCTCTTTGTAATTTCTTATTTTTTTTTTCACATTCTCTTGTGGTTAATATAAGAAAACTCTTATGATCAGAAATAAAATTCTAAATCTTTTTATTAAATCATGTATATATATATATATATATATATATATAATTACATGAATCAACCCGTCTTTATATTTTACATGAATCAATAATTAAATTAATTTATTAATTAATTCCATATGTATATCAATATATAAATCCGTATTTTTTTAAGAATGATATATAGTTGGTAAAAAACAAATAAAGCTTTGAGTATACATAAATTTGTATTTAATTTTTCAGTTTGCGAGGACATTTATGGCCTTTCACGTGAATGTCATAAAAGGGAAAGAAAACTAAGGAAAGAAAAAGTATGTACTGTGTGTTAGCGTAAATTTTATATATATATATATATATATATATA
>Ga0214543_1008733_pt1 | contig 16339 bp, 10 predicted proteins | sample CNSS2metaG_FD_160094 | JGI IMG/M metagenome (GOLD analysis project Ga0214543, IMG submission 160094) | Root nodule microbial communities from cowpea collected in UCLA plant growth center, Los Angeles, California, USA - CNSS2 | ecosystem: Host-associated > Plants > Roots > Nodule | place: USA... | reverse complement strand
TATATATATAATAAAATTAAAAGTTTGGAGGAGCCACGGCTCCCCCTAGTCCCCAAGTAGGTCCGCCGTTGTCAGTGACGGAACTAGGATTAAAATTGTAGGGGGGCCAAATTAGATTTGTTATATATAATTTTTCTTTAGAAAAAAAACTATTCATTTTTTTCTCTTCATTTCCTCTCCTTAAAACAAACACACATAATAGTAGAATTCAAAAAAATATTACTATTATTCGCTATTATATCATGCTATTATATCATGATACCAATTCATGAATACTATTTTAGATAAGTCATTCGTATCTCATCAATTTGATTTGGTGGTATTGTAAAATTTGATGTCGTTTTTTCAGATCACGTTCTAATGAATTTTTAAATTCATTATATGTAACTCTGAGAACTTTAGAGATTTGTTTTATATTGTCTTAAATTCTTGGTTCTTATTAAATTTCTGGTTTAGTTAATGTAAATGCATCTCTTTTTCATCTTCATCACAAACCTTCCTCTTTGAAAAAAAAGGAATCATTTTTTTTACTTTTTATCATAATCTTTCTAATATAAATTTATCACCTCTCACCTATTTAGAAAAAATAAAATTTATATTCACAAATCACAATTATCACACTGCAAAACATAACAAAACTCATACTACTTTAATTAAATAAGAAATATTGTATAAATTCAAAACTCAAAAAAAATTACCATAGGTGGCGAAAAACACAAAATCCCTAAATTTCATAATTAAGAGTTATAATAATTTAGGAAAAAATTATAATTAGGGTTCATACCAATTTCATAAAAGAATCCCTAAAATCATAATTAGGGTTTATATTAATTTGGAATAAACTTAATTTGGAAGAAACATCCTAAAAAGTATCATAAACTAATTAACATACATAAATCATAATAAGATACTAACCTTCATTTGTGAGAGATCATGCAAGAATGTATACATGAATCTCAATCTATGTGTTTTCAACCTCTATTTCCCAATATATCTCTTTGTATTTATTTCTCTTCACACACTTTCATGATAATTTACATGGTGGAAAGATCTTATAGTTAGAAAAAAAAAACCCTAATCTCTTTTATAAATTAATGTCTCTGTTAAATTTTTTTATTTTATCTTTTATTATAATTTTCCATAATATAATCTTAATATAAATAATATATAATATAATTTTAAAAAATATATAAATATATATAAAAAAAATTCAAAAAAAAAATGGGGGAGCCGTGGCTTCCCCCTGTCATATCATAGTTCCGCCGGTGCTCACAATAAGGAGTTAAATAGTTGATTTGGAAGGTAATACTGTTTCTCACATTTAGAGATGGCAAATAAACCCGTTTCCGTGGGTATTGTCCGAACCCGTCCCCGTTTTGACGGGGAATCCCCGCATTGACTGAGTCTGGGTATGGGTATGAGAAATCCCCGATTTTTTCGATTGGGTATGAGGATGTACATATCCCCGCCATAATACACGTCCCCGTTTAAATTATTAAAATATTCACAATTAATTAAGTAACCATATATATATATATATATATATTATATTATTTTTTATTTCTTTTAATTATTTGGTTTGTCATGAAACTCATTCGCATCTCAATTATATTTTTCATCTTATCATAACATTTATGTAATTATGTTAAAAAGATGTATGTCAATTAAATTTTTTTGTCTCACATTTGAATATTTCTATTATTTTGTACATGAGAATGTTTAATACTCTCAATTTAAGTATTTGATAGTACAAACCTTTCGTTTACTAGGTAATATAAAAAAATCATTTACTTATTATTATTAGTTTTTGTTTCATTTGAAGAACTCTTTTGTTTCACTAAAACAAATTTTTGTTATTTCTCAACCATTGAGTATATATGTTGATATTTGAAAAGTTTTCTTAGATCTCTAAGATATTTTTCAACTTATCATACCCTTAATTATACATTTATTTTCCTTTATGCTATTTCTTTCAATAGTCTCTCAAATTGTTTGTAAACATGTTAATTTTTTAATATTTTTATTTTTTGTTTATTTTCATTATGTAGAATACTCTTTCAATATATTTTATCTAATTATTTTTTATTTTCTAACTCATTATCAATTATACTGTAATTTTTTCACTATAATTGTATAAATAACTTTTATTTACTACAATATAAAAATTTAATGTAATTGTCATGAATAATTTTTTATCACCATCCAAAATAATTGAAGTTCAAAAATACAAGATCTATGTTAAAATTTTATTATTATGATTATTATTTGTTCTTTGTATAATTTTGATCAAGTAATGTATTATAACTTTGATTAGTGTATAAAAAAGAGATTTATTAGAATTTAAAAAATTGAAGTAAAAAAACATTTAAAATATATTTTAAATTGAATATTTGTTTTCCTTTTATATTTTTAAAAAAATATTTGTAAATTTAATAAATGTGTTGGTTCTTATGAAATTTTATTTGGTATTATAATCTAAAATGTAAACAATTATATTTTATTTTTAACTTTTATTATGATTATTATTTGTTCTTTGTATCATTTTGATCAAATGATGTATATTATAACTTTTATTAGTGTATAAAAAAAAGATTCATTAGAATTTAAAAGATTGAAGTAAACAAACATTTAAAATATATTTTAATTTGAATATTTGTTTTCCTTTTATATTTTTAAATTTTATCAACTAGGTTTCATTAATGTTTGTAAATTTAATAAATGTGTTGGTTCTAATAAAATTTTATTTGGTATTATAATATAAAATGTAAACAATTATAATTTATTTTAAACTTTTATTATGATTATTATTTGTTTTTTGTATCATTTTGATCAAATGATGTATTATAACTTTTATTAGTGTATAAAAAAAGAGATTTATTAGAATTTAAAATATTGAAGTAAACAAACATTTAAAATATATTTTAATTTGAATATTTATTTTACTTTATATTCTTTTAAAAAATATTTATAAATTTTATCAACTATGTTTCATTAATATTTGCAAATTTCATAATTGTTTTGGTTCTCATGAAATTTTATTTGGTATTATAATCTAAAATGTAAACAATTATAATTTATAAGTATTTGATATTGAATAAACAATGATCCTTCTAATATTGAATATTTGATAATATTATGTTTTCTTTATCATAATTTTTTATTATTTTATAAAAATTAATTAAAATTAATATCGAAGGAGTAAGAAAATGGGTATGGGTATGGGTACGAGATTATACTCGTTATCCGGTGGGGATGGAAATGGGACAAAAGGTTGATACCCGTTGGGCTTGGGTATGGGGATGTAGATAAATTTTTTTTACGGGGTATGGGATAGCGAAACACGTGCCCGCCCCGCCCGTTGCCATCCCTACTCACATTCTTTATTCTATGAATTGATTATATCTAACAATCAATATTAAAGTTTCATTTAAATTCACTTGTTGTGATGTATAGAATTATGAAAACCCTCTTTATTATGAGTCACACCTTCATATTTTTCTTCCTCCATCTTCTAACTTTTTATAAATATTCATTTTGTCCTTTTAGGTTTATAACTTCAAATTTTAAAAGTTCTAAACTCTTGAGTGGTATATGTGAATTCTTACTTTGAACATTGAATTAAAAAGAAAGTATTATTGAAGATTAAGATTTTGTAGGAGATGAAGTCGTAAATTAGAAAGAACCAATCCAATAAAAGAAATTGAAAGTACAAGAGGAAAATATGAGGAGTGGAAAGGAAAAGTTTCACATAGACTGATTCTTCATTTTTTTTGTTATTTTTGTATGCATATTTATGTCAATGTTAGGATCCCAATTATAATCCTTTTAGATAAAATCCCTTCTTTGGATGCAGGAAGAAAAAAAAAAGGATTAAGGAGAAATGTTTAGAATTATGAATTGGTGACACCATCTTATTTGTTTAAACCATTTATAAAATACATATAGTGCTCTTTTTCTTTTGGTGGATTCACAAGAAAAATGTAAACACAATTCCAAAGCAAATGTTTAAGTAGAATATTTAAGGTTTTTTGTGTTCGATAATAGTCTAAGATGAATGTATATTTTTTAGAAGTGATTAGTAGCTAGTTCATGTACAGATTGACATATGAAAATTAAGAGCAAAATCAGTAATTGGGGAAGAATTTAATTGATTAAGCGTGAACGTAAGTGTTGAAAACAGTAAACAGAGTTGGGGAGGGATGGCCGTGAGCTGGAACGAAGAAGAGAATGGAGAATTGAGATGGAATGAATGAAGCAAGCCATACGACTTGGGGGATAATGCCAAGATGAGTGAAGGAGGAGTCGCCACATAAGCTAAACACTCGAAATAAGATCCTAGATGAGAGTTGCACTCCCTTTCTCACACAAGATTGTGCAAAAGGTTTCTATTCTTAAAATGGTGAAATGCACAATTTTGGATAAGTAGATTTTCATCAACGACTACACTCTAGATACAAAATGATGAGTAGTTGGTTCATGTACATATGGGTATATGAAAATTAAGAGGGAAATAAGAAAATGGGGAAGGATTGAACCGATTAAGCTTGAACCCAAGTGTTGAAAACAATTAGCGAAGTTGGGGATGAATGACTATGAGCTGGAATGAAGAGGAAAATGGAGAATTGAGATGGAACCAATGGGCGAAGCCACGCCACTTGGACATACGTCGAGATGATTGAAAGAGGAGTCACCACTTGAGTTGAATACTCAAGATAAGACCCTAGGTGAAAGTTGCATTCCCTTTCTCACACAAGAATGTGCAAAAAAGGTTTCTATTCTCAAAATGCAAACCTGTCTTTACAAACACGAAAACCTTTTTAAAGTTTGAAGGTAAGCTAACCTAAAAATTATACCAACTAAAAAAAGTCAACTCCTAATTACAAGGTACTAGTTAAAGAAATGCAAAACACATGCATATCTTCTAAAACTCATACGTGCTTGTTGGGCATTGTAGCCGTCGTTGGGTGCTACCCTCCTATCGTTCGGCACCAATGTACCCTGTAGGTGCTGATTGGCTATTGATTTCACTAGCATTGGGCGCCCTCTACTAGAGTTGGGCGGGAGAGTTGTTGCCTTTTGATGCTTGGTAAATTGAGTGCCACTCCTCTTCATACACATCCTTTCATGATCAAAATCTCATCAAGAAGTAAATTTTAAGCCCAATTTAATATGCAAAATTGGTTTGTAAGGTGATATTTACACTCATTTATATGTTGTAAATTTGTCTTATTTCTAATTAATGTGAGGTCTCTAATACAACCCACTCATGACGAGACATAAGCATGAAACTAGACTTTATGGGTGATCTTTATAGTAGTTCGATAATGGATATGATAGACCCAACAAAAAACAAATCTCATTATGATAGACTTCAAAGAACTTTAATACAATCTTAAGATGTGGATTGTAAATATAACTCAACTAACAAAATTAACTTACAAGACAAAGTTTATACCCACTTATATATTGTAATTTTTTTATGTATAGTCAGTGTGTGATCAACATTTTTTTTAAAATTTAATCAATTTTGGCTTAAACCAAAGCCTGTAATAAAAATGAAATATCAATGTTAATTTTCATACAATGAACAATAACGTTATACTAAAATCACAATCTAAATGATACAAAATAAAATTTAGGATACGGAAAAAAAAGGTAAAAAACAACAAATTAGAAACACAAAATTAATGAAGACATGCATTGCGTTTTCCTTATCTTATGTGATTAATATATCATATGAATTCTATACTTGGATCTTAGTTTATTGGACCTTTTGAGCCTACTAAAAAATTTATAATATATGTATATACGTATAGATTGTTTGCGAAATTAAAAAAGGATATCGTGTGAGATATGTGACGTATTCAAGAATCCAGTTCTGTCTTAGACTAAGCTCAAACCCCAATTGATTAATTGAAAACAAAGCAAAAAGAAATAGAAAGCATTTGAATATATGTGTGGATTAAAGAAAGAGAAAGAATTCAAATATGTGGACTATGTATTGGGTTATACGTATTCACCAAAAAGTGTCCCATAATCTATGCTTAAAGGGTTTTGTTTATGCAAACCCATGCTTTCATTTAAATATTTCCCATCCAAATCAAACAATATTTGCAGAATTTTAGTGCATTTTTGTATGATTTGGATGCACTTTCTTTGATTTTGAGACAAATGCATAAGAAAAGCAAAAATCTTCAGAATCATTGTTAGAGATGTAATATAAAGTTACTCTCGTGTGCGTGTCTTTGTTTAATAAGACAAGTTTTTGGGATCAATGGTTGATCATGATATAATTATTTCAGACCACATGTTTATTTTAATAGTGCAAAACATTTATTAATTGTCAAATTTGTGCATAAAATGAACGGATGAGAATAATTTAGAATGTTATCTTAATTTGTCACTTGATATGTTCTTTTAGTAAAAACAAAAACTTTAAGTTTAATTTCTTTTTTTATTCTATTGTTCAGTGTATGGACGATTTTTATCTCATTGTTAACTTAGCCCTTCATTTAACACTTTACAATTTCATTTAAAAGTTTTAATTGTTCGATACAAATTTCAATTTTTTTATAATTTTAGTTCGGTATCTTTCACCAATAATTCAATTTTTAATATATGTTATGTGGTGATAAATCTAAGAAACATTTATCACTACAAGAAAATCTCTCATTTTAACAATCAATTTTAGTGATTAAAAATTCTTAGTCAATATTGTGACTAATTTAAATACCAATTTATAAAAAAAATTGATTGTTAAAATAATTACTATTATAAATAAAAAATTGTAATTTGTCTCTAAAATTTAACTACCAAAATTTTAATTATCAGAGAAATTAGTTTATAAACTAATCACTAAACATTATTTACAAAGATTTTGACTATTAAAGGAATTCATTTCTAAATCAATTTCTAATTAATTAGTGATCAATTCAACGACCAATTTTTTATTTATAATAGTGACTATTTAGTAAATAATATTTTTTTTTATAAATTGGTATAGAATAATTGGTCACTATAATGACTAACAATTTGTTTTTACTAAATTTGGTTATTATTTAAAAATTTTCTTGTAGTGTAAGTAACTTAAATTATTTATCTTTTACAAGTCAATAAATGGTTTATATCAAATATTAAATATTAAAAGTGAAGTAAAAACAAAAAAAAAAAAAAATACTATGCAACTAAAAAATAATAATTAAGTAGATTGCCGCTTCATTAAAATAGTCAAAAACTAAACGGTAAGTTAAGAGTAAAAATAAAGTTATGCATTTTTTAAATATATAAACTAAACTTGAGCAATTAAATTACGAAGATAAAAATTTAACATTTTTAAACATACGAACCAAAATTATGTTAAAAAAAATCACGTATCAAAATGAACCGAAATTGTTCCCGCACTAAACTATAATGCCCTCAAGTCTAAATTTTATTTGTATTACAAAAAAGGAATTTCAACACACGGTTGTGGACAATTGCTGAGGTAGGTTACTTGTAATCTACACAAGTATATATTTATAATCTACAATATCTTGTAAGATAACCTTTTAAATCAAATTAAAAACATTAGAGAAAAGAGATAGAATAAACTAAATTATTCATTAAAGGGTTGTTTATCTCGTAAAAATATTATAATCTATTTTTCCCCATTAAAAAGATTCTGAATCCACTGCCATAGTATACCTCTGCATTGTTCACATTATTTCAAACCAAATGACTCCATGTGTGAGAAGATTTATTAAAAAACTCATGTCTGATTATTTAATAAGCTTTTGGGATAAATGCAAAGGGAAAGTTCCCTTTATCAGTTTCTCATTGCATTTTGGCTCTTTCTTATTTTCCTAGAACCTGTAAAGTTGTCATTAGTGCTTGTTATCCAAAAGCAAGTTTTCATAAGAAAAAAATAAGACACTTTATTGACAGATTACAAAGTAAGTTCTCTTCAGAATATAATTTACAACTTCTACCACACAGCTTCTGCAACAACAATAACTCATCCAAACTCCAAAAGTTCTAGTTTTTTTTTTTTTTTTTTTTTTTTTTTTTCTTAGTAGTTTTCTAAAGCATTAACAGAAGGGAGCAACTAAATTGTATAGACCAGCTTTGCTTGCTGCATTAGCTACAGTGAAATTGCCATGATCCAAGTTCCACAGACCATCCAAAAAGATTTCTTCAGATGAGGTTTCTGGTGCAGAAATGTTGCCATTATTAAGCATGGAGTAAAAGAATCCTTGCTCTTCTGTGTTGTTTTGGTGCATGGTGTTCATTTCTTGTCTAGATTGAGATGCTGCTGCATAAGGTGTTCTGCATGTGTTGTTGTCCTCAAGCAAGGCCATGATGTCTTTCATGTCAAAGTTGAACTGTAGCTGTTTTTGTGCCTCATACTGTTGCTGCTGCTGCAACTGTTGCTGTTGAAATTGCTGCTTCTTCATGACTCTATTTCTTGCTTTCTCAGCTGCATCAGAGGGACTTTTAGCTTTTTTCTTGAAATGAGTCCTCCAATAGTTCTTTATCTCATTGTCTGTTCTTCCTGGTAAACTCCTTGCAATTGTTGACCATCTGAAGTTTTTGGTTCAGTAGTTAGCAACCAAGAACTCAGAAAAAAAAAATGCTGAAAAAAAGCATGCAAAAGGGCAAGAGAATGAACATGTATACATAAATTTTTTTTACCTGTTCCCCCACCTTGCATGCAACTCCAGAATTATACTCTCTTCTTGTGGTGTTATCTGTCCCCTCTTTAGATCAGGCCTCAGATAATTCACCCACCTCAATCTGCAACTCTTCCCATTTCTTTTCAACCCTACATCATTATTTTTCAGATCATAGAACAGTTTAAGTTTCAAAATGCAGAGAAGAAGTTGAAAACAATTTCACTTGTTTTTTTTTTTTGTTGCTGTAGTTGTATTGTAATAACTTGTAAAAAAAAGTGAAATTCAATGAAGAAAAGCAGTGAAAGATTAATATTGTTGTTAATTACCTGCAAGCCTAGAAACAGAGTTCCATCTTCCTTCACCATGGAGTCTGACATATTCAACAAGCAACCTGTCTTCTTCAGCAGTCCATGGCCCCTTCCTCCACAGTTCCTCCTCCATCATCACACCTCCACCACCCAAAACTTTCCCCCAATACATGCAATTAGGGTTCCAAGTTTGTTCTTGGAGAAAAATGGTTTCTTTTTCTTGCAATTTCTGTGACACTGAATTAGGGCTAATGTTTGATGCATGTTGTGGGTGTGGTGTTTGCTGCATATTTATACCTGAAAAGTTTTGCCCCCAACTGGATTCTATCAATCAATCAAAGGTCACTTTCTTAACTTCGTATCATGTCTATCCACTTCACTGTTTAAGGTACTACGGGTAACACTTTTTTTAAGAACATGTTTCAATAAACAAACCCTAGGAACCAAAGTCACACTGAAAATGTTGCACGCTTGTCCATCAACTTTGAAATGACCCAAATACCATTACACTCTTCCTGTCATAATTACAATAAAACTCACTTATTTCTTATTCCATTATAATTCTAACTTTAATTATTTGATAAAAAAAGTTTACTGCATGTATTATAAAAATAAAACACTAGATTTTTTTTTGTAATGTTATTTCTTTTATGAAATAAATTATATTGCAAGAGAAATATTTATATCATGCACACTCAAAATTCTCCTTTTTACCCATGATTATAAGTTATTTATATCAATATAATGATTTCATCAAATATTAAATTCAATTGAGATATAACAATAGTATCCCTTATCATGTTAAATCTAGGGCAAAAGTTGTGTCAATGAGAACTTTAGAAAATAGAGACTTTTAATTATGTATAAATGATGTAAAATTTTATTTGAGAGATGAATCAACTAAAAGAATAAAAAATGAGTTTTTTTTAGGTATTAGGGGTAGATAAATTAAAGAATCAATTTACATGTAAAATTAAATTTCATTTAAGAAAAAAAGGCATATTTGGAAATTGAAGAATGTGTTATGCAATCAGGTGACATGAGTAAAGATAATAAAAGAGAAAATGAGACAACATATATGGAAAGAGAAATGTGATTGCCTGAGGACAGCTGTAAAATAGGGTGATTGCACCTGGACACAAAACTAGAAGCTTAAGGAAGCATAATCCAAGGTATGAGACAAAAAAAATGGTGGTGGCCATTTTTAAAACAAGAAATTAGAAAAGGACTAATGATGTTTTCCCAGGTGTTGGATCTGCTTACTTCTGAAGGGGACTATAATCTCTAAACCTTCATTAAACTATGATATTGTTGGATACCATTTTGAGTATTGTGTTTATTTAAATGCCTTCGACGTCATCTAAGGTGACAGGTGTTGTCTTCTCATCATATTTTTGGAAACATAGTGCTGCTCCAATGCTGGAACCATCAACTCTTTCTTTCATCTTATAATTAATAAATTACCGATTAATTTATTTATACAAAATCTAAGATCTTTCATGCACTAACAACAGAATGTTAACCTTTTTTTTCTTTCCCTGTTTTAATAAAAAATCCATTTTTTTATTAAAGTTTTTTTTTTGTTCGGAAGATGTTCATTTTATTGATTAGTGTAGCTTGTGTTGGAAGTCCCACATCGAATAGAAATTTACAATATAAGTGAGGTGCAAACCTTATCTTACAAGTTGGTTGTGTGGAGTTAGGCTTAAAACCCACTTTTAACATGGTATTAGAGCTTAATTTAAGCCTATCTTAATGAGATTTTTTGGACATTCTATTCCACTCATTATCGGATCACTAACGGACCATCACTAATTACTTGTCTTATGTACGGGATGAATATACCTCTGCATGAAATGAATATTTGACCCTTTTAACCTTGTCTCATATAAGGAAATCAGCAAAAGAAATCCTAAGTACTTATTATAATACTCTGTCTCAAGGTAAGGTGATGTGCCAAAAGTGAAATTAAATCTTATATTATGATGTCTAATTAACTGGATGATCGCAACACAAGAGATCATATTTATCGATTTTTTCAATGTTGTTTTATAACCACAAATGTCTATCACTGAAAACAATCATGTCCAATTGCCAAATATTTTATATATTTTTTGTACTAGGTAGTAAAATATTATTAAAAAAAGTAAAAATACTTGAAGAATCATAGTTGGTGGAAATTAGATTTTGATATAAGTTAATAAGATTGAATCGAGATTATGAAAATAAGTCAAGAAAAAGACCTTTATGAGATGGAAGTTACTTTTCAAAGTAAAATTTATTTATTATGAGGTAATTTCATGAAGTGAAAATGGAAATAGGAGTTATTTGTTAAGCAAATTGAGAATGAGATCATATCCATAAATTTGATGGGAGTAGAAGTTATGAGGGTATTGAAAATTGCAGCTACCAAGTTAACATCTAGTTTTATCACAATTTCTGACGAGTGAACTTTCAACAAGACATATAAAAATCAAATATAGGTGCCACAAGTTGTCTATTTATTATGTTAGAAAATAATCAATCAAAATAAAAAAAAATTAATAATAATATATACTTATATATAGATATTTTTTTCATTTTTTTTTCAATTTTACCAAACAAATAATTTTTTTAAAATAAAATAATTATGTTTATCAATATTACCTTTTTTAACCGTTTAAATTAATAAAGTTTACTTACAATAAAATTATAAAAAAATTTATATTCAATTTTATAATTATAATAACAATAATAACAATAATAATAATAATTTTATTATTTTTTATTATCATAAAAAAAGTGAACAATAACATTTATCTATAAAATTAATACTCTACAAAATAGTAACAACAAGATAATTTATTAATTAATTATTTTTTACATTTTATTAAATATTTCTAACAATCTCCCATCCAATTTTAAAAAAAATAAAAGAAAACAAAATATTGTATTTCATCATAAAGAATCTTTGAGTTTTGAATCTTACACCTAGTGTTTATAAACTTCCACCTGAAAAAATGTACAAACTTAATTATCTTTAGCTATATCTTCTATAACTAGATCTTAAAAAATAATACATAAATATCAGAGTTCATTTTAAGTTTTAATCAGTGATTTCACATTATAGCCTTGTGCATGAGTGTCTTTTGTAAACTTGTCCATGTCTCACAACGGTGGCTCCACAATTACACTCACTAAGTAAATCCTCAAAAGGGTGGTTTGTGACTGACACCCTTATAATAATATTCATTATTTTTATTAACATATATTTTAAAAAATAAGCATAATAATTCAAATACATCAACCTAACTATTACCACAATTTATAGTACACCTCGTCATAGGAATGAAACATAATCTTTATTCAAATTAGGTGGTGTACTTTAGTCAACAAGAACTTCGTTATTACCCATTGAATTCCACTTTATGTGATGGTAGTTCATGTGAAGATGGGTGTTCATTGTTGTAACCAATTTATTGGCTTTATACTACTAGAAAAAAACAATTTAGCCAGCGATATTAGCCACCGAAATAATTTAGTCGCAAATTGTGATTGAAATAGCCATCGAATCATAATAATCGCAAATAGTCACCGATTTAGCGATTGAATAAATGTAAAATAACTTTTATTCATATAGCGATTGAAATAGCAACCGAATATTTTTAGTCTCTAAATATTATGTTTTAGCCACCGATTTAGCGACCAAAATAAATCTTATTCTGTAAAATATATTTAATATAGTAATTAGCAACCAAATACTTTTTGTTGCTAAACATTATTTAATATGTAATGTCTTAACCACCGATTTAGCGACCGAAATAAATTTTATTTTATAAAATATATTTAATATGATATTTAGACACCGAATATTTTGTGTTGCTAAACATGATTTAATATGTAATGTTTTAGCTACTGATTTAGTGACCAAAATAAATTTTATTTTATAAAATATATTTAATATAATATTTAGCCACCGAATATTTTTGGTCGCTAAACATTATTTAATATGTAATGTTTTAGCCTTCTATTTAACGACCAAAATAAATTTATTTTATAAAATATATTTAATATGGTATTTAGCCATCGAATATTTTTAGTCGCTAAACCATACACATATTTTTTTTGATAAAATTATTTAATTAGATTAAACTAACAAGATAAAAATTTTAAATTAGTATTTATATAAATTATAAAATAACTAAATTATTTACTTTTACAATTTGTTGCTACACATAAGTTTTTTTTTCTCCCACCTCCACCACCACCACCACCACCACCACCACCACCACCACCACCACCACCACCACCACCACCACCACCACCACCACCACCACCACCGCCACCACCACCACCAACACCACCACCACCACCACAACCATCATCACCACCACCACCACCACCACTATCACCACCGACACCACCATCACCACCACCACCACCACCACCATAACCAACATCACCACCACCACAACCACCACCGACACCACCATCAACACCACATCCACCACCACCATAACCACCATCATAACCATCATAACCAACATCACCACTACAATCACCACCATCACCATTGCCACTACCATGTTCATCACCACCACCACCACCACTACCACTATTGTCGCCACCACCTTCATCACCAACATCACCACCACCACCACCAATTAGGAGAAGTTGACAATTAGGTAATGAAGCCACTATTGAAAATAGTGGTGGCAATTAGTTTTTCACATTCAACTTTTCCACCTTTTCTCCGAATCAAGTCTTAGTTATTCTCCATTTATTCATTTGATTTCCTCCATTGCTTCATTTTATTTGGATTGGCAATGTTCTAAAGCTATTGAGAACCTTTGTGTCATGAGAAGAAGAAAGGCGTCTTGGATGAGTGGATTGGGTGTTAGACAACCATAGTACTTCTTAATACGTCAATCCTATGGTAAGTAGATTCAATCTTTGACCTAACAAACTCAAGAGAGATAATATTATGAGTAATCAAGTTTTAAAAGATTTGTATCTCACTCTCGTATGGTAAGGAGATTCAATTTTTGACTATCACAATGCATTGAAATAAGAGATATAAAATTTGTAATAATGGTTAATCATATAATTTTTTTTTTTAAATTCTACCTCAACAATAGCAGTATCTAAAGCAAAAATCTCTACTTCCATGGTATATTGTGAAACAATAATTGGGTTGGTAGATTTTCATGATATTGTACCTTCACCCAAAGTAAAAAAAAAAGAGTAAAAAATAGCTCGTAGTAGATTTTATGTCATCAAAATAAAAAATTTAATTTGCATCAATAAATTCTTCAATAATCTTAAGAAGCTTCACATAATGAATGTCATAACTAGAAGCATTATAAATAATATTATCACTAGAAGGAAAATCAGTACCAAAGGTATGAAAAATAGTTTTAGTAAATTTATCCGTAAGGAAACAACGTCTCTAAATTCCATAGTACAGTAAGAAATTTCACTAATTTCAGGATAAATAACAAAGAATGCATAAGTAATGGAATGCAAATAGTGATCAATCAAAACATAATCAAGTGTTTTAATTTGTTTCAATTTTTCTTTTCTTATTAAACTTTGCAAGACATATCCACACTTTAAAATATTTTAAATATCATTATCTTTTCTTCCATAATTCATAAGAAGTTTTATCATAATCTTTATAAGAAATTTTATTAAGAATACGGAAAACTGAATATAAAGTTTCACCTCACATATTTTTTAGGTAACCTAAAATTTGTAACATAACATTTACAATATCAACCAAAACATTTTTTTTTTCGCTACACCATTAGATTGAGACTATGTGAAGATGTTACTTCATCAATAATACCATGAGTTTCTAAAAAAAAAAACTATTTTCTAAAAACATATATTCATCACCTCAATTTGAACAAATAGTGTTAAATTTTTTTCTAATTGATTTTCAGCCTCAAATTTATATAATTTGAATGGTCTCTTACCAAACTTCTTGTAATAATATTAAATTTCAACATTTGTAATAAACAAAGAAGAACTATTAAATATTTTATTAGAAAATAAAGACATAACCCTTCACTTAAACAAACCTTTACAAATATATCTCTTACCAACAAAAGCACATGTCTAGACATAACAATTCTATTGCACTCAAAAATAACTTTGTAACCTTGTTGGACAACAAAGAAGTACTTATAAGATTTTTTCTATATTCAAAAAGATGAAAAACCTCATTTAGAATAAGATAATATCAAGAAGACAACTCTAATTTCACCCGACTCTCTCTTAAAACATGTGACATGCTTCCATTCTCCATACTCATGGTACCAAGCTTGTTTTCTAATACCAATAATTTTTTTTATCAGTACACACATGAACATTAGCCTAGAGTCTATAAACCAATAGTTTAGGTTAAAAACACAATTTAACTCAAGGCTAGTGACATGGTACCTTTTAGATGGGAAATCAGAGGCAACACTCATAGTACTAGTATTAGCTCCAAGTTTGGAATTATACTAGAAATTTTGAACTGGTTTTTTAAGAAAAACATTGTTTTTCCTCAATACCAAGACACACAAGCAAAACATCAACAGAGAAATTTTCAAGCTTATGTTTTAAACTTTGAGTACAACCAGACCATGAAGGAGACAACTTTTAAATCATAAAAGTCATAAGCATAATGTCAAGTAAAACAATTCCTTTTAATTTCATATCATAAACAATATTTTCAAATTCATGAATCTGATAAAAAATAGATTAATATCAATTGTACTGTATGGCCCATCGACAGATCGGCCAAGTGGACCAAGGTCAAGCGATCGCAAGCCACCCGCTACAGGCGAACCTCACCTTGGACGCTGATGCGACAATCTCTTCGGAGTCTCAGCTATGAAAACACTAAATCGGCTACCCGTCGGCCAAACGGGCTAAGCACTCCCTCCGCCTTCAGTTCCAGTTCAACTTTGTCTCCACCTCCATGGAGACTCTCACCCATAAGTGTAACATCCCATCCGGATATTACGAATTTAATTAAATAAAAAGAAATAATACATCAACATCATTTATTCCTTAAATAAATATGATAACATCGCAGTTAAAATTACCTCATATCCCAGAGCGCGGGAAATTTAAGTATTTATTTCATATATCGATAATGAAAATTAAGACAAGTATTCGTCAATCATAAAATAAAAATTCCAAAAACATAAATGTTTACAACTGATTCAAAATCATAGAAATAAAATTCCCAAGCTATCCCCTCTTCGTAGCTAAGCCTCACCAGCTCCACCTGCATCATCACCTGCTCACGTGTACCGCGTACACGATCATCGCCAAACACAAGCAAATAGGGTGAGCTAACAGTTATTTCATATATATATATATATATATATATATCTATATACACAT
>Ga0214543_1008732_pt1 | contig 16340 bp, 11 predicted proteins | sample CNSS2metaG_FD_160094 | JGI IMG/M metagenome (GOLD analysis project Ga0214543, IMG submission 160094) | Root nodule microbial communities from cowpea collected in UCLA plant growth center, Los Angeles, California, USA - CNSS2 | ecosystem: Host-associated > Plants > Roots > Nodule | place: USA... | reverse complement strand
TTGTGAAGGAGACCTTCTAATGATTAGAAGACTTCTTAGCAACCAACCCATTCCAAAAGAGCCAACACAAAGAGAGAACATCTTTCATACAAGATGTAAAATTTTAGAAAACACTTGTTCTCTCATTATTGATAGTGGTTCATGTTGCAACTGTTGTAGTACAAGGTTGGTTGATAAATTGGCTTTGACTATCATTCCCCATCCAAAACCTTACAAACTACATTGGCTTAATAGAAGCTGGGATTTGGCAGTCCAACATCAAGCGAAGGTCAAGCTATCCATAGGGAAATATGAAGGTAGTGTGTTGTGTGATGTAGTCCTATGGAAGCTTGCCATGTTTTATTGGGAAGACTTTGGCAATTTGACAAGAAAACCATGCATAATGATCTTACCAATGAAATCACCTTCACTCACAAGGATAGAAAGTTTGTCTTGTATCCTCTATCACCATCTCAAGTGGTTGAAAAATAAAATAAATAAAGAAAAAGAAAATTCCACCTACATGCATATTAGTGAAACAATAAGTTCCAATTGTTTAGGTAGAAAATGTAACATCCTGCTTGGATATTACGAATTTTTAATAAATTAAAATAGAAATAATAAATCAACATCATTTATTATACTGCATTTCCCAAAAAATGCGGGAAAATTTAAAATTTTATTACGTCATAAAATAACTCAAAATACAAAATTTATAAAACTCAAAATATAATAGCCAAGTTCAATAATCCAAACGATTACAAAGTCTTAAATTTCATACAATAATAAACTCTGTACAAAATCCCCAAGATAGCCCATGCTTCGGCTCTATGCCTCACCAGATCCACCTACAACATCATCTACTCCCGTGTAACGCAATACACGATCATTGCCAAACATAAGCATATATGGTGAGTTAACAATATAATAAAAAACATATATACGTTCAGATATATCAGCACATACACAAAAAAAAAACTCTTATCCTTTCATTCCATACAATATGGTCATCACCATGTTTTCCATGCTCTACATCTTTAGATGAATACCCCAAGATGCACTTGCTGCCACACCTATAAGGCACAACTTGTAGAACACATACGGGAAACAACTACGGACCACACTCTATAATGCTAGGTGGAGTTCCCAATACGAACATAGTTTGTAATGTCCCAAGAATACCAAACTCGTCGGCTAAATACCGAGGAGGGCAATCTTTTTGGACCAATCCGTACGAGACGCAACTCGCACACTCACACTAGCAACACTCGCCAATCTGAGCCACAACTCAAGGATTCCTCGTGTTTATCCGTCATCCCAAGCCACAACTCATGAGATGCCATTCTGAGCCACAACTCAAGGAATGCCACGTGTTTAACCCCTATCCCGAGCCACAACTCAAGGAACACTCCAACAAGTTTATCTTTAAGGTATCACCAAAGCCTTGTAAACCACACACATCAAAAGCAAACAACCACTCTGCCTCTACATTATTGCTTGGCGCTACTCTGTAGCCGCCAAAAGGATCTCAGTTCCAGACTGTTTGGCAGAGCTTCTCTGCCGCCAAGCGCCAAGCACCTCTGCACCCACTGCCTCTGTAGGTATCGCCTGGCGGGACGACCCTTACTGCTAGGTGCTACGACGCGTTCCAAAATTCCTCTATTTTTGTAGCTATCGCCTGATGGTTCAATCCTTGTTGCCAGGCGTTACACAAGTACAACGAGTTGTACTAATTTTTATGCATCCAAGAACAACTCTATTAAATCTTCTATCCTTATATACCATATATGCACAATGAATCATATCAACATCCTTTACTTCTCACAATTTACCAACGTAATCAACCATGATTCACCACTTAAGAATATGGTATCTTTCAATTTCCCTTAAGAATGTAACCCACTTGTGTTGAACACAAAACAGGGACACTCAACCAGTTCAATTGTCATTTTTTTGCACATTAAGAGTGCCTATAGTACCTCCCCACCAGCATAATTACCACGTTAAGTAATCCCCCTTTAAAATCATGTTATTAGTAATCCTTAGCCGCACTCAACCTTAAGTTAATAATAGGCTTTCTACAACTAATATGAACATAACACCACAATCAATTAGAATCACTACTGATACCAATCCAGTCATCATATGGTCCAATTTATCTCAAGACTTTGACCTTTTCCATGGCTTCCCACCCTTAGTCCCATAAGTTATAAAATCTCTTCCTATTACCACATTAATCCCATTGTATAGTTCACCTTACTTTCCAAATTCATTCCTCAAGGCACTTTCACACAACACTCCAACCTACCCCTTGCCAAGTCAACCACCAGTTGCTGGTCAACACCTATCGCCTGGTGGCAAATTACACCCCGTTAGGCGGTGTATCAGTTTCTAGGAAAATCCTAGATTCTGTTACACCTGCAATTTCTCCAAAGAAATCATTGAATGCATTCCTCTATTGGTTTCCACAATTTAGCAGGCAACAAAAATTGAATTTTTGTTACATACATAAATAGTTGAAGTTTCTAAAAAAAAAATGGATTATAGGAGTGTGTGACTTGAACTATTATTTGGCGCATATATATGACTTTATCTTATCTGCCACATTATAATTTACAATTAAATGTGTATATTTTTCCAACCACCAAGCAAGGCTGTTATAGATAGGGTAGGCTGGTTTTACTTGAAGAGAATCTTTTCTATGATCAGACTCGATTTTATTCTGCATCAACAGGCTCCATAAGATCTAGTAAAGTAAAAGAAGTGATGTGGTATAGTCTGAATTCTATATAGTATGACAACACATTCATTTCCTATGCATTAATTTGATTTCTCATACTATTGGAGTGAACAAAGTAGATCTAAAGAACACACCCAACACTATTTAATATCAATTTAAAAGTGTACCTACGAGTTCTCAATGTAATTTGCGCATCAAGCATTCCTAAACTCCAAATCCCCAAATTCCAAACCCTAAAATTGATCCATACCAAATTTTATTCCAATTAATTCAATTCAACCATTTATAGTACTTCACCACTACATCATCATGTATAGATTCATCCTCTCCAATTACAATAACCTAGAACACCCTAAAAATCCAAATTCGAGCCAAGGTTCTAACTCACAACCATGCAATTGTAAAGTCAATGCATAATCATTCAACCAATTCATGTTTCGTGATAATTCTTATAATTTGAGGATTATTTTATCACTCATCATGATCACGCACATTATTATTAAAATAATAATTAATTAAATAACACACAAATGACAAAAATAGAACTCGAACCCAAGTCCTCTGAATATAACCAAGTACTCTTAACCATTTGAGCTAGTACTATACCATATCATAACAATTAACATTAATTGTCATAAAGGCTCTCATTACTCGTATTTATTAATTAATTAATTATTTATTTAATTAATGAAATTTCGCGGTCTTACAGAAAACACAAGACTTTTGAGTGCCGTAGCAAAAAAGTCATCATTCTAACAGGCAAAAACTTGTGTGAAAATAAGGTCAGGCTTACTTCTTCCTCTTAAGGACAAAAGCAAGACCTAAATAAACCTTGTGTTGAAAAAGGAAATATTTTCAAGTTATATGGAATCAACAAATAGAAAATAAGAAGCAAAATAAAAAATCTCCTAAAACCAAATACCTTTATTATTCATTTGATATAGGGTGTATGAACATTAGGAGCCACATTCTTTGGATGTTTATCAGTATAACATTCATTTTGTTGTTTGGTGTTTGTTGTTGGATGGTCTTTGATCCTGGAGAAGGAAGACACAAGAAGACCAATAATAAAGGCTGTTGTCATGAAGAAACATGTAGATATGAGAACAAATCCTTTGCAAGAAGGAGGGGATGATGACAAACGCCCCAGCCTTGGCCAAATGCAAACAAGAAGAGTGGTCCTCAACTACTGAGAGAGCCCAAACTCTTATCTTTTGGGCAAAATTGTTTAAATATTATATTAGAATTTAACTTTTGGGCTTTGTATTTTAGGCCCAATAGAATAGGGTTTTCTTTGGGCCATGTATTGGGTCTTAGAGGAAATTGGGTTTTAAAAGTAATTTTAGACCAAAAAGGGAAATTGGCTAAATGGATGGAGAGTAGTGCATCTACTTTAGAGAAGCCTAGAAGCTTATCAAACTTGCTCTCCAAGGATGAGAGTTAGCTTCCCATGGCTCCACCACCCACATGCTCCTTTTTGGCTCCAAAATTCAACTCTCTAGACTCCTTTGTCGCTCCACTTTTTGGAGACTCCTTGGTCTCATTTTAGCCTATAAATAGAAGGCTTAGGACATGTATTTTTCAGCTTGAAATAGAGTAATGAAGTGTTGCCCAAATTTGTGCACAAATCTCTTTTTAGCTCACCTTAGAGTAAACTCTTCTCTAGTTTACTTTAGTCTTCTTCCTTAGGAGTTAGCCTCACCTCTCTTAAGAATCCTTTCACCTACACCAAATCAAACGCCTTAAGCTCCTTTCCTTCATGTTCCCACGCCTAACACCATCAATGGAGCCTCCATTCTTCATGCAAGCTTCAATGGAGACAAAAAGAAGCTATCAAATTGTGTCTCTCAACTTTTGATTAGATTATGGTAAATTATTGTTTAGTCTTAAAATTATTTTTTAAATATGAAAAACAAAATATTAAATTTATGTTTTAAAATTGATAAAAGAGAAACTGCCAATGAAGATGAAAATAGGATAATATGGTTGCATATCGCATAACAATGAAATTGAAAGTTGTGAAGACTTTTTGAATCAAATGCATGTTAATAACATGGAAGATGAATATTTTACAGATAATATGGTTATTTACATCGAAAAAAATAACTGAAAAATTTAATTATGATTCAATTATCATAAGTTCAAGAATATGAAAAAACGATAGACATTCCTTTAGATATGTGTAATATCTTTTATAGTTATAGATATACTAGATTATGTATTCAGTTTTATTGAATTAGTGATAGTAATATTAAATATATAAATTTTAAGTATACTATTTTGGCTTCCCCAAAAATTTTGGTGAAAATCCGCCATTGATGGGATCCGATTTTTTATTGTTAACGATTATAGTATTAACATAGCACAAATATCCAAACACATACTATAATGTTTCTAAGACTACATTTCCTTTTATATAATTTCTTAAAAGAGTAATTTTAAAGAAAAGGTATAAGAATGTAATATATCAAATAAATAACATATTTGACAATATAACATCAAAATTGAGTAGAAATATTAGATCTAAAGCATTAACTTTATGCTTGAAGGAGGAAATTTAACAATTTCAAGAAATTGAAATACTTAGTAATTGAATTACTTGTTCTATTCATTTCTTATAATTGAATTCTATTCATTTCTTATAATTGAATTACTTCATCCAAACTAATTATTTAAGTAAAAAAATAGAATCCAATATAATGATTTCTATTCATGGCAATTCTTCCATCCCAACATTTATAACACATTTTTCTCCTATCTAATTAAACACTACTCCAAAGGCCCAAAATCATAATATCAAGTAAATTTCCCTTTCATATAATGATATTCTAAAAGCAATAATTTCTCACCATATCAACATAGAAATAAAAAAATTTTGCTCAACCAAAAAGTAAAATTTATCAAACTAGCATGAAAACCTTAGAGATGGAAAATTCTGCCCAAACCCAAATTTTCTATGAACACAACAAATTTCCATCGAAGCATAACATTCCAATTTTTTTTCTTGTATCAATACTTCCTAAAATTTATCATAAACAACAAAATAACTCCATTATGCCTCTAACCCTGAGCAATCACATCACAACGTCATATCCTCAATCTGCCATACATTCATCCATAGATTAAAAGTATGTGTCCCCGAATTAATATTGTGAACATCAAACACATCTTATAATTCCAACAGTAATCATTTTATAGAAAAACATAGTTTCCCTTACAAATGCCATGTTCCCTCCTTCAAAATATTTTTATGCAATTAACCACAAAATAACGAGAACAAGCTTAGCACCCCTTACGCTAAGACTTAACCCCCAAATGTACAATTCACCATTGATTCCTCCGTATTGCTCTCTTAATCCCATTTAATTTTCAAATTAAAAATAACGTTTAAAATATAAACATTCTAATTATGTAAGACCCCAAAAATTTAAATAAGTAATTAATTACTATTAATTGTGGGTTGGAAGTACCTCTAAGAGAATTTCTTGGCAAGTCATGGACGAGGAGCAATGGTAGCTCAAGTCGTTGAGCGTATGGGGTGGTGTTGAGAGGATTTAGGTTCGAGTTCTGTGTATGCCATTTGTGAGATATTTTAATGGTGTTTTATCTTACATATATGTTTTGAATACGGAAACATGATTTGACATTATATGTGTGCATGATTTGGCATGAAACATTTATAGGCTTGTTGGTTGTGCATATGCTTATGGGGTTGGAAGGATGTGAGTTTGAACCTTGGCTAGCATGAGTAAACACTCTTTACATTTTATTATTTTTGCTAAGTGGTGGAAAACCTAGAAACTTTAGAAATTCTCTAAGAAACCAAAATGGTATAAGGGTGGCAGTTGTGGTGTAGTAAAAATACAAGTTAATGGCCATTAAACTTTAATTTTTGGGGTAAAATTGAGAGAGGGAAGAGGTTGAGTGAGAAAGTAGAGGATCATTGAGTGTGGCAACAAGGGGAGTAAGAGAGAATAGTGAAATTGCGACTTGGGGAGAGGAATTTAGTGTTGGAAGGGAGGCTTGGATTGGAGGCAAGGATTGAGGCCTTGGGGACAAAGAAGAATCACTAGGATTGTATTTGGAGCAAGGAACCCAGGTAAAGGGAGTAGTCCTTACATGTTTTCTTTTCAATTAATCTGCCCAGAAATCGCCTAGTGACTATAAAGGCGTGCCAGGTGACTCAACTTGTTTTCACTCAATTTTCTGGGTTCTATGATGAACTGACTGGTGGCAATGAGGAACCGCCAGGCGACACGATCTGGAACAGTGTGTTCCTACATGTTTTTAGTGTTTTTGTGATGTGTTTGGGTGTTCTGTAGTTCATGGACTCTTATATGTATGTTTCCTTGCATAATCAACTGATAATATTCGCTTTTGATGGTAATTTGATGAATTAGGAGTTATATGTACATGATGGTTTAATATGTGTTTGTGGAATGAATGCAAATTGTGATGTGTAGAAGTCGATTTAATCCTTTTGATGATTTTATGAATTAATTGAATGCATATAGATGTTGAATGTATGATTGATTGTGAATCATGTACAACTGAATGATTGAATTGCATTCTGGGAGGTTTAGGGTTCCAAGTAGGTGAGAGAAATTCTGGAAATTTCAAAAACCTAATGCACCGCCTAGCGGTACATGTGTGCTGTCAGGTGATGGATCATACTAGCTCAAAGATTAGCATGATAGTATGATGTACATATGCCTTCATGGGTATGTTTGATCCATGAGTAGACATATAGATTAATATGAAACTTGACTGATTTGGGTTATGGAAAGGATTAGAACATGGGTTGTTAACATCACTAAACCTTTTGCATGATTTAGGAAGTTGGAAGCTTGTTGTTTGAAGTGTATTTGAATTGCATGTATAATCTCTTAAAAATGTCAAATAGCTACTAAGGTACACTTGGGTATGTATATGGAATCATGTGGTTTGATAAATGTTGATTTTATGTGTGGTGCATTAGGAAGAAGGAATAACCTAGATACTGAAGTGGATGGGGTAATTACATGCATGGTTGGACTGTTGTTAATTAAATTCATACTTTTGGATATATATATATATATATATATATATATATATATATATATATATATATATATATATTCTTAGCTATTTCAAGTGGTGGCACAATTCCAAATTTTAAATGCATGAATGCTTAGTTTGATTGATGGTTAGGAACTGTGATGATGCAATTGAGATATGTTGAGTTGTGATAACGTGTAAGTGGTATTTTGGATGTGTAATTGTGATGCTTGATGTGTTAGAAACCATTTTAATGTGCCTAAACTAGTAAAAATCCGCTTTACTGGTGTGGCACCTAGTGGCGGGGATGTTCCTGTCATGCGATAGCCACAATAGAGAGGTCCTTGGAGCGCTTGAGCTTGGCGGCATGAGGATACTGCCAGGCGGTCTGAAGCAAAGTTTCGCCTTACAACGCTTAGGCAGTGTCAAACGATAATGTAGGGGCAGGGGCTCTTTGTGTTATGAGATTGGGGTGGAAAGGTACAAAGGAATCTATGAATAAGAAAAATGGCTAAGATACTTTGGGTTGGTGTTATTCTCTTTATTTAAGCTCTTTGTGTTATGAGATTGGGGTGGAAAGGTACAAAGGAATCTATGAATAAGAAAAATGGCTAAGATACTTTGGGTCGGTGTTATTCTCTTTATTTAATTTTATGTATGATTGTTTATTTCAGCTTACCCTTTCTGTTTATGTTTGACGATGTGAATCCATTTTGTAATTTTCCTTTATATGGTTTTTGAATATTGGATTGTAAGGCCTTTGAGGAGTAATTATATTTTCGCGGTATAAATTTTAAATTTTTCCTGCGCTTGGGATTTATATGAACTGTTGAATTTCATATTTTATATAAAAATTGCTTTATCGAGTAATTTCCGCCTAGGGTGTTACCACCCATTAAGAATCGAACCCTTGACCACCAATCCCACGACAAAGCTTTAACCAACTATGATACACTTCATTTTTGTTTGAGATATTATTTATTAATTTAAATAATATCTCTCTGTGCAAGCCTACAACCTGAACATTAATTACTTTTTTGGAATCTTACACTCGTGTTGACCCAATTTAACCTTCGGCCTTACGTTGACCCAATTTGACCTTTGACCCAATCCCGCTCGGCTCGATCTGACCTTTGGCCTAACCAAGGCTGGCTCGACCCATCTTGGATTGAACTTTGACTTGGCTTGGCCTAACCCGACTCGACCTTCGACCTGGCCTAGCCTGCTCGACCTTCAGCCTGACCTAGCCTGACCGGCTCGACCTTCGGCCTGACTCGACCCGACTTGAACTTCGGCCTAGGTCGACATATCTTAACCTTCAACCCAGTCCGTCATGATTCCATCTTTGGACATAATCATCTACAATGATGGGAAAATACTTATAACAATGTGTAGAGGAATTAGAGCAAGGTTCCAAATGTCAACATGTATGAGTTCAAAAGGTTTAGAAGCATGAAAAATACTATTAGGAAATGATAACCTTTTTTGTTAGGAAGATGACAAACATATCCCAAGCATCAATTTCAACAATACATATGTAAACGTGTTTCAATTTGAAGATAACTAATATTTCTTTAGAGATAAATGTGCTAACCTAGCATGCCATGTATTAAGACTCAAAGTATTACAACTTTGAGTGACGACAATAGTATAAACACAATTCACAATGTATTAAAACTCAAAGTATTACGATTATCAAAAGAGCAAAAAACATGAATTGTAGCTCCAGAATGAAAAATCCATGTTGTATCAAGAATTGAGTATAGGAAACATTTTATTTTGTTGTTTGGCTGGAAGTGATAGAAGTGATTTTATTATTATGTGTTGTTCCACTAGTATTTTTGTTGTTGTTCTAAAGTAATATAGACATTAAGGCTTGATATTGTTGTTGTGTTAGAAGCATGTCTTGATCCCCCAAAACACCATCTGGTTTGGTATCTTTCTTGACATCATGAGTCTTGAAATATTACTTCTTTCATTGTAAAATTTATGCCCGAAATAAAAGTGATAAGTGTCTAATTTACTTGTTTATAATATATATATATATATATATATATATATATATATATATATATATATATATATATATATATATATATATATGATTCAAACACTGAATATTTATAAACTTGATGGAAGTGAAGAGAAGTTACTTAAAATTATTGAATTAAAAATATATAATGAGTGAATGAAGAGAAGTTACTTGAAAGTATTGAATTAAATTGTTGTTTTAGTGTAACAAATAAAAATGAGGAATTACTAAAATCACCAAGCGCCAAAAGCTGGAGCTAACTAGATTGAGGGTGGTTAAACAAGTTCAAATTCTTATCCTCACAATTAAGCAAAATGAAAGGCATTGAAACCCTCAAATGATGGAAATTGAAGCTAGATAAGCTTAAAGGGTTGAACGACTTGAAGTGAGACTTAACACCAGAAGAAACAAACCAAATGAGACAAAGAGTTTATTTAGCACACTATAGAGAGGTTGAGCATGGATGATTGCTATTTTTTGTTAAGATTCTTGTCAGATTCAAAGGTCTTGGTGTAGTTTCATGTTTTCAAAAGTGTAATCTTGGTGGATTTTGCAAAACTTTTGATATAGTGGAGTGTCAGGCTAAGATTGCCTTGACAAACTAGATGTTGCTCAATTTTAAACGAACCAATATAAAAATTCTATGTTGACTTATCTAGTCTTCCTCTTCTGATTTGATCTTTGATATCGAGTTTCAAGAAATCAGGTTTAATCAATATTTTCTTAGTATTCTGGTGAATTAATGTAATATAAAGTTGTAACTGTGTTTGTTTTATTGATTAGAATTAATCTTGATTGGTTGTGCAAGTTGTTTCTAAGTTTATCACCAATTTGCGTTTTTAGTAGGTAAAAGATGAAATATTTACATGCTGATATAAATATTAGGTTAAAATACCTTTTTGGTCACAATTTTCGTCAAGTTTTTTCAAATAAGTCCTAATTTGGGTTTTGTGTTCAAATAGGTCCCAATTTTTGTCAATTTTGTTCAATTGGGTCCTTTTTTGCTAACACCGTTTAAATCATTAATGGCCATGAATAGTGACACGTGTCATTTTTTGGTTTTTTAGAATTATTTTTATTTTTATTTTTATTTTTAATTTTTCTTAATTTTTTTAAATGTACACATGTTAACCCAGTAGCGTGCCACATGTCACTTCGTGGTTTTTTTGAATTTTTTTTTAAATTTTTTTTTAATTTTTTTTTAAATGTCCACGTGTCGACCTAGTAGCATGCCATGTGTCAAAGTCAATGTTCTATATTCAATTTGGTCCCTATATTTGTTATTTATGTTCAATTTAGTCTCAATTTAAGTTAACATTAACCAATTTGGTCTCTCTCCAAATTGAAACCAAATTTAATTTTTATATTAAAATTCACATTTTTATTAAATATTTTTATATAATATATTAAAATTCACATCATTATAACTTTGATATAAAAATTAAATTTGATCACATCTTCGATAGGGACCAAATTGATTAATGTTAACAAAAATTGGGACTAAATTGAACAAAAATAACAAATATAGGGACCAAATTGAATATAGAACATTGACTTTGACACATGCCATGTTACTTGGTTGACACGTGAACATTTAAAAAATTCAAAAAAAAATTCAAAAAAAAATTCAAAAAAACCATGAAGTGACACGTGGCACGCTACTAGGTTGACACATGTACATTTAAAAAAAATAAAAAAAAACTTAATTTTTTTTTAAAAAAATTAAAAAAATTAAAAAAAAAATATCACGAAGTGACACATGACAGTCACTGTTCATGGCCGTTAATGATTTAAACGGTGTTAGCAAAAGATGACCCAATTGAACAAAATTGACGAAAATTAGGACCTATTTGAACACATAACCAAAATTAAGACTTATTTGAAAAAAACTTGACGAAAATTGGGACTAAAAATGTATGTTAACCTAAATATTATTACATACAAAAATATCCCTCAAAACACTTTCTATCTTAAACGCGCTAAAGTTATGTACAGACCTTACATACAGATCCAGAACCCAAAATATTACACAGATACATACGAAAAAAAGCGTAGGTAAGTAAAATATTACTTATTGAAAAATATCGGTAGGTAAATCGGTAGATAGATCTCAAATTACCTACGAATTGTAATTTGTATGTAATAATCAGTTGATAATTGACAAATTTCTTGTAGTAATAATTCTCTCAATATTTCAATCTGGTGAATAGATGTTTTAATCTGTTGAATTATATTAGTCTATCTGTCTGACTGTTTGTTAAGTGAAATCAATTTGTTAACTTTGTTTTCAATCAATTGAAAATGTGTGTTCCAATAGTGATTGCATGTTGATTTGTTGGTCAATCTGATTTAAAGTAAAGCTTTTTATGAATTTGAATTGAATTGAATTTTTAGTTACAACCAATTCAACCCCTTTCTTGACTACTAAAGTCCTTTAAATCTTACAATTGGTATGAATATCAATTTTGGAAAATTCATTATTGAATCAATTGACCAATGATTTGACCTGCTAGTTTGCTCTACGGGTTGGTGGGTTTTAGTGTCGACTTGACCCACTTTTTTTCTTGTATTGGTGAATTGGTCCATTAGACCAAATCCATTTTGCTATCTCTAAACCATATTTTACTTGGCTAGGGTAGAGTGTACGTGAGTAGGATATGGATATAGCTTTTATTGACTCACAAGACTTAGGTGAGATGGATGACGAAGGACACATGTTAGTGGGAACGAAGTTAATCGCATATACTTTCATTTTTATTTACTTTAAGGTATCTTCAAATTTCACATAAATTAAATTTCAATTTCCATTATGTACCATCTTAAATCTCTCCTAGCATGCAAATGTTCATTTATAAATATAATTTTTTTAACTTTTGAATAAGTTTTTATCTAATAAATGATATGTTTAATAATTATTCTTTCCAGACGAGAAACTATAATCTGATCGTGAATAGATTTATTTTAGTAAACAAGTTCTTCATAGTATTATATAGGTAATTATATTTTTATTGTGGTTTATTTTAGAAAACATTCTGGGATCGACAGGCTTTTCATTTTCCTATTAATATATGAGTTCAAACAAACCACTAAAATTAAAATTTGTTCTTCTCTGGCAAAGCTAAACATAAGAAGGAAAACTTTTGGAATGTGTCCTATTATCATTTTAAACTCCATCATTCATTGTTTCAATAATACATCCATGAATGTGATAGTCCAACAGTGCACCACATGAAGTTTCTCAATCGTATCCACCGTCAACTTTTTGTTCATACAGTTTTAATTCAAGCATTATTTCCTCGGGACCATGGACACTTATCCAGGATGGAAATAAGAAAATGACAATTATTGTACTTTCTTTTATTTTAGTTCATTTGCATTGTTGATTTTTTTTTTTCGAATGTGAATTGGTTCATCATTTTCTAATACTATAATTTTTTTATAATGTTTAATTCTGTACATAAATTCAATCTGATAAGATCTATCAAATTATCATGTTTCAAAGATTTTTTAAAGTTTAAGTATTTTAAATGTTTAGAATATTTATCCTTTGAAAAATCTATATCAGTGATTTTAAAGGATTATACTTGTACCAAATATATTTTCATCAAGAATAGGAGTATCAATAGTCCATCTCCTTCTCGGTATCATGGGTTTTAGAATCAAAATTATCATCACCACTAACTACTTCTTTTTCTCTATTATTTCTTTCACCCATATATCTATATTGTTATTATCTTGTTTATTCAAACACTAACCTATATTTCTAATTCATTTTTCCTATCTATTTTTATAAATTTATCCATAGCTTTTTTTTATGATACAATTAAAGCCTAAACTCTTCTCTTCTTCTAGAGTTTTGAATATCTTTTAAATCATATTTTTTAGTTGATATTATTTTTATATTTTTATATAAAATAAAAAATTATAATATATAAAACACTATTAAAGATAAGTATATAAAAAAATGACTTAAGATAATAAAATATGATTCTGGTTATCAAGAAAATAAACTCGATTGTAAACTCCTAGTATCTTGAAGTCTTAAGTCTCCTCTTTAGTAAGTGCTTAAATTTAATTTAAAAATTTCAATTTTTTCATAAATCTGCACAACTTATTTTAAGATTAAGTACTTAAATTTAATTTTTAAATTTCAACTTTTTCATAAACCTACACAACTTATTTTAAGATTAATTATGAATAAAATAGTTAAAAAAGTTATCATGGTTTAGGGTAGAAGCTTATTAATATATAAAACTTATTTATACATTGAAAAGCTATCATGATATCATATTTAAGATTACTTAATTAAGAGTTTTTTAATAGAAAAAACTATTATAATTTGATAAATATGAAAGACAAATTAAGTGAATGCAACAAGTTTTAATTTTTGTCATTTAGCCTTTTACCTAATATGATGCATTGTCGCATTAGAAAAAGAAGACATGTCAATTGGCTCATTCTACCATTTGAAATATAGACAATAAACCACATGCACAACATATAAGAGATAAGAATAAATTAATGGATATTGACTAATGTATCAAAATGAATTACTAAAACAATGTTCTAGAGGAAATTTATAAATATTGTTATATTTATTAAATAAATTTAAATTTCATTTAAAAAAAAGTAAGTTTTTAAAACTATTATATTATTATATTAAAATGAAATCCAATAATATATAAAATTTGGTTAAAAAATAATTTCAAAAATATTTAATAAAAATATCAATATAACATTTATAAAAAATATAAATTTAGTTCCAATTTAGTTAGAGACAACATCGCTCCATTAAAAAAATGAACAAAAATAAATCATATATATATATATATATATATATATATATATATATATGGAATTAATTGAACATTAAACAATGACAATTGGCACTAAGATGTGACAATACCATGTCACACTGACAATGACACTTGGTACTAACATGTGACACTATCATGTCACATTGATAGTGACACTAACACAACTCTAAACAAATACGTGGACATGTTTCTTAAAAAAACAAAATTAAAATTAAAAATAAATTAAAAAATTATAATCTAACACATGACATCTCTTTAACACTACTAGTAAAATACATAATTATATCAATTTTACAAAAAATGAGACTTAAAAAAATTCAAAAACCTACTTGAATTGTCTTTACGAAAATTTGGAACAAATAATTAATTACACCAAAATTTATTAAAAAGATTTTTTTAATTCATTAAATATCATTTTTAGTGTCAATAAAAATTAACCATCACTCATAATATTTTAATTAAATTTTATTTTTAAATATAATTTTACAATGAATTTAATAATGTGATATTAGTACTAAAAACTATTTTTTGGAGTTTTCTTTTAGGATAAACAAGGGTTTTTCTTGTTTAGAACTTAAGCCAGCCAAACCACATATATTTTAGAAAATACTCTAAAGGTGAAGAAAAATACAAATTAGACCCACGAGGAAGAAATTGCGTTTCTTGTTTTTATCATTAACTTGTGAAACCTGTGCGTACCAAGGGCTGTGCTTTTTATTTAATTTTATAAAGGAACAGTTGTGTGGCATTTGCGTGTTTCAATTTTGTATGGGTGTGGATTAAGTTAGTTTGGATTAGTGTATAAATAAAAAGGTTTAAATACCTTTTTGGTCCTCATTTTCGTAATGTTTGTTGTGGATGATCCTTATTTTGACAGAATGTTTAGAATGGTCCTCATTTTTACCGAATGTTTAAAATGATCCTCATTTTCGCAATTCATGTTTTATTTGGTCCTTTTCTGTAACGCCGTTTAAATCATTAACAGAGCATTGTACAAGTGGCACGGTTTGTATTAGGGTGTGTTACGTGTACTGTACAAGTGTGGTAATTAGATATTTGGGGATAAATAAGTGAGCTAGGATTTTGGTAAGGAATGTTTGGGCAATTTGTGAGTTTTGGCAATCTTGTTCTTCCGTTCCCAATTTGTGTTGCTGCAATATTCTTCTTCCTGCAATCCCATTATATAGGTATGTTACAGTCCCAATCTTCTTCCTTTACCTCTGGTTGTAATCGTTGGAGACAACCGTGTTGTATCACTTCGTACATTGTTGGTGGTTCAACGAGAAATGGATTAACCTCGATTTGTAGTGGATGAGCAGACTGCAACACCTGCTAAGTTGCACCAGATGCCCAAACTGTTGAGAATGCACCAACTGCTAAAACTCAAACTACTCAACCACCAACGAATGAAGTGGAGAGTCAAGCAGCACCACTACCAACACCAGAAGAACCATCTCAGCAGTTTAGGATGAAATTACAGATTAGGAGGAGGCCATGATAGCAGCTACAAAGGTCTTAGTTATTTTTTGGAATTTCTGATGTAGAATTCATTATTGATGTACTGCATTTTGATGAGGATGAATTAACGTTATGAATTTAACTTCTTCCAGACTTAGATCAATTTAATTTTTCCCAAGCTTAGATCAATATCACTTACTTCAATGCTCAAATTAAGATGTCATTTTGAACATGTTGGGACTAATATCAACATAATCAAACTAATTCATTTCTTCAT